>Ga0065711_1043943_pt1 | contig 14418 bp, 5 predicted proteins | sample Hoacrofraction12_FD_59098 | JGI IMG/M metagenome (GOLD analysis project Ga0065711, IMG submission 59098) | Hoatzin crop microbial communities from Cojedes, Venezuela - Epithelial fraction 12 v2 (version 2) | ecosystem: Host-associated > Birds > Digestive system > Esophagus > Crop | place...
CAGGAGGATGGGGCCAAACTCTTTTCAGTGGTGCCCAGCGACAGGACAAGGGGCAATGGGCACAAACTGAGGCACAGGAAGTTCCATCTGAACATGAGGAAGAACTTCTTAACTCTGAGGGTGACGGAGTACTGGCACAGGCTGCCCAGGGAGGTTGTGGAGTCTCCTTCTCTGGAGATATTCAAGACGTGCCTGGACAAGGTCCTGTGCAGCCTGCTGTAGGTGACCCTGCTTCGGCAGGGGGGTTGGACTAGATGACTCACAGAGGTCCCTTCCAATCCCTACCATTCCGTGATTTTGTGATTCTGTGAAAGCTAAGACAGAAGTTAAAAGTTGTATCAGGTCCAAGTGCTGGCATGCAGCTGCACCCAGATAATGGTTGAGAAGGGCCTCTTACTGACATTAAACAGCTGTTCTGTCTCACAGAGAACAGGGCCATGTGGGTGTCAGTGTCAGGTGGAATAAAACAGAACAGAACGTGCTTTCCTTAAAACACAGGTGGCAAAAGCATCGTTCAGAGGTTGCTGAGCACAAGCCAAAAGCCTGCTTTGTTCTATGGAACAGATATTTCAGCTTATCAAGGCTTTGTTGAAAATGCATATACAGACATCTGCACCAACTGGAGTATGTCATTGTTACAGAGTTTGTCTAGATGATTAGCATCCCTGTCATGTCTCTAGCAGTAAGCAACAACTATTTTGCAAAACCATACCTACAAAATTGTTTCTTCTTTCCATCCTTACTTCCTTGGTTCCACAATCCCTGTTGTGCTAGCAATTTTTCTGAGAATGTCTTCATGTTCTTGGTGTGTGAGTAAACTGAACAGGTATATGACTCTTTCAGCTTGAGGTCTGCAGATATTTTTCTGTGAGCAGATTGCAACTGAGAGTGAACATGCTGTCTTGTCAGTAGCCCATAACCTGTGGTAGACAGCTACTCCTGTTAGAAAATGTCATCAATGTTAAAGTTTTGGAGTGGTTTATAGCCAAAATGTAAGAATCATGGATCACATTAAAAGGAAGATGTGAGAAATACCATGGATTTATATGATACATAGGATTGTGGTTGGCTCCTGCACAGAAGCTAAGTTATGTCTACAGTACATTGCAGTCAGCTGGACTAGGGTGCAGGCCAGAGCTCAACAGCCCCACCAGTCCACACCACCTAGATATGGAGTGCCTATAGCTTTGTGGATTTGCCAGTGCTCCCATCAGAGCACAGACTGTGTGCAAACACTGAGCTTTTGTGAAAGACAGCTTTAAGACTCCTTCAGGAAGGATACTATGACACATAATCAGCTCACATTGGCTGAGTAAGAACAGATCTAGGATGGGGTTACCATGCCTTCTCCCAGTGCACATGAGAGCTTGCACAGTGAGGCAGTGTAGACTCGAGTTCTCTCTGTCAGAAAACACTTATTCTCACAGAGGACGTAAGACAAAATTTGGGCTTGACTATAGTTTCAGTCCTGCTGTAGTAATCTTAACACTGTTCTGTTACCCTGTATGCAAAGTGTGGAGTGAGAAGGTCCCATCTTTCTCATCCCTGTGCCCTGGCTGTTTTGGGGAGTTCTCTTTATGCCAGAAAGGATAATGTGTCTTTATGATCCTTTCTCCCTTTTTTCTCAACAGAAAGATTTCAGACAGAGTGTTCCTTCTGTGATGTAGGGAAGGCTGGACTTCTTGAGGAGAAGTATGGTGCTTCCTGCTCCAAATGCTCTGCCAGTCTGATCTCTATGCTACTTAGGCTAATAAAGTCAGCTGCTTTGCTCCTACATATGTTCATTTTTCACATACCAACAGCATCTGCTGCTGCTTGTCTGGAGCATTTTAAAGCTGCCTGGGACTAAGAAAAAAGAGTTAGTTTGGGTGGGAATATAGCTCACATACTGCTCACTAACCAAGTATAAGAAGGTCTTTGGTCATTTGAGTATAACTTTGAGAGCAGTTAAGTATTTTGGCCCAGTATCTTCTCAGAGTATACTTGTGTCACTTTTAAAAGGTATCATTCCTCCTTTTTACTTGAGCTCATGAATATCAGCTTGAGATCATATTCACTAGGGGCTTTTTAGGTAACAAAGGAACAGAAACCTTGTAAAATGCATCTAAGATTGCAGGGTTAATTTTTAACCTGCTGTAGAATAAAGTAGTATAAAATCAATTTGGCCAAAGCCTGCTTAAGTGGGTAATTAAGGTCACAGTCAACCAAAATGGTTTCTGAAACCATTACAGCTATAGATCATTACACTTCTCTCCCAGCACAATGCAAAAAGACAGGCCCCAGCTAATGCTTTCATCTGGCTATCAATCATCATTACATTGCAAAGTGCCAGGGTGAGAGAGGGCAAAGCTTTGAATTCAGAGCTGATGGAAGTTCTATGACCTGGGGTCTTTCTTAAGCTGAAGACTAATAAACCATAAAAGAGTCAAAGGTCTGCGAGTCTAACATTAAAAGATGTGCCTGCCTCTTTAGGTCCCATTGTATCAGTAAACGTTAATTCTGTTAAGTGTGAACATGTCTGAGGCAATCATTGCTTTCTTCCACCCCTCCTTATGCCTCCTTAATTTTATATCTTGGGATTTTCTCCCTCTATGTGAAGTCAGGTGGAGCTCGGGCACCATGCTCCCACTGGAGAAAGTTCTGAGCAACGCAGGCTACATCTGGAAGAGAAATTCCTGACATTCTTCTTTCCTAATCAGCTTGGCCAAGCTAATCACATTAGCTACGGAGAGTGTATTTGGTCATCATAGTCCAGAATAAACAAGATCATCATCTAAACAAGTGTGTTTGAGATTTCATAGTCTCTGTGAGTAGCTCTAAAACCACTTGAATCTATATAATAAATCTATGAATAGCAGTATAAAATTGAGAGGTAAAGGTAAAAATTTAAATTTAAAGGTAGCAATAGCACAATATGGGACAATGAAAATAGCAATGTTTAGACAGTTCTGTATTCTGGAGAGTCAGAATGTTTTCTAAATAGTGTTTTGTTTCTTTAACAAAATCTTTTAGCCAGAAAGGGATAAAATTGTTATCGCAGTGTACCTGCTTTTGAGGCCTCATTCAAAGGCTGTTGAACTTGTGGAGAATTTATCCATGAACTCCCGGGAAACACTGGATCAGAAGAAGTGTGGTGTCAAATACTATACCAAAGCTCAGGAGATGTGTATGTGCCAGTGTTATAATTTTGTTGTTCAGGGATCCCTCCCCACACCCCTTCATTCTAGCCTATCTGTCTCATGTTGTGGTGTCATGCTTCAGTCCTTCACTTACATCACTACAGTTTATGGAGCCATTCTATAAACCAGAACTAAAATAATGTTAAAAGTTTTCATTTTAATCCGACACATTTCAGTGATGCAATTGGAAATGCTGGAGGGAGAGACTAAGAGTCAGCAGGTGCAGGGGAGGGCAGGAACTTCTTAAGTCAGCTTTGGCACCTGAGAAAGTGTTTATCTAAGAACATCCTGAGTCTCTTGTTGATTTGTCATTAGCGTTTAGCAAGTTCAGCTTCTGAGGCTGAACTTCGATTTTATAAATCCTTTCACAGCTGAGTGTGAGGGGTTCTGTTCCTGTCCCTGCCAAGCCTGCCTACATCCGTCAGCTGCTTGTTCTTGCCACCTGCTAGACACCACAGCCCTTTGGTCATACCAGTGAAGTTGTTTGTGTAACTGTGATCTAAAGAGGTCTAAGAAATGATCTGTTTAAAAAAAGGACAACACAGAAAGTCTCCGATCTTTCCCCCCTTAAATGGGATAGAAGAACCTCATATCACTTCAAGCATGTTGGCTCTTTAGAATTTTCCCTGGTGAGAATAAGAGGAGAAAATACTTCATGAATGTTGCTTAATAAGGGATCTTCACAATATGCAAGTAGGGGGTCCTTTACTGTCATCTGCCTTCATTGCTTACCTAAGCCAGTTCAGGGTATTTTAGAGTATTTCACTCTGTAAAACCAGTTTTGTGATTCTTACAGAGAATTTGAGTATTCTAAGCAGCTATGCTGACTTTTTTTAAATTGCAAAATATTGTGAACGTATTAATTATCAATAAAATTCAGCAATATAGAATCAGTACTACAGCAGAACGCAGACTACATTAGTAATGTAATTGTAGTTATGAAGACATAATGATACAAGAGGCATAGTCTGCAGGAAGTAATATCTTTTATTAGTTTCAGAAACTTGAAAAAAATGGAGAAGTTTGGCATTACATTTTCATTATCAGGTCTCTGTATACGAGTGGTTGTGCTATGTTATCACACAACAGTCTCACAAAGTAAGTGTAAAGGGTATTAACACTTCGTTTGAGGTCTTGTTAGGAAAGTCCTTTCTGTGCCAGCAAAAAATGTGTATTTGTTAGAGACCAGAGCTTTATGGACTTGGTCTACTACAGACAGCATTTTTGGAGAAGCCCTGAAATTATGTCCTGACCATTTAGTGTCAATTAAAGATGCTGTAATGCCATTTTCAGAAATGCGAGTGCTGGGTTTTTGCTTCAGTTCCACTGTGGCTTACCACATTGCAGCTTTGGTCAAAAGGATTATTTGTTTTTGCATCTCCAAAAGTCAATCAATTATCTCTTCCTGATGGGATTGTTGATTTATTTGATATGAGGAGTGTTCTGATACCAGTGTACATGGCTTTCCCCAAGGCTGTTGACTTAGTACTGATAGGCTTTGGCTGCATTCCAGGGTAGGTGTTCTTGTAATGTCCCGTCACCTGGTCCCATCCAGTCCTAGCCCTCTGATCATCAAATCAGAGCACCTAGTGGAGCGCATGGAAGTTCCCTCCCTGCTCATATCTTTCCTTCTACAAGACACACATGGAAACACGGGCAGAAGGGTCCTTTTGCACAGATTGGTATTGTTTGGAATTAAAAGGACATATTAAAAGGTGTAATCACCAACAAGTCTCATTTATTTGTTAAGAGATGCTAGAAGGGATCTCCACAGACTGCTTTTTGCTTGAATACCGTTCAATATTTTCTTCAACAAATTAAATAATAAAAACATTTTGAACAATAATTTTGTAATAAATGTTGATGAAATAGTAAACAGTAAAGAAGGCAAGTTTCGATCATGGAGTGTTTGGAATCATCTGGGCATGTGCTCTTCCAACAAACTGAGTTTTAAGACTGCTGACTAAGAAGGCAAGTTATTCCCACATGCTATGACATTCTGTCTTGGAAATTCAGAGGAGTGAGATGTTCTTATAAATAACCATCCCAGCAAGAGCTCTTAGTGCAGTGTGGAAAGTAAGAGGGACAATGTGATCTTGTAAGAGGGTAGAAATGCCATGAAATGGAAATATCAAACAGTCATAGAGAATTCATTTTGCTTCTGTACATGAAATTCATTATATCAGTTTTGGTGTCCCTATTTCCAAGAAGAATGTGCAAGAAAGAGATTATTGGGAGGAAAGCTAAGATGTAAGGTTTAAGAGTTGCAGTGGTCAGACGTGTAAGATATTAATGCTCTGGGAAGATGCCAGATCTTCTGTCTGTTATCCAGAGATGTCATAAGTAATATGAAATGTCAGATTAGATGATCCAATAGCTTCTTAAGGACTCAGGTCCTGTGAAACCTGTGAAACAACTGCTACTTACCCTTCACTTCAGCATTTATATATACAAGACTGAACTACTTGCATTCTAACTCCAGCATGATGGCACTGTGACCCAACTGACTTCAGAAGAGTCACACAGATCTGTTGACCTGGAGTAATGCAGTGGCAGACTATACAGTTTGTGCAGAATTTTTGAGATACCTCAGGATAAAAGGCGCTATATAAATGTAGGTCACTTTTATTAAATGCCTTGCAAATCGTTTATAATGTCTTTAAATATCAGAACAGCCATAGCACACCAATAACCCCTGCACATGTGTTTATTTTAGTTTGCCACAGTTCTCTATAAATGACTTAGATATTTTCAGTAATTCAGTTATAATGAAATGTGCAAGCCTTCAATAAACGCGTGTGTTACAACTGGCCTCTGATGTAAATGCATTGCCAATTATATGTACACTAGTGATGACTGTAGCAGGCTTATAAATACTCTTTGTAATTCTTTGGCCTATATTCTCCCCTCCCTTACATAAGTTTTATAGTGGTGTGTAATTCTAGATTCACAGATTTTAAGGCCAGGAGGGACCACTACATGATCTTTCTTGCCTATCAGTGTAACAGGCCAGAGAATCTTGTCTGGTTACTTAAACAATGAGTCCAAGAACCCTTTTTGCTTGACTAAAACATATCTTCCAGTCTGCATGTCTGCAAGTCTTCAGGTGAAGACCTTGAGACATGAAAAATCAGTTAGTGGCCTCAGAAGTTTGCTCCATTTGTTAATCATCCTCACAGTGTGTCTTGTCTTCTTCCCCTACTGTATCCTACGTTCCTTCTTTGAACACAGCAGAAGATTCAGAGAGGAGAGCATCACCTTAGTTTTGAGTCCCAGCCCAGATCTTTTCAGACTCCAACCTTCATGAAGTTTGGGGGAAAGAAAAATCTTGAATTAATTCTCACTAACCTTTTTTCAACAGACCTCCAGACATTCTTTCCATTTTCTTTGCCATAATGGATAAATTCTTTGCAGAGAAGCTATGTGAGAGCCATATGCCATTTCAAATTAATTTTCATCCTTTGAGCACATTACTGCAAGTACTTCTCTCGGAATTTTAAGGCTTATACATCCAGAAAAGATACCAGATTTTCAAGGGCCAGGCATAGGTATATACATAAAATCAATACAGCGTCAAGTTTTTCCAAGAATCTGAGAGTGTGTAAAGGTTGGTAAATAGGAGCTGAAGACCTTGACAAATCTTCTCGCTTTGTATGGGTGTATCTTTTGGAAAATACAGCTCGATTCTGATTCATGTGATGCTTGGCAATTCTTTGTACAGAGTCACTGGAAAGGAGTAAATGTTCCCCTGTTCTGCCCACCACCATTGTGTGGGGGTGAGGGAGGAAGAAGATGGAGAGTCTGGATCTAAATGTGGGTTCATGTTTTGGGAAATCTTATTTTACTCTGATTCTGCAGTCTGTAAGGATGAGAGAAAATACAGCATATACATTAGAGGGAGGCAGATAAACAAGTGGCAGGCAGAAGGAGTTCATCTCCAAGCTTCCTTGGAGTTTTGTGCCAGAGCAAGTCACAGTATTAGGGAAATGCAATCTGATAATCTAAGCAGAAACTGGTCATGATAGAGAACCCATTACAGCTAATTATGATGTTAATGAAAGCACAAAGGCATGAGAGGTCTGTATTCTCCTGACAGATACTGATGTGCAGAGCAGACCTGAATCCACAGGAAAACGTTGAAACTTCTTTAGAATAAAAATGCAAGTTTGAGACAGTGTGCATTTTTAATTTCTCTGTGAGTACAAAAATAAAAATGTACATAAACTTTAGTGCTTTTAATATTACACTTAGGAATGTTTACTTGTTGAAAGTAAAGTGCTTTGAGAAGGAAAGCATACTTCCTCACAGGGGCTGCTTCCCATAATTGGAGTATGACTGTTTAAATTGTAGCTTAGCAGAAATATTTTGACTCTGTGGGGCACCAGCAGCTCGGCAACAGTGCTGCCTTTCACATCCACTTCTTAAGCGTAACAGATCATTTAGACCCTGGGTTGGCTACACTCACATAAACCAGGTTTACAAAGAGTTATCAAAGCTTGACTTTCCGCCTCCTTTCTCCCCCACATTCCAATTTTTCCCCTCATAATTCTACCACAAGGCAATGCAGTCAAGCTTTTCTTGGATCGTATGAATCTAGATCAAGAAATATCAGTTGCAGAATGGGAATCTATGCACAGGCATGTGCTACAAGGATGAAATGGTTGTTTTAGCTTAAAGGAACCTCAAAGTTTGTTTTGATCTCTATTTGCGGGGCACAATGCCTATGTTATATAGGTACCAAGCTGAAGCTGTAGTGGAAGAAGAAAGTTCCTTCTGAAAAAGCAGCAATGCTGGAATATGCTGTGGAGACTCAACTTGTTTTTCAGCTCTAGATGCGTGTACAGTAAGCAGAATGATGTTATCTCTGGCTGGATAAGGGTACTACACATTATGGATTAAGCTGCATTTCAGCTGTGATCAGATAGTTATTGTCTATAGATGCAAAGCAGCTTATGGGAACAAGGTGTTCAGTCCAACAGCAGACTGTGGAAACCACTAAGGCAATTTTTTTTTCTGCCAGTGGTTAGACTGTGAGTCAGCCTCTACCAGGGACCTTGTTCTGTCCTCCCCTCATATCCCCTTTGCAAGAGATAAATGACTCTATTAGCTCTAAAGTGAGATTCGGAGTGAAATTCAACCATTTGCAGAACACTACAAAGGTTAAGCATTGTTTAGCAGAGATCCTATAAGACCCGAATGGTGTTCAACACTTCTGTTAGCCCTGAGCCATTTTCATCTGCCTACCTTATCTCAAACACAGGAACTGAGTTCAGTGAGTTTTAGATCACATCTGTTCTCCGCATAGTGTATGAAGCAACGGGGCTCGAGTCATGATTCTGCCACTAAACTGATCATCACTGTATTCCAGATCAGTGTTCCTGATCAGAACTTCAGTTTCTCTAAAAGGGATTTGGACCTTTGCGTGGAAGTTCCTATGGAAGTACAACATAATTAGTTGTCCTCTTGACTGCATAATGATACAGGAATTGCCACAATGAGACCAAAGGCAGAGGCTACAGTCAAAGGCATGGCATTGCACCTTTTCAATTACAGCTAACTTCTATGAAGATAGGGTCTTTGTGATCATAATTAATGCAAAAGGTTGAACTGGAATTGTATAGAAGAATGCTGATACAGCAATGATGATGGCAGACTCTGAAACTTGCTAAATGGAGAAAATCATCGAATTATAGAATGCTTTGGGTTAGAAGGGATCTTTAGGAGTCATCTAGCCCACCCTTCCTGCAGTGAGCAGGGACATCTTCAACTAGACCACGTTGCTTAGAACTGTGTCCAACCTGATCTTGAATGTTTCCAGGGATGGGACATCCATTACCTGTCTGGGCAACCTGTGCCAGCGTTTCATCACCCTCGTGGTAAAAAATTTCTTCCTTATATCAAGTCTAAACCTTCCCTCCCTTAGTTTAGCATTACTCCTTGTCCTATATCACAACAAGCCCTGCTGAAAATATTTTCCCCACCTTTCCTATAGGCCTCCTTCAGGTACTGAAAGGCTGCTATAAGGTGTCCCCACAGCCTTCTCTTCTCCAGGCTGAACCGCCCCAACTCTCTCAGCCTTTCCTCATAGGAGGGGTACTCCAGCCCTCAGATCATCCTTGTGGCCCTCCTCTGGACCCACTCCAACAGCTCCATGTCTTTCCTGTGCTGGGGGCTCCAGAGCTGGACGCAGGACTCCAGGTGGGCTCTCACTAGAGTGGAGTAGAGGAGCAGAATCACCTCCCTTGACCTGCTGGCCATGCTTCTCTTGATGCAGCCCAGGATACGATTGGCCTTCTGGGCTGTGAGCACGCATTAACTAAGCATGAGTTGCTGTAAAGGCAGTTGTTTTCTTTATGAAAAAGTGTTAATTCTGTCATGTTTTGCTTTGAAGGAAACAAGGTGCAAGATTTATCAGGCAGGAATCACGATGAGATTTTATTTAGCCATCTTCTGGAGGCTTGTTGTGTGATTCTAAGCAGTCACTTCCCTTCTTTGTGTGGCCAGCTCTTAATTTAGAAAATGAGAAATACTGATTCTCAGGGTGGGGTGTTTTTAAAGTTAGAAGGGATCATTGGATTTATCTCATTCAACTTCCTGCATAAAGCAACCACAGAATTCCAGCTAGGACTTATCACTCTTACAAAGTACTGTGCAGTCTCTGGCCTGATGCAGCTGTATTCATGATGAAACAAGTGGGTTGCACACTGATACAGCTTCTTTTCATTCATATGGCAAGGAGCAACATACAATGTGTGCTTAGAGAGAAAGGGACGAGAAGGTTTTTTTAGCTTCCCTGATGTATCTCTCAGACAAAGTATGACACACAAAAGTAGTAGTATAATTTTTCATAAAGAAAAGCAATATCGCATTTATCAGGAAAAATTTTTTCATTAAAAGGCTTTTCTTTTCATTAATTAACAAGCTTTAGTCATATAAAAATACCATCAAAATTAAGTATTTTCTCCATTCTTTATTAGCCTCACTGGGATTAAGAGTACTTTTTCTTAAACGTAAGATAAATAATGCATATATAGTCATGTGAGATTTATATTTGTATGCACACGTTCATAGCTTTCTATGTGCATAACCATATATGTCTGCACCAGAGTACCAGATCAAGTCAATCAGAGATAAGTGTCTCTTGGTCTGTCTTACATACACTGTTTCAAGAACTGAGAGTTTTACACTGCACAGTAAAACTGAGTAAACAGACCTCGTCTTAACCAAGGCCAGATTAGATCTTTAGAACCCAGCTCTGATGATCTGTATGAGACCTTCCACATGCAGATACCAGAATGTGTGTGTGTAAATTAGACTTGGATGCACAGCCAGAGTAGGTGCCTTCAATAAAGCTGCTCTTTCTGTCACAGTAATCGTAACCCTTACTATATTAATATCCAATTCCCCACTTTCTGGTACACAGTACCTTGATGAAGCAGAATTTGTGTGCTGCAGCAGTACAGCACATCTGGCTTTCAGCACCATAGACATAGGACAATATGTTGCTAATAGAGAATTCAATAGCTACATGTTGCTAAATCTCATATGGGGGCACTTTGCTTTTTAATTAAGTCCAAAAGATGCCTTTGGTGTGAAGAGCTTCCAACTGAAGATAATTTACATTTCATTGTCTATTAGCAAAGAATTTAATTGTTTTTATTCTTCTGCTGTCATGAGAAAACACCAGAACTTGAATAAAGGATCACAGAAGAAAGAGGGGGTATAAATTAATTTAAAAACCAAATTAGCATCCATCTCCTTATCTCAACTCTATGTTCTTCTTATGCAGTAAAGCAAGAACAGAGTCCTTATTACTTTTTTCAGCCAGTGTGGGGAAGTCCTCATCACGTTGTGTGCCCAGTGCAAACCCTCCTGCACATAATTTTTATGTGGTCCCCACTGCAGAGGATGTAGCAACAGTGAGGAGGCTCAGACCTAGCACAGAGGAGTCCGAACAACAGAAATGGAGCTTGATGGAGACCAGCAAAGGCATGTCATAGGATGTAGTAGGCTGGTTTGTCTTGAGTTTGGTCCAACAACAGGTTGGTAGATCCCAGCTGCATCCAGTTAGAAACATCAAATTTGCTTATAAATCAAGGACCTCAAAGTGTTCTCCAAATGGTAGCAGGTTAAGCATTATACCATATGACATACTTACCTGTGATGTTATGTGAATATTAATAAGTTTTACAAATAAGTTTTACAGAAGTTCCCTGAAAATACTTTGCAAGCCTAGAACCAGGCACCATCAGAGCTGACATGGGAGCTCGGGATTTGTGACAATGTGCTGCAGATATTGACTGTTTTGCAACTTTGCCAGAATCCAACAGCAGCAAGGAGAGGTGTTCCCTCAATCTCCGAGCCAGCCTCTGAGTAATTAATTCCTTTGTTATTCTCTAGCTGCATCTGTGAGAGTGCCTGTTCTCCGCATCAGATAGATAAAAATAACAGTGCCAGGAGAATGGGATTAGAGTATCCTATTCCTCTGCTCTGTCAGGCAAGATAGCACTTGGTAAAAGGCATGGAAAAAATAAATAAGACATCATGAATAATAAAAGGATGCTCAAGTCCAACAGTGTAAGTCCCAGAATACAGGGGAATATGTGCAAAGCACAATTGTTTATACAAGTTGGTAACTAAAAGAGCCGTGATAGGGAAAGTTACAAAGAGCCATTCTAACTCTAGGCAAAACAAATGTAGTTGCTTTGCATTGTTTGCATCTGACTTGAGATTCAGTGGGAAGGATGATCTGTGCACAATTATGTTTTGAAATGTACAGAACATCTCAGGATCTGCTTCCAGCTGAGATCAACATAAGAAACCAGGGCAAAGATAAGTCAAGAGAGCATAGACAGGTCAAAGACTGAAAATTTTAAGTTTTGCCCTTTGTAATCCTGCACTGTTGTTACTGACAGAGCCTGTAGTTGCTACAATTGCAAGCTCATAGGTGGTAGCAGCACAATTTGAGGGTGCTCCATGTTTTCAGAAGACAATCTTTAGAAACATCATTACCCTATGTCAGGCCTTCCCATCATTTTGTTGCAAGAAGGGTGTATGTTTATACCAACAACATAGACATGGACATTCCTGCAATCTCTGAAGACAACTTTTTGCTAGATAAAGTCCTCCTTAAATATAAATTGATCTAGCTCCATTGACCGATTTGTAGCAAATAAGGCTCTGTTTAAAATGAATCCAAATAAAAACCTGACCTACCTGATCAGGATAGGCATTTCTAACAATCTGGGTTATGGAATTGCTGCAGACATCACTGAAAGGACTGCCTAGCTTGTGATATGAGTCTATGGATTTAAAGTTGCTGATATATGTTTAATAAAATATGACAATTTGGCAAGTGCATTTAAATCAGAAGATGTCACCCAAACAGAAATTTGGGTACATTTTTTCTCAGAATTATGAGTTAATATTCTTTCAGCATTGTTCATGTCACAGGTAAACATATGATCAGCACATTCAGAAACAGGGATAGAGCCACCTTTTTTTGTTTTAATTTACAGAGTAGAACTTTCGGAGTCGATTCTGCTGCATGTACTGCCATGAATTTAAAAAAGAAACAAATTTTAAGAATAGTGAGTCTGAAAACAGGATGAGGGTAGGCTTGTACCCAGGAACTGGGAAATGACTTAATTTGAACTACTGGCTGGCATTAGAACAGTGCAATGATCAGACTGGTGGGATACTGTGACTACTTGTTTTAATCTCTTGTCTATATTTCTATGCACATGTGATGCTATATTACAGTAGCACTGTAGGAGCCACAGTTAAGACTTAGGCCCTAATGATCAGAAGTATTTTAGAAAAAGAAAATTATTAAACCAGTCCATGCTCTGGAGAGCTTTCTGTCTGTAATCCCAGTTGTGCAGCCCATGGTAACCTCCAACACTCCAGTGACATCACTGGGAAAATTAAATATGTGCTATCTCTCATTGCAGTCCACCCTACCTAAACCCTCATGTAATTTAAACAGAGGGGCCGTGTATTTTCTGAGTAGAGAAAGCAGGCTGAATTAGGACCCCAGAGATGGTTATATGGATCACTTGTTCAGGATTGTACCAAGCCCTTTTCCTGCCCTGTTATGATCAAGTAACATTCTTGTGGCGACCACAATAATTCCCTGCAAGGGGCAGGGATATTAAGAAACTATGTTTAGAGTCTCTTAATGAAATTTAGCAGCAGGAAACTCGGAAGGAGTGCCAGAACCATGTGAATAGCCAGTCTGTGTACAGCACTTGCAAATGCTCCACCTAGGCCACAACAAAGCAATTGCTGGTGTGCTCGATTTTAGTACTAAGAAGTGTTTGTCAACAAGTACATTCCATACTTGATTTAAGGCTTTTCATTTACATGTGACTTATGTAACAGTAAATTTACAGTTTGAGTGTGGTTAATGAAAATTACTGTTTTATTCATTGGAAACGGTTGTTGGACTTTCCAATTTTTACATATTTAAGCTCTGCAGCAATTCCAAGCCAAAACTCTTTCTCTCCTAGGGCCAAGTAAGTCTGCTAGGTGACAGTATTGTCAATGTCTCTTAGTACCGAATGTAGCACATAGCAGTTTTTCACACCTGAATACTATGGAAGTGTCCTCATTATAGTTCTGTGGTAAATCAGCCATAAAAATATTTAATTGCAATGAACATTCACTTAGACCAAGTCAGTAGGCAGAAAACTCTAATAACTAGTTAAGCATAGTGAAGAGATGGTATCTGTCTTGAAGAGCTTGTGTTAAGGGAATGATCCAGGCCTGGGATATCCAAAGACACGGAGTGCAAAAGTGACTTGTCTCAGGTCATGCTGCTACGCAGTAGCTGGTTCACTCCCTAGTAATAGTGACTCAGCCATTTAATCATGTGATTTCCACTCTCTGTCATATCGGTTACTGTCCTGGGTTCGGCCAGGACAGGGTTAATTTTCACCGGAATCCAGGAAGGGACACAGCCGGGCGGGCTTACCGCCCCTGGTCAAACAGAGCCGAGTATTCCATACCGTGTGCCGTCATGCGGGGTTCTGGTGGGGGGGAGCTGGGGGCGAGAACTCTCTCACGGCTCAGGAGCGCGTGCGGCAGTCCTGGAGAGCGGCTCTCTGGGTTGTGTGGTTTGTGTTGTGTTTTCTCCTTATCTGTATCGTTGTTGTTCCTGTTCCCTTTGTTTGCTGTTCTGTTAAACTACCCTTATCCCGACCCACCAGTTTCTGCCTGTTTCTTTCCATTCTCCTCC
>Ga0065711_1043944_pt1 | contig 14418 bp, 12 predicted proteins | sample Hoacrofraction12_FD_59098 | JGI IMG/M metagenome (GOLD analysis project Ga0065711, IMG submission 59098) | Hoatzin crop microbial communities from Cojedes, Venezuela - Epithelial fraction 12 v2 (version 2) | ecosystem: Host-associated > Birds > Digestive system > Esophagus > Crop | place...
CCCGTTGCCCCTTGTCCTGTCGCTGGGCACCACTGCAAAGAGTCTGGCCCCGTCCTCCTGACCCCCACCCTGCAGATATTTAGAGGCATTTCTAAGGTCCCCTCTCAGCCTTCTCCAGGCTGAACAAGCCCAGCTCCCTCAGCCTTTCCTCGTAGGAGAGATGCTCTAGTCCCCTCCTCATCCTCGTAGCCCTCCACTGGACTCTCTCCACTAGCTCCTCCTTTCCATCACCTGAAAGGCTGCAGACTGGAGATGCAGGCTGGACAACCAAGGAGTGGAGTGGTGTGAGAGCAGTCCCACCTAGCATGACCATGATTGTGGTCTGTGGTATGCCGGGCGCCCACAGCTATGGCTCGGGGGTATAAGACAATCTGTGGTGTGAGGTGAAGTCTGAAGGGAGAGGAAGGTCTCTTTTTTTAAGACTTACCATTCTATGATTCAAACCAAAAAACCCAAGCAAGCACCAGACAAGGCTTTGAGCACGCAAGCCTTGTTTTCAGTACGTTGCCTTGCCTAAGTCTGTGTGTCATCAGAGCTAGGACAGTACTACCACGAGTGTATTTAGGTGAGCTAAGAATAGCAGATTTCCTTGAGAAATGTTTTTGTTTATTTTGGTTTTGTATTTTTAAATTGTTGGAGCCTTGGTGACCTTTTTCTTAAGGCTCTTAGAAGAATAGCCTGATCAGAGAGGATTGTTGTAACAAGGAGGGCAGTTTTGAACTGCCTTAATTCTCTGGCTGCTTCTTTGTGACCCGCAAGGTTTTAGTGCCTAAATGAGAAAAAAAATCATGAAGCGGACATACTTCTGAAGTTTATTGCTGTTGCTGCTGGATTAGAGGTAGAGAGGGTTGGCGTGACATTTGTGTTCATGCTATTTCTAGGTTGCCATTGTCTGCGGGGCCGCTGTGACTTAAATAGGTAGAAGGCACTCTGTGTTAAAGGAAATATATCTTTATTGAAAGATAAATATGTTTTTATTAAAAACACAAGAATCTGTTCAGAATTATTTCTAAGTTATTGCTAGGATGGTGTGAAGTCCTGCTGAAAGCCCCCAAGGCTCCTGTGTGCCGGTGAAACGATTCGTTTCCCTGGGAGCAGTCAGCGGGCTGGGTGCATGACAAAGATCGACAGAGGGGAGTTCGTAGGAGTGAAGGGCACGATTGCCGGGGTGGAAACCCATCATACCGGGTTGGTGGAATGATGCCCATCTGAGAAAATAGATTTTTGCAAAGATTCACTTTCTGGGAAACAGCAGTTGAGCACAGGATTTTTTTTGAGGGCGTTGTTTTGAGGTTTTTTTTTTAAGGCTTTTGTTTGAATGAAGGAAGTGGGCAGGGGTGAGAAGGGATGAATGAAGGGTGGTGGCACCTAGAGAGGCAAGGACAGAACGGTGGTAGAGACTGAGAAAAGGGAGCTGGTCTGGAAGGAGTGACTGAAATGCTGTGAGTGAGACACTTAGATGCACAATGGATAAGAGAATCAAAGCTGTATTTTTCAGACAGAAGGAAGATGTGTGTTTCAATTTCTTTATTTTGGTTTATTGTGGATAGCTGGTGCCTGTTAGCTGTCTCACAGGAAAGCTGTAAGCAAGACAAGGGGGGAATTTTACGGTTAGTCAAGCTATGATTTCGTACTACCCATGCTCTTAGATGAACACAAAGTAAAATTACAGCCTCAGAGAGATTCACAGTAGAACAGCTAGCACTTCGTACCCTGTGATTTTAGAGGGGGAAAAAAAAAATCCCAACCCTTTTTGGCACTCAAGAAAAAGCAAAGAGCCAAACTATCTTTGTGTCAGAGGACTTAGTAATATTCACTGGCTCAGGCCCTGGCTGGTGGCTTGGCAAGTACAGAAGGTAGAGCATTGCATGTAATAGATGGTATTTTATGTGCTTGTTTGACTTGTGAGCCAGACAGAGTGTATAATTGATACTGAAATAAAGTGTAGTCAGGATTTGTGTATTTATATTGTCTGTTCATTTCACAGTGGAGCATGTATCCTGGCTGGAAAGCCCAAGCTCTTCCGAAATTTTAATTGCCTTCCCCTGCCAATCATATGGTAAAGGTTGTTGGCTAATTAAGGGTGGTTTCCAAATCGGGATTCTGTACACACAAAATACCCTGTTATTTTCTCAGCTGTCTAGACAGGTCACCTAATCCAGTATTAAAATGCTGAAACAGGAGCGGAAAACATTTTCCTGAAGCTTTCATGTGAAGAATTCACATGAGTTTGCTGAAGCCAGGATTAGGAAAGCTGTACTTCAAGAACTGAGCTAAAAAGGTTGAATTTCTATAGGATGTAGATTGTAGAAAAGATGTTTCTTTACTGTGGCAATTAAAGTACGTGCGTTGAAGTGTTATCTGGAGGCTGGATGAGAAGTGGAGAGTGTTGTAGAATGTCTATGGGTTGTAATAAATCCTGAAGACATTTCTAGTAGGAGTTATTTCAGCTGTGAGTTTATAATAGCTCACAAATGAGGCAGGACTAGCCAGATTAAGATTTATTTCCTCCTGAAGAAGAGATGACAAGGATCATACACGAAGGTCATTAGCGCTGAGAAGACTGTGAACAGGGAATGTCTGTTCAGTGTTTCTTATAATGTAGTTTTGGGGGATGTCCTCAATTTTCATTGGGTAGCAGTTTTGAAACCACTCAAAAAGACATCAATATTTGCATAAGGTTAATAGACTGTGGAGCTCCTCACCGCAAAATTCTTGCGGAGGCCAGAAGTGTAGAGGGATTCAGAAAAGAGTAGGCAGATGAGAGGGGGAGAAGTGCCTGGGGTTGTTAGGCTTAGAGGTCTGGATGTTAGCTCTACCTTACAGCATCCTTGTTGGCCTTAGTGCTGGAAGCTGGTACTGCCAGAAGGTCATTCTTCTTTGTACCACCCCCAGACTCTTCCATATGACTTGCTGTGGCAGTCCTTCTGTACCCTGCAATAACTCTGCTGCTTTGCCCGTCATATCCAAGCGGTGGACTTCCCTGAAGCTCTGAATACAGAGGTCCCAAAGTTCAGGGCCCATCTTCAAGATCTTAAAAGAACCCAGAGAAGTTTCCCTTCTTATCTTGGTAGATTAAAAGTCAATAAATTGGAATGCTTGGGAGGGGAGGTAGAGGACCAGTGATTGCCAGGGCCCAAGAAATGTAGTGGCTTCACTCAACCTCAAAAGAAGATGGTGGAAAAAGCATTTCTTTGTAGGAAGCCCAGTGCCTGCCTATTGTCCTGCACTGGTAAATAGATCAAAATGATGCTTCCTTTTTTTTTTTGGTTGGGTTTTTAAGTTAGAACGTTGTCCCTCATCTCTGTGGTGCGTGTTTGTGTGAGTCTGTTGAGGAGCGGTCTTGTCTTTCTTACCAGCCTCTGACTGGTGAGGGTTTAATCTACACACCATGGAGCAGGTCCCGAGTAACTCCCGAGGGTGGCCCTCTGTACCTGGAGTGCCATGTTCCAGTTTGTCTTAATCCATTCCGAAAAACTACTTTCAGAGTGGATTGAGATAAGAAGCTAAAATACCCACTCCTCTCCCAGGTGAGCAAAGTCCACAGGAGACATGAGTCTGCATCAAAGCCAGGTAGAGGCAAGTCCTAAGGTGTCTGCAAGTGGAAACTTGACCCGTCTCCCCAGCTGCTGTAGGGAAGCTTTGCATCCTCCTCTCCCCTGCGTGCTCCAGATCTTTACTGTTCCTTGTGGAACTGGCGAGGAAAGTGTTCTCTACTACTTCTTCAAACTCTTGTACTGCTTTTGAATCCAGCTTGCTCAGAAGCAAGTCCACTGCCTGGCTTTGGCTGCTCACAGCTTTTCCACTTGTCAAACGATCGTGATCCGTGACTCTAGAAAGCATCGCATGCTTGACATGTTGGACTTCAGCTTGGAAATAACTCTCCAAACACCAGTGTCTGGCTCCCTATGACAAATACCTGCTAGCTGAGATCTGTTGGTCAGGAGATGAAAACAGTGAGATGATTGATGTAATCGCAGGTAGAAGTTCTCAGCCTGGCTGCAGCAGGAGCTGGCTCAGCGTCGCCTGTTGGTTGCTCAGCGGCAGCTGGAACAAGCTGTGCTGGCAGAAGCAGAGTTTGTTGTAGACGCACTGTGGTGATCTCCCTTGCAGGTGAGCCCAGATAAGGGTGGACTGAGCTGAAGTTGTTCCAGCTGAAACTAAACGTTTTCAAAGCGGTTGTCAAGACCCCTGGCAGGGGGTCTTTACTTTTTATACTGCTGCTTAAGTGGCTGCTGACTGCAGGCTGGTGTCACGGCTGTTAGAGAGAGCGGGAGATGCTTGGTCAGCATGTATAAATGCTTCAAGATCCCAGAGAAAAAGGTACTTTCCAAATGAAACCACTGTTGCTTGTACTTCATTAGTACACATGACCATATGCTGCAATAGTCCAGCGGTGTCTTAAGTGCGAAGATTTAAGTCTCCTGGTGAAGCAGGAGAGAAACAGGACTTTTTGACACTGGCCAAGTGTTGGGAGAATTGGGGGAGAGCTCGGAAGGAGTATGCAGCAGCTTGGTAACAGGCAGAGGCAGGATTTCGCCGCGTTCAGTAAGCGTTGGGTAGGGAGGAGGTAAGACTAGGAATCACGCATGCGCTTTATCCAAATCGTTGGGCGCCCGCCGATTCAAGGGCTCTGTGTTTATCCTGTGCGAGTCAGGACTGACGTCGTCTTAGGCCCAGTGGAGTATGGGTCTTGGTTCCTTCATGCTCTTGAGGGCAGGTGTGAATGTACCCAGCACCAGGTGACTAGACACTGACATTCGTGTGTAAAGACATCCGACGCTGGTGACCCCTGATTAAGGTTTAAGCTTAACTATGGACTCAGGCCGTGTACTAAAAGAAGGTGATGGGACCTGAGAACGAAGGGTATACACAGGTAAAAAGATGGCTTCTAGGAGTTTGCAAATTAAAATAGGATACTGCTTGGAGGAGCACTTGGGTGCCTTGGGTAAATGGAGGCAGAGTTGGGCTAGTCAGGACTGGAATGGGTCTGAACCTGCCTGCATCGAAGGCTGAGGCTGATCCTGATGTGGCAGGACAGATAGACTGGATATAAGGAAGAAATTTTTTACACTGAGGGTGGAGAAACCCTGGCCCGAGTTGCCCAAAGAGGTGTTTGATGCCCCATCCCTGGAAACATTCAAAGCCAGGTTGGACGGGACTCTGAACATCCTGATCCAGTTGAAGATGTCCCTGCTCGTTGCAGGGGGGTTGGACCTAGATGACCTCTAAAGATCCCTTCCAACCCAAACCATGCCATGATTCTATGATAGTGTTGGCTCCAGGGGCTGCATCTTGTGGCTGTGATTTTTTCAGCTGGCCCTTGTTGCCTTTGGTTGGTTGAAATATTTGTCCGTCTGTCCCGTTTCTGTAATGGTTGGTTTGTTATCTGATCTCCGTGCTTGGAGTTAAATCCTCTTTACCTAGTCCCGTAGTTATAGATCTGAAGCTTATGCTTTGTGGTTGCCACAGAGGCAAAGTGAAGCTTCATCACTGTGTTGTGGAGCTTGAGGGCATTGGGCATGTGCTCTTCTTTTTCTTTTCTTTTTTTTTTTTTTTTAAGTCTTTACTGCAAAATTGCCACTTTTGGAGGTTATATAAAGAGATGGGAGATGAAAATCCTTTGATTTCTCTGGAAAAAGTCTACATGTTACAAGAGGGTGGAGATTTCTGGAGTTTCCAGTACTGGTGCTCCAGGCCAAAAAGTTGTTTGTTGCATCCCAGTTTGACCTCAGTTATCCCTACTATGCATCCCACTTTGAAGGCTGGGTCTAGTTCGCAAGTTTTCTTTCTTTCCTGCTGGCTTTTTTTTTTTTTTATAGGCTTCCTCAGGATTTTTAACTGCAGAGGATAAGTTTGAGCTGAATTCCCTGAACACGCTTGTTTGCTTTTTCCATAGGTTCCTTAGAAAGAGAGCTTGGACGGCATGCAAAGTTGTGAAATATCTGCAGACAGCACGGATGATCCTCTTAGTAGTGGCCTACGGAGAAAACGACAGCCTCGAATAGTAGTTATCGGTGCTGGACTCGCGGGCCTGTCGGCAGCGAAAGCGCTCCTGGAAAGCGGTTTCACGGATGTAACTATCCTCGAGGCGACTGACCGAATCGGAGGCCGCGTGCAAAGCGTGAAACTTGGTAAGAGCAGCGTTTGGAGGGCAACGCGTTGGGCTGGCTTTGTTCTGCTAGCGAGGCTTTGTATCGTCATTGAGTGAATTTGACCTTAGAAATGTGTGTTTTCAGTCAATGTGCACATGCAAAAGGTGATTTGAGATGTGGTGTTCTCAGGAACATAAATCTTTGGGCTCCTTTCGGGGTGAGGGGGGTGAATCTGAGCTATCTTGTGCGTCTCTTTCGAGGGAGGGCTGCTCCAGAACCGCGTTCCTATAAAAGACACCTCGGTGACTGTTTCCACTGGTATAGGAAGGACTCCGTGTAACGGGTCTGTGAGAAGCGTTCTGTGATTAAATAACTGCATCAAGACAGTTTCCACCACCATTTTCAAGCTTTGACTCTTGACTAGGAGCAGTCAGTAAATCTCCTGGCTAGTGAAGGGCTGGTTTCTCCGTGACTTACATCACTTGCAAAGGGGCAAGCTCCAAGCTATTCTGTTTCACAAATAGCCCCATTCATTTCCCTAGGACTAATTTACTGCATAAGGCACTACCCACTGTGAATCAGGCTGCTGGAAAAACCTCTTCAATGTATCCTTTCATCCTGATTTGCAGCTTTCCTACCTCTGTGGCTTCCTTTCTCAGTGTGTAATAAAGGTGCAGACAGTGGATATTTTAATCCCATGTCAGTTGGATGGGCTTGTAACATCTCTAAATGCAGAACTGCTGGAACAAACGTTGCTCTTTGCAGCACGGTAGTCGGTGAAACTTTCCCTGGTATCTAGAAGGGCACTGCTTCTCTCTGCTTCGCAGGAGGCTAAAAGCTCTTCACTTTTACTGAATTGCCTTCCTGATTTCAATTAACTAGCTCTGTTTCTGATGCCACTCTCTATATTTATTAACTTGGGCCTCTTGCTGCCCTCCTTTCTTTTTATCTGTCAGGTGCTTACATCACTGACTGGATTTTACTCGATGAACTCACCACAGTAAATAGACAGCAGCGTCCTATGAACATTCAGAAGGGAAATGAATGAAAAGGCAGGCGGACAAATCTAATCTCCACGGTTTGAATAGGGCACTTTACATTCTGCTGAGACTTGGCATGGGGCTTAGAATGGGAAGTGTGTCCTTTACTCACAATACACTGTATTAAAAATATCCTGGATCGTGTCTGTGAGAGGAGGGAAGTGTTGAAGACCCGAAATCTTCAGGGAGAAATATATCATTTTGTCAGTGCACCTGTGAAAGAGTTTTGTTATACTAGTATCGAGACCAGTTCTCTCACCTTTGGACACCTTTGATGGTTACTCATATCTTTGTCTTTGCTGGGAATCTGCCTCCTGTTCGTTAACACTTCTCAAGGAACAGGAGACAAGAGCAGGCTTTTCAGTTGGGCGGAGATCGTGCCGTGTGTAGATGTAGCTGTTATTTGCAGAGCAGAGCAGAGGACTGGAATCCAAAGTCTTGATCTTTTAATACCTTACTTAAAAGTACAAACTGTCCGTCTTATCTTCTGCAAGCTATGGAAGTTACACGGGGGGGTATGGACTGCAGTTCTCTCCTGAGGTGGATCCATGTTCTGGCCCCTGGTGTGCTTTGCAGATTACCATGCCCTTGAGGCGAACAGTTTTGGAGCTCTGTTGGGTGGCGAAATCTTCAGAAGTGGCACGTACTTGGAACCTCCTGATTCGCTGGTGCAAGGGCAGAGTGGTCCTGGGCTGCGTTTTCTTCTTCTGTACTGCCTGGAGTAGCAAGATTGCGCCTGGGGCAGGCGAGACCTGCTCATTTCTCAGAGCTGGCTAAAGCTTGCAAAAACCGTTACAGAAGTGGTTCTTCAGGGTCTTCGACACAGGCCCGCTGTGATCTGCTTGTCTAAATGGCATTGAAGTGCTGAACTTCTCTGGCCACTTCCCTGTCTGCACACTGGACTAAAGATTGGATTTAAACATTCAGCAGAGCTACGGTGACATCTTCTCCAGGTTCTAGCCGCATACTGCCTCTCTCGCTGAGCTGTGCCGTGGCTTGCAGGGGACAGTGTTTTCCCTAATGTGTTTTTTGTACATGAGCTGTAACATCCGTATCCACTGCAGGTATTTCACGACGGGATGCCCGAGCAATAGTGAGGGCTGCAAAGGGAACTGTGAAAGTTCCTGTGCGTACTCAGGAGGCTCGACACACAGTCTGTGCATTCCTTTGGAAAATTGCTGGTATGGTATGTTGTTGAGTGTATAGGCCTGCTTCGACTGCTGCTTGTGTCTCTGTGATTATATTCACAGAATAGGAAGCAGGTTTTTTTCTATTTTTTGTTGTATTGGATGATTCATTTGAAGTAGATCAATATTGAAATTAAAATCTTCTAAGGCCCTGGAAGTAAATTAGCTATCTCTGTTTAAAAAGATGTTATTTAATTTTACACTTTCAAATGATTAATCGTGTAACTTACGCTAGGTAACAACTGGCTGATCTGCTTGGTAGTGATGATAGCGCGTTTCGAAGTGTTACAGGCAAGAATGACTATTTTTAATTTGTTGGTATTTGATTATATTCCACACAGCTACTTGGAATTGTTACCGAGCATCAATACAGCGGGGCCTGCTGGCGTATTTTTTTCTTTCCAAGATGAGGTGCCCCATAAATAAGAGCTATCTAGAGGAGGATTGTTAGTGTAGCGGAGAGCAAGCTCCTGACATCAAGCAGCAGGCAGTGTCCCTGCTGCTGCTCTGGCATGTGATGACTCGCGGGAGGATTGCATTAACAAGGTGACTGCCACGTGCAGTATTTATGAGCTTTGTACCTTCGGCTGCCAGCGCTCAGCAGTCATTTCCGTTGGGCTGGGTGCTCTGGGAGCGCAGTGGGGTTGGTGGCATCTTAAATATTCACACGTTTGTGACTGGATGCCGCACACTCGGGAGCGCCTGCTTTGTTTTAGGTACACGTTGAAGTCCTGCAATGTGTATTTTGAAGGGCGATCAGCGTGCTCCTTAATGACGAGGTGGTTGCTTGAAAAACAAGATGTGTGGAGCTTCCCTCGGAGGCAGCGTCTCGGCTGGAGAGCAGCCTTCCTCGGCGCTTTCACCCGTTCAACTTGACTGCAGCGCAGTGCTGCAGTGTCTCTCTGTCTGAGCATGTATTTACATGTTAAACAGCGTGTGGCGACTGGTAACTGCACAATCCTTTCTTCGTCAGGCAGGATCCTATTAACTAGCCCACTTAATCAGGCATTCGCACACCTCTGCAGAGCGAGCTGCGCAGTGCAGTGTTGGCTGGGATGCTGGGAGAACACAACTTTGAAACAGTTAGCTTTGGACTTTGGAGACTCTGTAGAAATGTGGGTGGAGGACAAGGCCCAAGCTTATTTCTAGCACCTTCTTTCAGCTGCTGAACATCTCCCTGTGCTATCAGCCCCGTCGTGGCAGCGCTGGTTTAGGGGGAGTCAGAGCCCTGGTGCAAACCCTGTTATGAGGAAGGGAGAGAGTGGGGCTGATCGAACCCTGTGTGTTTTGCAGGCAGAGTGTATAGGTGATGAAGGCTAAGTGCATTTGGTGTTTAACCTGGCCGTGCGTCTTTTTAAAGAACCTGATGTAAATGTTCAAAGGCGTAAATAATAAAATAAAACCCATTTACTCATATGAGGAATGGAAAGGCATTTTGTATTGCAGTTAATCTGAGGTGTATTTGTAAATAACACGCCTTTTTAATCACGGGACAAGGTTCAGCCTACAGGCCAATGTTGCTCTCACAGGACAATCCAGATTTTTCTACATCTCTCTGCTGTAGATGCTTTTCTTCCTGTGTCTAGGTATCCATCCCCTCCTCTCAAATTATATGTATTTGAAGACTTTAGGTATTCTGTTCTTTCCCTGCAACTGTTATTTCTGGAAGTATCCTTATACGTCCTTTTTGCAGTAATGCAGAGTGGCTTCTTACAGCTCTCTTCCTTCCCACACTCCCTTCACTAGCACGTGGCTTGTGCTGCAGCATGAGCAGTACATCCCTGCTTTCTGGTCATGTTCTGAAGTGCAGATTTAGAGAAGATGATTTAGAAAGGCTGAGTAGCAAGGATAGAGCAGCTGGCAACAACCATGGTAAGAACTGGGAACCTAGAAGATGCTGAATTTTGCCGTAAGTATCAGAGGTGTGTCACTGTGGTGTATCTTTGTTGGAAACGTTCTATCCTTCTAGCACTATCTAAAATTGTATCACAAAGGACTGGTTTGAAGAACACGGGCATTGCCCTGGTCTGACAGAGAAAGCTCGCTGAAGTGGTGTTCAGACATGTGGTCTCCTTCTGGTTTTGCACAGGGACATTTTATTGAGGGTTGAGTGTGACACGCTTTCAGAAACATGGGCTTCTGTAACTAGTCTGCTTGGTTTACTCTCCTGTAGGGCACGCCACTTTTGAACTGGGAGCGACGTGGATTCATGGTTCGCATGGAAACCCAGTCTATCATCTAGCAGAAGACAATGGTTTACTTGAAGAGACTACTGATGATGAGAGAAGTGTTGGACGGATCAGTCTTTACTCCAAGAATGGGGTGGCTTATCATCTTACCAACAACGGGCAGAGGATCCCGAAAGATGTGGTTGAAGAATTCAGTGATTTATACAACGAGGTTGGTATTCAGCTGCTCTGTCTTGCGTGAAACACTGGGACCTTTTCACAGGTAAAACGTCCCAGGTACTGAACAAAGGTTGAAACCCAGTGATGTCTTGAATTTCTTTGCAAAAAATCAACACTTGGTTTGCTCTCATCTGCTGAACTGTACCTCGTTTGTCCCTGATGTGGGATTAACTCACTGTTGTTAGGAAGAACAATCTTTCCACATTTGTCATCAATTTAATCACTTCCAGCAACTATTGCTAGGGAGAACCAGTCATTTGCTCTAGAAAGTTGCTACTTAATTAAAAGGGTAAAGGAGGGATCAAATTACTAAACAAAGTAGAACGTAAAACCTTAGCAACAACCAGCTAAATATGGTAGCCCTGTGACATTTTATTGATGTTATAAATACCGTAGTGTGCTGTGTAGTATGCCAAAGTCAGTGCAGTATCGTAGGAATTGCAAGTTTTCTTCCATCCGAAGAAAAGGAGCATCTTTTCTGTCAGGTTCAGGCCAGCATGGACTTCACTTTAAGGTTATTTTAACTTCTTGTTATCAATGTTCAGTGACGTCCTCTTCACTTAGTGTAGATGAGAGCCTCAGCATGTGACAGAAGAGCCAAACAGAAAAAAAACCCGAACAAACAGCTACAGACACAGAACCTAAAAGTACTAAAGAGAAGCCTGCAAGATGGAAATGAAAATGCATGTTTAGTGGAAAAATTACCCTCTGCTGAAAAAGCAATAAGCCAGTGTTAGGCTCGGGGGAATCACAGAATCACAGAATGGTAGGGATTGGAAGGGACCTCTGTGGGTCATCTAGTCCAACCCCCCAAAAAGGGGGGGGAAAAAAGGGTCAAATTTACTTTCAAATAACTTGGCACTGCTGCTGTCATCCTAGTGTTTCTTTTACAGAGAAAATCGGGTTTCTTACTAATTTATGTGTTGAACACATGTGAAAGATTGGTATTAGTTCTGTCTGCTTTCAGTAGGAAGATTTGGCATTAGGTAGAGTGAAGTGAAAGAAGGAGGCTTGCCAAAGTTAATTATAATTGTTCCCCGCATTTTTTTTAGTGTCGCTTCTGAAGTACATTTCGGGGAGTCAGTGCAGAATGTGTAGTCCTCCGGGTAATGTGATGTCTCAGCGGGTTATGTAAAACAGAGCAGAACATTATTATTTTCATCAGGCTGTAGCCATGCCTAAAACCTTCAGATTTATATCCAACAGTGAGCTTCACCAGCATTTGACGCTTGGCTAAACACACACTAGAGTGAGGTGACTCTTGCATACTCTATGTTTAAAAATATGTCCACGAGCATTTAGAAAGCCACCAAGAGAAAAGTCACTGTAGACTGTAAAGAATTATCAAGATTTGTATGTGGTGCAGAAATGGGGATTTTTTTGTTTGTTTGTTTGTTTGTAAAGACTTTTGACACTGTCCTGGGGCTCTGAACGGGAATGTGTGATGGGACGGCACAAAATCATTCCAGTTTTAGAGTGGGGTGTAGGAATTTCAAAGAAACTGAATTACAGAAGGAATTTAGCAACCCGTGGCAGGGAGGGAATTCTTCTTGGACAACTGCAGGTGGAGATAATTCATCCGAACAACTCTTTCATATTGCTGGGTTGAACACAGAACCAGGGCCAGCCAGGAAAAGACAGGCGAGATGTGTGTGGAGCGAGATTAACAGCAACTAAGACTAGAAAAGAGGGAGGGAGGGAGTGAAAATACTGCAGTGAGCAGCATTATTTATGTAAGTGGAACACTGCCAAACTGCGTGCAGTGCTCGGTGATCATCCTGTCTCAAAGATGATAGGAAAATCTCCAGCAAAGGGAGGGAGCTGGAGGCAGGCAGACTCTGAAATGAGAAGAGAATACAAAGACGGGAGCTACTTAGCTTTGAGATACAGCCGATAAGATAAAGGCTGTAACAAGGTGCCAGTGTTTTAGAAATGATTAATTTGGTAAATCTACCCTTCCTTTTAAAGCAAGGGAAAGGGGGCAGCCAGTGACAGGAGAGAACAACACATTAAAAGTTAATCTTCTTTATGCAACACGTAATTAGCTTATCATTGCCACAGGGTATCTTTATTGCTAGGAGACAGAAAAGGCTTTCGCATTTATGGATTGTAAAAATGTCCACAGCTACTCTTTGCAGTAAAAAATATGCAAGGGACAGCTTAAGCCAAGCAGAGGACATCAGCCAACCTAGAAATGTTGCTGAGGAGGTGCTTTCTCCGTCTTCTTTCGAAGCGTGCTGGAATTTCTTGCGGGGGCAGCTCGCGGTTTTGTTGAGCTTCTTGTCCCAGCCTCTTTGGGCTGTCAGGTTGGGCAATCCTCAGTGATTAAAGACAGATGACTCCGGGTTCTTCCCTGCGCTGCTTAGCAAAAGTGGGAATTAAGGTGAACTACGTGATCTCCTGAAAATCTGCAGTTAAAGACTGTATGAAATACACGTATCTGGGTGGGTGGGCAATCAGGATCATATGCAGCAGGAGTGTGGATTTGGGGACCTTTTCCTCTGGCATAAGGTGCAGAGAATGTTTCTGTTTACATGTGCTGAGTTAGCCTGGTGCATTTCTGGGTTGGTTTTTCTTTTTTTTTTCCTTCTTCATCCCCCACCATCCTTTTTTTTCATCCTGCCTGGCCAATACTCTCTTGTTTTAACTGGTGATGAAACTGGTGCTGGGGAGGAACAGTAGGAATTTCAGTTCTGCATCTCTGCTTTTTGAGGAGGCAGGTCTTTGGAGAGGTTTTGTTGTAACATCTTGAAGTTGTCCAGGATAAAAAGCTGTCTTACAGATCAACAGATCCTGAGGTGAGGCTCCTCCTCTGCCTCATAGGAGATCCCAGCCCCTTCTGAGAGCCTCAGGGCAGCCTGCTGTTAGCAATCCCACCGTGGCATCATGTCAGCTCCCAGGCTGCGTCTCTCCCTTCAGAAGAGGCTGAGACAGCAAATGCTATGACACACACTGCCCTGACTTGAACAGAAGAAAAAAAAAACCACAACAACAACCGGCAACCACGTGATGGATGCAAAGCCTACTCAGGGATGGAGCACTGGCATTAACAGTGGAAAATGTAGTCCTGAATGAACGGGGCTAAATTTGTCACGGTTTCAGATGCCTGCCCTCCCCTGCACAGCCGGCTCGCTTCCCATGCACTCACACGCTGCCCTGCTCTCGCTGCAGCTGCTGCCGTGTGCTCAGCCTCGAGAGTGTGCTGCCTCTAGCTCTGCTGCTCCATCTGTGTCTCTCTAGCCCAGGTTGCCTTGTTGTGCGGACACCAAATTCCGGTATGTGCAGGACGCGGAGGGTCTCCCTTGGGTGCTTCACTTGGGTCTGTGGAGTCACTGAAGCTGGAGCCTAGCAAGGCGAAGTCTCTCTTCTGTGTCCAGAAGTAGGGGTACGAGGATGGTGAGGGGACTGGAGCATCTCCCCTACGAGGAGAGGTTGAGGGAACTGGGTTTGTTCAGCCTGAAGAAGAGAAGGCTGCGAGGGGACCTTATAAATGCCTACAAATATCTGAAGGGTGGGTGTCAGGAGGATGGGGACAAGCTCTTTTCAGTGGTGCCCAGCGACAGGACAAGGGGTAATGGGCACAAACTGAGGCACAGGAAGTTCCGTCTGAACATGAGGAGGAACTTCTTCCCTCTGAGGGTGACGGAGCACTGGAACAGGCTGCCCAGGGAGGTTGTGGAGTCTCCTT
>Ga0065711_1007663_pt1 | contig 14417 bp, 7 predicted proteins | sample Hoacrofraction12_FD_59098 | JGI IMG/M metagenome (GOLD analysis project Ga0065711, IMG submission 59098) | Hoatzin crop microbial communities from Cojedes, Venezuela - Epithelial fraction 12 v2 (version 2) | ecosystem: Host-associated > Birds > Digestive system > Esophagus > Crop | place...
TCCAGATCTCCTCTATAACACCACTGAGAGAAGGAAAGGCAATTTTCCAAAAGAGGAGCTGGAGTAAAAATCCCTAGCATGGAAATGCCTGGAAGCATACAGTCATGATGGATTACGTACTGAGTAGGAGACATACATTGGAATTTTAAATCCAGAGTCAGAAGTACATACTGAAACACTTTCCCTCCAATACTGCTGTAAACCTTATTGCATTAAGCACATCTATCAGACCGTCGTTGGCAAGTCACTTCAAACACAACATGAAAACGCAGCAGAGACGTCCTGAATGGTGGCAGCAGAGACAACACAACAGCTGGTTTAGGAGATACAACTACAGTTACAGGCTCTTTGAAACTTGTTTCAGATACTTCTCAGCTCTTTATAAAGGCACACCGCGTGTACAGGTTGAGTCTTTTTTTGCTGCTGAGGTGACTCCTATCTTTGCCAGCTCGCAAAGATGCAGTGAAATTGATTTTAGTTTCATGTTTAATGGCTGTGACGCAAGTGACACCTGCACACCACGGAGCAGAGCTCCCCCGGCACTGACCTTTGGCCACGGCACTCACAGCTCTAAATGGATCTCGGCAACCTACTATTTTGTGAAACGGATTATTAGATGATTACTATGGAAATACAGGACACTAGCAGAATATCAACATAATAAAATGTAAGCCAATAAATACAGCAGTTGCTTGTTGAAATATAATTTCCGGTAAGGCACCTATAGAGCAATACACACAAAACAAAACATAGGCAGTCTCTATCTTCTTTTAGATTTTCAGCCTTTAAATCTTCTGGAAAAACACATTAGGTTTTTTCGCCAGGTTTGGATATTTTTCCTAGAATATTGCCAGCTTGCTTCTCCACACACACACAGGTACATAGCTCTTATTTCTCCCTGACAGTCTATTAGCTGAATATCAAACAATCAGTGTTGATTAAGTTTATAAAAATGGAGTTCCTCATCTTCCAATCAATATTTTTGTTGAATTGCAACACTATAAATTTTCCTGGTCATTTACTTTATTCCTTTTCCCATACGAACTAACCCTTCCCAACCAGTAGTTAGGAATGTAACCTATTCGCACATTAAAATGATCTATTACCCAAATCCCCAGTGTGCTGTTTTCTGTAATAGATGTTTAAGTACCATACTTTATATGCACACACAAATGGACACGAACAGATAAATCACTGAAATCTTTTTGAGGTTCATCCCACTGAAACTACACGCGTTCTTTAATCCCTCCCAAAACATTGACCTTTAATGAACCTGAGCCACAAATGAACATGCAAATCTGTATTTAAATTGCTTTCCTGTGAAATAAAGATGCTCTTATAATTGCCTCAACATCCCAAAGCCTGGAAGAAAAACTGCAGAAGCAAAGGAATGAGTGAATATTCATGTACTGCAGCAACTTTTTTCTGATTAATATAGATTACATTTTTGTGCCTATGCTATTTCCAGTATTTTTCTATTTACAGTACAGAATGAAGCTTCATAAAACTTCACCCACCTTGCCATGGTCGTATTCAGCTGTGACACGAATGGGAACGCTACAGAACTGACTGTGTTGCTATTTTCCCAGAAGTACGCACACACGAGACACTAAAACTTCAACTGCCCTCCATACTCCTCCCTCCACCACGTGAATGAGCTCCAGTCCATATTACGTATCACCAAGCTTTCTTACAAACTCAGGATTTCGATTGCACACTCAGTAGTATGTCTGTGCACTGTGAAGTGCATGACAGCTAATGACATACCTAGCGTTGAATACTGTGACAAGTACATCAACAGGCCACCAGTTTTAGCACGTGGTTAACTGAACAAAGATTGATTCACCAAATGTCTTTTGTCCTGTGTCAAACCTATTTTTCATAGGTACTTATATTGCTGTCTTCATTGCCACATCTGACCAATGCCATGACCTCTTTGTAGCTACATCAGTCAGGAAAAGTTGTATTAACTCTTCTGAACATGCGTTAAGATCCATATATTTTTAAAAAATATAAATAAAAAATCAGGGGTTTGTCTTGCACATCTACGATATGAACAGCTTTTCACATCAAAAAATAACATCAGTGAGTACATACTGCCCTTTATGTTGATTCCATTTGCTTCATTCACCTGTACGACATGTGCTAAGGAACCTCCTGATGGAGACCAAAGATTCGAATGGATAAACGGTTCGGAAAACGCTACCAGGTACCAGTGGCAAAACACTTATTTTTTACCTACAAGTGATATGTTACTCTACCAAGGATGTCACTACAGCAAAGACTGCATGCTGTTGTACTAATCAGAAACCTCATAGCTTTCCTCTGTCATGAAAGTCACCTCACATCCCACCAGCAAAGTGAAAGGGAGGAAGTGTACACAATAATATTGAAATCAGGATTAAAAGGCTCAGGCTTGAGCACTCTGGTACCCATTGTTTCTTGAATTATACCGAATACACCCATTCAGGCCTCACAGAGTCCCCATCCAATATTTGGGGGGGAATCTGATAGCTTTTGATCAGTTCTGGTGAGTATACAATAAATCAACAACTGCTGAGAAAATTCACAGAACAGTATAAGGAATATGTTGGAAACACAGCGACTAGTGTTTACATGGTTAGAGAAAATCATGATCAACTTTTACAGAGGATATGTTTAGCTCAGCATTTTGATTATTCTGGTTTTAGAGTACTGAATGAAGATTAATACACACCCAATTAACTATAATTTACTAAATTACAGAGTACTCTCACAAGAGAAAGTGCCATATTTCATGTCTGTGAATGAAGGAAATGCTCTAAAACACATACGACACTAAAATTCTTAACACAGACCTCAATTCTTAACGAATGTCTGTAACACTTTAAAATGCCAGAGTAAACGTAGGCACGAGAGAACTGAAGTTACTATTGCAAGGAACGTTTTACACCATGTAGAGAAGTATTCTTGATTGAGAACTGTACAAAGTCTTTAAAGCATTCCAAAAGAAAGAGGTGGAGAGAGGCACGGAACCAGGTACCTTCAAATATATTATGAAAAGCATTCCCATGCTTAACTATGCATACTATATATATATCTATACATATATATATATATATCCATCTGCCTGACTTCAAAGTTTGTGAAGCTTATTATATCCTCAGATGAACTTGTCAAATAATTACGTCTCAGATTAAGATATCTAGGTGAAAAGACACCTGATTCTCCTTCTAGCTCCTCCATTAACTTTTCTGTGATCATTGGTGTACTGTTGAGATGGGATTTGTGACAGAGCCTAAAGGAATTCCACAGGGAAATACCACTGAAAATCTCTGACAAAAGGGCATCTCACTTCTTTACACTTCAAAAGTCTCAACCATAATATTCCAGGGCATCAGTTTCACCATCTGTGGAATAATTTAGTTCTTTGACTCACAAGAGTCCTGCGACTGAATTAATATTAAGAATTACTTCAACATTTTATCCTAAGGAGAGTATACCACAGTCGGATAAAAATGTACATGTATTTGAATACATATATGAATTATTCTTAACTCTAATCAATCTATTTCAGCATATATGTAGAAATCTACTACAGAAGATTATAATTTCCTTAGTGCCTTTTACTGGTGTCTAAAGAAGTTCAACCCATTAGGATACAAAGCTCACTTGTGCCAATGAAAACACAATGTCTCTCTCAAAGGTTTATGGTACTGGCCATGGAAAAAGATAGCAGAGGTGCACAGACCAAGAAAGAGACGCCAGAGCATGTCAGCTTGCCGAGCTCACACGAGTAGCAGGCTACTTCAAACTGAGGAGCTGCCTGCAAAATGTGCATTAGCAGTCAAGTACTCTCTCTACCTATGTATGGTTCTGGGATGAATAACAGATAACTTACATTGTTGTGCCCTTATATACACACATAGCACATATATTCCATGTAAATGAGAGCTAATTACAATGAGACATACAAAAAAACAGAAAAAAAAAAAAAGAATTGTGCTGAGTTCTGTGTTAAAAAGTTAGGAAACACCAGAACTATTGGGACCTGTGTAGAAATATATTGTGATGCAGTCTTTGATTATAGGGTCTTGCCACACATTTTCTTCCACGAAACCTGCCTAATTTAGGCTGTGGGTATGTTAGATTGTACAGTCTCCTCGGAAGAACGGGAATGGAGAAACTTTGTGAAGAAATGGTTGAACGTGCCTTGAAATATTTAGAGATTCTGCCTGTTTCAGTTCTAAAACTACTTTCTCCTTCACACTCAATGCATGTATACTGACTGCATGTATGACTGGCGTGGAAGTAAGCATCACAACATTTTGGTATAGTTACTTTCACTTCAATTCCCATTAGGGTGATGGTCACTCTGGTTTTATCCTTTTAAAAAGCCCTTATCGTAAACGTATTGCTGAAAACAGCAGCTGACTTCAGAGTATACACTGGAGGAAGCACGGGACTCAAAGAAAACAAAATAGCCTGTCAGAGGAAAAACCACAGAAACTGCATGTTAAGTGACAGCACACACAGGTGTAGTTAGGGGACCAGAGTCAAGGAAGGTTTGGTTGTTCTGAGTTTGTATGCCCATTGCTAGAAGGACTGTTTGGATGACCAGTTACGATATACAAGTTATACAGGCTAAGGATTAAAATTATTTTTAAATGCAAAATATGACTCTAGAGTCACATCAATTATAGCACAACAGAATTGTCTGGAAAGATGCAGTACAGAGTGTGCCTTGGCTGACCTCACTGTTCAAAATGACTTCCATACCCAGGCAACAGAATTAGTCTTCTCCCAATAACGCCTTCTTTTCATTGACCGCCAAAGAAAGGCTGCCGATTTATATATACAAACATGCACACACATAAGCATGTGAGCAAACACCCACCCACATATACGTGTGCTTAGGAAAAACACAGTCATAAATTAGGATGAACACAGAGATCTTGAATACCCCTGAGTCATGAATGTTTGAACTAGAACCACATTATCATCCTGGAAAGTACGTCTTATGGAAACTGCTATTGCATGATTAACTAGTGTCTAAATCCCTGCAGGGAAGCAAAATAATTATTCTTAGCCATAGCACAGTTACTGTATTTGTATTAATGGGAGGGAAGAAGAGGACCACCTGCAGACCCTTCTGATAGGCAGCCACAATAAAAAAATACCCCGACAACATAAATAAGCGCATTTTCATTGCTCTCTTCAAAGCTGTGAAATCCCTGCTTTGGATGCTGCAAGGCAGGAGAGCAAGACAGTTCAAGTATGGACTAATTCTGCTCTCACTTTTAGCGCTGCCTGCATAAAGCAGCAACACCGCTTTCACAGGAGGAAATCAAAACGATGAGACACACACAGATAGGTGGCTATCAGACAAACCCCGAAGGAGCAGAGCAGATACTTGTAGGAAGAAAAACTACCAAGGAATGGGAAATGGATAATTTGTGTCCACTTCTGTGAACACTTCGTTTACAAGTCAAAAGGAGCCAATGAGAACCATTGGTCCTCAGTCTCTCTTTGTCGTGACCTGAAAATTCAATGATGGTTTCAGAGCTATTTAAAGCATATAGTTCACACAAATAAAAGAGAAAGAGCATTTCGACGTAGTAGGTGGCCCATTATTAACTGTGATGTATAACTGCTTCAAAGCTGCTTGAAACACAGCTGCTTATTACTTGTTTGTAAAGAAATGTCTTATTAATAAAGACAGAATGAAAAGAATGGATACAGATATGCATATAAATTTAGCCTACACTGAGCTGTGTTGCTACATTTTAAAACTGTATCTGATGTAGTCTAATTAGAAATATTGATTAAAATGAAGCCAGCTCACTGGAAGGATGATGATAATAGGCTAATAATAACAATTGATTTTGCTTTGATAAATGAACAAAAACGCGAGCTGAAAGGACTTAGATTTTGACCTATTTATGGCCCTCATTCCCTTTTCCTCTTTGCTTTGTTGAGTTTCTGAGATTTGTCCAGAATATTATTAGAATGACAAATCTGAAAAACATGTAATTCACAGAAGGCTTTGACAACAGTCGCTTCTATGATGGCCCATTTTGAAATGCAGAGTTGTTGGGTCCCCGCCTCACTCCACTCCAGCTTTACCGAATTACACATAGTGTGTGAGCAGCAGTAATAGTAATTAAAAATAATGAGGCCTGCTAGGTCTGCTAATTCTATTATCTTTATAGCATCAAGCTTCAAGCAACTCACCAGCAAGACAGCCCAGATGAGAAATCTCTTTAGAAGGTTCAGTGGTTGTTTACAGTGCAACAGGATAATCTTTCCAGCCTGTAAGTAAATAAATAAATAAAATCAGAAAACTAAATCAAAAGCAGACATTAGTAGACATGGTTCAGGAAAATGCAAAGGTTAATTGGTTGATAATTGGTATGAACGTGTTGTATTTTACTATTTTTTTTCTCCCCAAAAGAAAATCTGGGGTAACTAAATAAGGTGCTGTATCTTCTATTTATTTATTTGCATGGAGTAAAATGAAAAGTAGAATTTTGCATCCTCTGACATTCTGTGTACCCTATTAACTCAGTGTAAAAACCACAAAATTTTTCGAGAACCTTGTACCATTTCCAGCTTTGGTACAACTGACAACACCCTTCTAACACGCAGGGTGCTAAAAAGTGGAACTGAGGCACAGGTCTGAAACAGGACTATAACACAGTAGGTCCTTCGTCTCTCCAAAACTATTAAACACAGATTTTTATTGCTGCTACATTCTGATACTGTCTCTGAGCCCCACAAGCTACAAATGATCATCAGTAGGTGATGTTTGTTGCAGCTCACTATCACTTAATTCCTTACACGACAAGTGAAACAGCAGAATTTCAGTTCCTAGGTTTAACATTTGCAAAGCAGCTTTCAGAAAATGATTGAACATTAGGCAATCTTCCTGTTTCTGCAGGAAACCAAAACCAATAGCCTTCTGGAAAACTCTGAACAAGGCACCCTCAGACTCTAGAGCCCCATTTAGCAGCTCATTTGCCTTCACTGCAGCACCAGCTCTCCAGTAATGTCTTTATCCACCGTGGCAGGAGGCACATTTTTGGTGTCAGACATGAAATGCGCACGTGTGTGCGCGCACACAGGAGGCTGGGGTAGCTTGCAGTAGTTAAAGTATTGATATTTTTTGTATCCCATATCACAAGGTTTACCAAAGGAAGACAGAGTGTGGCTCTGATGACAGCATCTGGCCTCACTACAAGCATCCTCAAACCTCCTTTGTGACAGATGTCATTAAGAAACTAAAAAAGTAGCTGTTTAAGAAGATTATCACAGTGCATCACACTTCAAGCACATGGAAACTACAGAGAACTATTTATAAATATTTCCAAAAAACTTGATCCTCTCAGAGCAGACTTTAGAAAGTAATCCAAACCGGCAGGCACTGTGGCATCAGATATTACTTACTTGCAGACTTGGGGTGGGGAATAAAACGTAAAACAAAAACATTCAAGAAATAGAACCTGTATTTTGCGTGAAAATCTAAGAAGTCTAAATTATCTTTTTATTTTGTTTTTAAATTGAACTGAGAATTTAAATACAATGAAATAGGTATATTTTCATGTTGTTTGGAACGTTATACAAAATAACGTCATTGACACTAGATGCCATTTAATTTTGCTATTCAAATGGCAAAATCAGAAACCCAAAATATACCGCAGAAGATATTTTTTTTTTTTTTTTTAAATTTCATTACACCACCCTCATTTATTTGGAATGTTTCAAACAGCTCCAGGTCTTTCCACAAATTAGGATAGATTTTAGGATATGTTTTATTTTGAAGATACATGTCTTAACAATAAGGAGTTTGTGGGTTTACTCTTTTCAATGTAGGTTTTCTTCTAAGTTTTTTTAAGATAATGACAGAGCATAAGTAACGACCCTGAAAAAATGCACTTACCTTAACAGACAAAAATACAGAGACCTTCTTTTTCAGGGACACATTTGTACTCCTGGATCAGGAAGATATGCAGCTAAATTCAGTATGAGGTTGCTTAATTAATGGATTAGTAACAATGAAATGACTGCATCTATATCCTGTGTAACACAGTAAAAAAGGTAAAAGAAACAAACAATAAGATAAAAATTTATAGCTTTGCATGAGAGATAAAAATGAGAAAAACAGATGCTTAACTGTTCAATATACAAAATAAAGGGACATTGGCCTTAAGACAACTTTTCCCACGTTTCTTTTTTTTCCACTTCCTACTGCAACAGAAATGTCTGAAAAATAATATAGATGATATTTATTTCAATAAACAATGTCATTTGCATGACTTGCTTTCTCCACTATTTGCTACTGCTTTTTCAGTGTGTACACCTTGTATTTCCAGTATTTCTACAAAATCATCAAATTTATACCATATGTTTTTGGTACGTACAATATGCATGCAGTCTTCAGAGAACGTACTCGTCTGCCTGAGTTGTGCTGCCATCCATCTGTGAATTCCTCCACACCAGAAGCCACAAGGAGGTAACAGCAAAAGCAAAGGTCAGAGGCCAACAATAGAAATTAACATTTCAAGTATATTTCTATTAAATAGATATGGAAAATCTTAAGATCCAGGACAATTGAAAGCAAGACAGAGTACTGCCTATCTGAGATGTGGTAACTGACCCTTTGGGATCTGTGCATCATTTGCTAGACATAGCAGGAGCTGAGGGTAACCTGCAGGACATGCTTCCCAGCACCATTTGCACCTAGAAAACACAGCATCATGAGACTCTTCCAGCTAACCTGGACTCTTGACCTCCTTTCCTTCAGAAGGCGCAGAACCCCGTTTTCCTGGAACTCGGGCAGAAATCCGCTACCCGTTTTGTCTTCTATCCCTACTATCAATACGAATGCGTTATCTAATGTGGGTGCTGTTATTTTGGGACATATTGACACCAGAATCTTTACAAGGTTCTCCACACATCTCTGTATGAACACGGACTTCCTTTCCATCCGTTTGGAAAAAACAGGGTGGTCTTGTTTCTCACATGCAGGAGAGCACAGACAATTCAGCACTGTGTTTCAAATACCTTAACAGACCTTCCAAGCATAAAGATCAAAGCATTGGACCTGCAAGCGTAGAAGCAGAATCCTCAATGATTTTAATGTAAGTTTTGAGGAGACTCTAAGTTCAGACCTATTATGCATTTGATTTAGCAGTGGTTGTTTAGTTTATCATCTCATTTTTTTCCTCAATACTCTCCTCCAGCTATCTCATATATCGTACTCATAACTGCTGTGGATTGAAGAATACCATTCTGTGGACTGAGTGGAAATGGTAAGCGTAGGAGGGAAGTCACAGATAATTACGCTGGTTACCATTAGTCAGAGTCCAAGGTAATGCTGGCAGAGAAATGTAAGGAAATATGAAATTGCTTTTCAGCCCAATGCTGGAGAGTTGCCACAGGGAAGACACTCAGGGAAAAGTGTATTAAAAAACGAGCAGTATGTTCCAAAGAGAAGCAGCTTGTCCCTGCTTCCTTTCAGAGATTCACAATGGAGCACTGGAATTCCTAAAGGAAGATTTCAGTAATTTCAGCTGAGCAAACGTACAAACAACTTCAATGGAACAGGGGAAAAAAAAAATGGAGAGAGCAATAGATCCGTCTGAATATGTGGATTTAGGCAACAGGAGTAACCAATCTCACCAGTGCAAGAAAAGAGCAAGGGGGAAACAGATGACTCAAGCGAAAAAGATCATATATCCGCTATCATTGGGAACTTCCACAGCAATCATCTGCATCGTTGTTACTTTTAATTAAACACACGCTAATACAATGGTGATAAAAGGCTTTAGTGAGACACGAGGAAAATGACATCTTACAGTACTCAATATGTTTCATTTGTGAGGAAAGAGTAAAAGTAATAATTAGGAAGTCAATTATAAAATCATTTTAATCAAACATCATTACAAGCTGCAATGTACAGTGTGGCCTTGCCCTACCCAGTTCTTTGCTCATACTTTGGGCTGACGCTAGTGACCATGCTACTGTAACGTGCAGTGGATCAGGAACCCGATTCAACCGAAAATTTCCCAAGTAAAAAGGGTTGGTTCTGAGGCTGGATCAGGTCCCTTGTTCTAGGCTTAGGACATGATCCTGCAGACACTTACCCAAGCACGCAGGAGGAACAGGGCGAGCCGCTGGCAGTGATAGAGAGGTGGGACTGTCCCTTTCAACAACACTGCAGCATTATGCCAAACGGAGCTGGCTGTATAACCTCAGCCTGGGCATCTGATCTCCAAGGCTACAATGAGACAAACACCAATGTTAAATAGGTTCTGCTGAACAGAACATGCTCCAGCATAAATGCGTCAACTGTACATCCTAAAGCACTTCTGAAAACTACAAAGACAATAACTTCTGTCCCTACCAGCAGAAAAGACAAATGCAGTCTTTTCAAAGTTGTGAAAGAACTACAGAGAGAGGAAATGGCTAGGCCAGAATAATAAACGCATTTCTCAATTATGCCTTGATAAAAGTTCATTCCACCCCCACAGTATCTACTTACTTTCCAGATGGAAATAGATTACATTAATTGGGTTAAGCATGTTTTGTTAATGGCACTACAGAAAGGGTATCCAGAAACCTAGAGTGAACAGGTCCAGCAGCTATGCAAGTGAACTACCTCAGCAAGAGGCTACAAAAGGCCCCATCTTTATATATAACAATTACTTACAGCTCTTGCATACAAAGAGCTGAAAGGGAGTATTTTTCTAAATGGCAACACTGACTTACGCTCTAGCCAACCTCTTTCCACCATTATCAGCCTCGCAAAACCAGAATTTGTCACTACAGTAGGGAGAGTATCAGCTTTGCAAATAGACTGCTATTATAATTGCTTTCTGGCTCTTATTAGTGGAAATTTTAATTTGCTTATGTTACATATGGCAGAACTGGTCATTCTTCTAAAAGTAATTGTATACATGTTCCCCAAACTCTGCAGTAATAGACGGCTCAGAAATGCATGCAGTTATGAGAGTCCTACTGAAGACAGCGATAGAAAGAGCAGCCAGATTCCAAAGTTTAGTCCCTAGCATCGTCAAAAAGCATTTAGTGGGAATCTTTTCAAGTGGCTCATCAGCAGACATTCGTACAGTTGAAAATAAATCAAAAGATCATTGACTAATGTTTCCTATTGGCTTTAAGACTTGCAGCATGCTTTCTCTGAACATGTACCTAAAATGCTTTCTTTCGATGATAAGGAGATTGAAATTGGCTTCTTTACATATCTGCATGCCTCGGTCTGATAGCTGTTAAGGAGAATTAAAGCTTATTTTTTTGTCTGAATGGCTACGTTAAGCAGCTCTTCCACTGAGGAAAACAGATGCTAGAGCTGGCCTTCCTAAACTTAAGGCAAAGTTTGTCATGAAATACAATTACAACTTTTTTTGCCTTGTCTTTGTACCACTATGTCCTAAATCTACACTATATCCAAGAACAAAAGTAGTACCAGAAAATACATTTTCTCTACTACTTGCTAAACATGACTTATTGTATCTGAGGCTGAACACTTTAATCCATCTTCAACATAAAAATGGCAATCATAAAAATAAAAATCTGTACTCACATTCTTTACCTCAGCATGCCTTCCAAATTTTACAGAATCTTACAAGATTCAAAATCTGGAAGAAGGTAGAACAAACACTGCCATTAACGCACAGTGTGCTACCAGAGCAGAACTGAGGAGATGAGAGGGATCACAGAAGTCACCTTCACAAGTGAAAAGAGATTCAACTATTCAGCCTGGTGAGGAGGCACCGCTCAGGGCACCCTTCTGGTCCCAGCTTGCCATGATCCGAGTCCTGACTACAGCAGTCCTTTCCTCCTCCCTCCTTATTCATCCCTACTTTTCCCTTTTGCTGTCACTGGCACACACACAGAGCCATGCCAAGAACTGGGTTCAGGGAAGAGATTCAGCTGAAAATTAGCTTGGGAGGAGGAGAAACAGGGACAATAAGGGTCAACAGGAGCAGCCTGGATTAGACTGGCTTGAACTAATCTTGAAACAATACCCTTAGTACCCAAAGAGGCTATTCCTCTTTGTATCAATCAAGATGTGCAGAGAGTCAGCTACCCCGTTTAATTGTATAGGCATAGCTAAAAGCTATGAATGAGAGAGGAAGGAGATAGCTTTGTCTGAAACTTCATAATGCAACCTGGTGCACTGTAGACATAATAAAATTATTTGCTAAGCCAGTCCACACATTAGAAGAGCAGCTGCCTAGTGACTAACTATGAAATTGCTCTGTAAATGAAAAGCAGTAATAAAGAGTAGCCAAATGGAAAAATACTTCCTGACCCAGCCGAAGAAAATCATTTACAACAGTTTCCCAGCACCGAGGAAAAAAAAAGGGTGCACGCACAGCACTGAGATGTAGAAACTGAACTTCAGGGTAGTAGGCAGATAATTTGATGTTTGAATGGGTGTTTCAAAGACAGTTATCTAGGAGGAAAAAAAGGTAGGTTTTTTTTTTACTATATGGTTTAATGAAGGAGGGTATTCAAGATCTAAAATCTGACATGTAAGAACAAGAAACTGATACAGTATTGATATTTGTATTAATGTAAAATCATCTGCATCTCCATACCACCTTTCATTCAGTGATCCCCAAGTTATTTACATATGGCATACAACTGTTGCAAACAGAGGTGAATTCTCCAAAGTCAATAAAGGGACTATTTTATAAAGTTAGTCCATCCCCTGTATGACACTTACAGCATCTTATAGGCATGGAAATAGTCACAGATTTGCCCCATCGCACGGCAGACAGAAGAAAGACCCTAAGGTGCCATTCCTTCCCCAGTGAAATAAATGGCAAAAATCGTATTGGCCTTCACTTGTGTTTTTCACCATAGTAGTTAGATTATCAGCAAGTTTAAATTATATTAATTTCAATTAACTTAATGGATCTATAGCAATTTTCTCCCACAAATGATATGCCTCAAGTATTCTGATGCACCCATTCAGGTAGGAGAAGTCAATTCTAATTACTACTCCTTTTTTTTTTTTATTTTATTTTCACCCCCTCAAAACGCTAGTTTTATACTTTTGCCCATAACAGCTGTGGGTCTATGGTAAGTAAAAATAAGTGCCTTCCTTCTTAATCTTGTCATCACATTAAATTAAATTAAAAACTAATTAAAAGCTAATTAAAAACATTTCTCTAATTAAAGCTAATTAAAAACATTTCTCCATTTTGGAGGCCCAGGCCTTGGAAAAACACAAGTTTTGGCAGACTTGTCCTAGTTGCTAGTATATGTTTATTCATGTTATGCAGTTTTGGATTGATAGCATTCTGCACACAAGAGGAACAAGAGGCATAATATTTTCTACAGATACACACAGAGCATGCTGTACTCTTAACAAGGAAAAGATTCTTAATATAAAAATTCTGTACCTGGCTACCATCAGGTTTTTTCTTTATTTTTTTCAGCAACTTTATCAATTTAATAGGAGCCTCATGTCTTTCAGATGAATGTTAAATATATACAAATTGAAATAAACAAATACAGGGACTACATATAGTATGTTGACCCAATGGTACTCCTGGATGTTGCAACTGAAATAAGCATTACTGAACGTTATCCCCAAATCACCATGGGACAACCAAAAAAAAAATTTTCTCAAAGTCGTATTTTAAGATCACAGCAGAGGTAGGGATGGAAGCCAATTCCCCAGAACTTTTAGTCTGCACCCTCAAGCTTTTGAGGGCTGCATATTTTTGAAAAGAGATCTGGAGTTTCAAAGGAACAACTGACACAGGGATTGGCAATCACTGCTTCAGATAAGGATCCAGATCTCTCTAACTTCCACATCCAGTTACTGGATGGGTCAGGCTTTTTCATTTCTAAAGTTTCATCAGGTGTGCAAAGCTCAAGTCTTGGCCCTCCATGTAAACACTGAAAACATTATGCCTATGAACAAGGTGGTTTCAGTGGCTCAGTAGGTGATGGAAGCTAACCATGAGCCAGCAGTGTGCCAAGAAGGCCAGTGGTATCCTGGGGTGCATCAAGAAGAGTTTGACCAGCAGGTCAAGGGAGGTTTTCCTCCCTCTCTACTCTGGAGTACTGTGTGCAGTTCTGGGCTCCCCAGTTCAGGAAGGACGAGGAACTACTGGAGATAGTCAAGCGGAGGGCTACGAAGATGATTAGNGGACTGGAGCATCTCTCCTAAGAGCAAAGGCTGAGAGAGCTGGGCTTGTTCAGCCTGAAAAAGAGAAGGCTGAGAGGTGGTCTTACAACTGGTTTTTAATATCTTGAGGGTNGGTGTCAAGAGGATGGGGCCAGACTCTTTCCAGTGGTGCCCAGTGACAGGACAAGGGGCAATGGGCACAAACTGAAGCACAGGAAGTTCCGTCTGAACATGAGGAAGAACTTCTTCCCTCTGAGGGTGACGGAGCCCT
>Ga0065711_1043946_pt1 | contig 14417 bp, 6 predicted proteins | sample Hoacrofraction12_FD_59098 | JGI IMG/M metagenome (GOLD analysis project Ga0065711, IMG submission 59098) | Hoatzin crop microbial communities from Cojedes, Venezuela - Epithelial fraction 12 v2 (version 2) | ecosystem: Host-associated > Birds > Digestive system > Esophagus > Crop | place...
TTTTATCAGCGGCACTGAGTCTAGTTGGAGGCTGGTAACAAGTGGTGTCCCCCAGGGGTCAGTACTGGGCCCAGTCTTGTTTAACTTCTTCATCAATGACCTGGATGAAGAGTTAGAATGTACCCTCAGCAAGCTTGCTGATGACACAAAACTGGGAGGAGGGGTAGACACACCAGAAGGCTGTGCTGCCATTCAACGTGACCTGGATAGGCTGGAAAGTTGGGCAGAGACGAACCTGATGAGGTTCAACAAAGGCAAATGCATGGTCCTGAACATGGGGAGGAACAACCTCATGCACCAGTACAGGCTTGGGATGGACCTGCTGGAGTGCAGCTCTGCGAAGAGGGACCTGGGTGTCCTGGTGGACGACAGGTTAACCATGAGCCAGCAGTGTGCCCTGGCTGCCAAGAAAGCCAATGGAATCCTGGGGTGCATCAAGAAGAGTGTGGTCAGCCGGACGAGGGAGGTTCTCCTTCCCGTCTACACTGCCCTGGTGAGGCCTCATCTGAAGTACTGTGTCCAGTTCTGGGCTCCCCAGTTCAAGAAAGATGAAGAGCTACTGGAGAGAGTCCAGAGGAGGGCTACAAGGATGATGAGGGGACTGGAACATCTCTCTTACGAGGAGAGGCTGAGGGAGCTGGGCTTGTTCAGCTTGAAGAAGAGAAGGCTGCGACGGGACCTAATAAATGCTTATAAATATCTGAAGGGTGGGTGTCAGGAGGATGGGGCCAAGCTCTTTTCAGTGGTACCCAGTGACAGAATAAGGGGCAATGGGCACAAACTGAGGCACAGGAAGTTCCGTCTGAACATGAGGAAGAACTTCTTCCCTCTGAGGGTGATGGAGCACTGGAACTGGCTGCCCAGGGAGGTTGTGGAGTCTCCTTCTCTGGAGATATTCAAGACCCGTCTGCACAAGGTCCTGTGCAGCCTGCTGTAGGTGACCCTGTTTCGGCAGGAGGGTTGTACTAGATGACCCACAGAGGTCCCTTTCAACCCCTACTATTCTGTGATTCTGTGATTCTGAGTTAATGCCAATTGAGTTGATACACTCAGAGCAGGGAAAAGCCATGCACAAGTACTTATTTATGCCCTTAAAGCAGAGAATCTTCATTAGTAAAGGTTTCCATCAGACAGAAGGACTCACTGATGTGGCCACAGTGAGTCTGGCTCCAAAGGTTGCTATGCCCATACTGCCAAGGAGAACGACGGCTCTCTGACTTTCCCTTAGACACTGTATGTTTATGGTTACATTTGTGATCAGAGATTAATTCTTCTGAACACACCTTGCAGAATCAAAGCTTTTAATTGAGGTCCTAGATAGGAATCTTGGTCCCTGCCCTGATTTTTGCTAAAACAAAACCAATTCTCTTCTAGTGAATCTTCTTTACAGCGAATTTCTTCTAAGTAACTGCATTTTTCTGGAACCGGCTGCATATTTTACATAAACTGTCCACCTCAAAGTTGATAACACCTAATGTTTATAGTTACACTGAGGTAATGATAGGAAAGGAAGCAGAAAAAGGCCCTGTTTATAATTATCACTATAGGAGCCAACGTCACCGACAGATCTCTTAGGTCCTGCAAGTGAGGAGCAGGAAAGGGTCGCACTTGCATGGAGGGACGGACAGGACAGGTGACCGGATATTGACCCACAAGATATTCCATGCCATGCATACCTTGCTCAGTTTAAAGCTGGGGGATCACAAAGGTCTTGCTCTCTTCATCCATGGCCACCTTCTGAAGAGGACGCTGCTCATTGTTCTGCTTGTGATCATAATCCAGATTCCGATCTGTGCATTCCTGAGTCCAGTTCCTGTCTGCTGCTGTGGCCAGTCCGGGACCACCTGGTGCTGCCCGGCAGCTGCTGGCGGGATTCTAGTGCCTGGACCCATCTCTGGGAAATGCAGTATTGGTTTTGTGTATTTTACATTATTTCTCTTGTTATTAATCTTATTAGTATTATTAGTGTTATTAGTAAAACTTCTTGTATTCAATTTGTAAGTCGCTGTCCCTTTTCCTCCTTTTCCCTTCCTCTGGTGGGAGGGTGGGGGTTAACAGAGAGCATCTGTCACTCCGTTTATTGACTCCCTGCTCTAAACCGTGACAGTCCCCCTGAGAGAGAGAAAGCTATTTTTCCAGAGACTGCGTCAGATCTTGGATGGAGCACATCATGCTGGTTATGTGAAGTCACCTTCTGTCTTCATGGCTGGAGAGGAAGCCTGGGATGAACAGGAACATGAATTGAAGGCCTAAATTGGAGTAAATGAGTCCAGGTGAAAATGACTGAAGGAGTTGTCTTTGGTTTCTTTATGCGACTGGGATCTTTCTTATTTTTTTGTATTTGTTCATGCATCCCCTGGCATTAATTCAAGTTTGGTAGTTTAATATTCAATGAACGAACATGCAAGATGCCTTTTCCTGCAGACTCACATCCTGCAACAGTGCACTGCCTGTTTGTTTACCTCGTTAGGAAGTTATATGCATATTTTTTAAGCAACTACAAATCACAAATGACTAGCACTTAATTGTATGTATTTTCAGATCAAGGCAGAAGCACATGTGCCAGTAGCTGTTAGATTTGATTGGACAAGGTCATATAGAAGAACATTAAGAGACTGAGACAGAGATGTCAAAGCATTTCCAACAGCAACAACAACCACCCCGCTCATATCAACAGGGGGGAGATAGAAGCATAAACCAAATTGCATCCAAATGATTGCAATTGGAACACATGTGTTATGGGAAAGGTTTGAAGTTAACACATGTGCTGATATAGCAATATGATGACGAAGGGAAAAAAAATCCAGCATTCAGTGTCATTGCAGCACAGATGGTTGGGTTTGCTTTTCTGGCCTAGTTGTTCATTAAAATGAATCAGATGAATCTGGCTATCCCAAACTGTTAGTATATGTCTCTGCCTTATTATTCTGTGCTTTGCAACAATGATGGTACTATATTGCCCATGGGCCAAATCATGCTTTGATACGGATCAGATGACATACTGGTGGTGGGCTGTCAATGTCTTAACAATCCATTCAGTAGTGAAATCTAGGAGAGGGTACATAGAACCAGCCGGATCACATCTTTGGTCTAATCATGTTTTACAAAATCATTTAGTGGGTACTACACAGACAGTAAGCATTATGTGTGATTAATTACAGAATCACAAACGACACTCACTTGTGGGCACTTCTATGCCTTTCACATTTTGACAGTAATGAGTGGTAAACATTAGCAGAAGCATTTTTTATTTTTATGTTCTTTTCTTTTTTATTTTTTTTTTCTTTTCCTTCCGGAGAATGAATAATAATTATTCAGTGTGGTGATATATGGTCCCACTAGACAGCCATAAAGTGTAAATATCCAGCATGAGATGTCTGCGAGGAGAGTAGATTTTCCTTCAGCCTCACAAGTCCCACTGATGTTAATGAAGGAGGCATGTCTACAACACCCCTCACTGAATAATTTACATCTGCACAGACAGAAAGTAACAAGCCAAAGCCGGAGACACATCAGAGAGCTGGCTTTAAATCAAGTCAAAAGTTTCCCTGTGTTTGTGAGTGGTTTATTATTATAAAAAGAAAGCAATGCAAAGTGAAATTAAAGCTATCCTTCCAGCTTTGAGGGCTTCAGGACAAGGGGACAGTGCAGGGTTCACTGGGTGGTGTGGCAAGCTAAGAAGTGTGAATATTTGCTGAAAGATGAAGGGAGGTTTGAAGAGGCAAATGAATGATAAAGAGCAGTCTGAACTGAAAAGCAAAGTTAAAGTAGTTGTTTTGGAATTTCTTTCACAAATACATTATTTTGTTAGGCAACACAGACCAAAAAAGTCCAGGAAGGTAGCTGGCAATAATGGAGATTTGAGAATCAAGTATTCTTTTGAGTTAGTGGCTGTGATTTAGACCAGCAACCGGCATAAAGCTTTCAAAAGAATTCAGATGCCAAGAGTTAGATGGCCATCTGTAAAAATGCATCTTCTCAGATTAGGCTCCTAGAGGCATACAACAAAACACAGATTCACATGATGGTACCTACCCCAGCCCTGGGTGGACTAGCTGACATGCAGGAGAGATATTACTCTGTCAGTGCAGCCAGTTCTTACTGCGTTTAGAATGCACTTTCACTGAGTACCTAGCATTAGCATCCTGCCCAAACCTTCACTAATTTCCCATGGGTGACTTAAAATGAAAAAGAAGCACTCTAGATACGAGTATAAAGTCGGTACTTGCACAAGATTCAGATTCCCACGAGGTGGCAAATTCTAAAGGGTTGGATCCCCATTGATTTTCTGAATAGGGAACAACTAGTTACTTCTTGGGTAGGTTTTGAAGATCAAATCATTCAAGCCAGTTCAGCTCTTCAAGCGCTGAGTGATCTTGGACCTGAAGTTGCTCAAAAGGCTTAGAGATCCGTGCCTTACAAAACAGTTCCCTCTCAGAGTTTAAGCAAACCCAGGCCAAGGGCATTCATGTGAATACTCCTGCAAGCTCAGGGAAAATCGAACTTTGACCTCTGTAGATCTGTTGCGTATTCACAAGACAGTTTCCACTAGACCTAGTTTGTGGGATGGACACTTTTCATCCAACTGAGGAGACTCTACATGCCAGAGGGCATACTGTTTGACCCACCTTTGATGTCTGCCCTTAAAAAATATGAATCATTTTCTGGAGCTACTGTTCTCCACTGATTATAAAAGGAGTTTTAGATAATTACCTTAACCTTGAACACCAAACTTTCAACATTTTTGCAAGAGAAAGACATCCCAACTTCCGGAATCTTGTTGGTGATCAGTTGCTGGGTTAAGATAGAGTTTAGTTATATTTATAGGTCTGTGACTTTGTGCTGTTTTCCTTTGCTCAGATCTATCTTTTCCTGAGTAGTACTGTGTTCCATTAGCTAACTTCTCATGGTTAATAGGGTTGTCTGCTCTGCTCCTCCGACTCCAGGACTGACTTTCATGCTGGTGGACAAAACATATCTATGACAGTCACGTACACTTCCTCTGAGACTTTGTTTCCACTACTTTGTCCCCACTACTTGCCCTGCCGTAGCAAAGCTGTGTAAAATTTTCCATGGCCTTTAATTTTATCACGGAGAAGGGTGAGCCCTAGAACTTCTGTTCTCATTCTACATTGAGAAGCAAGAAAGAGTGCATTAATCCAAACATTAGTGACCACTCTGTTGCAAAGCTGACACATCCCACTTAGCTCTTATCCTGTGTTAAGCAAAGAGTCATCTGTTCCCCAGCTAAGTAAGTCACCAAGTGATGCTAATTTTTTTTTTAAATACATCTTTTATTTTTTCCTGAGCTACCAAGCTTGGTGATAGTTTAGCTGGAAAATGCATCATCTGAACAGATGGAAGAAAAATCTTTCACTGAAAATATATGCCTATCGCTTTACCCGATGTGTAAGATGTTTTTTGCTAGGTAGGAACCTGCTGAATATGTAACAAGGTTATTGTTCTGCCATTATCCCTATACCATTATGAAATCGTAGAGTGATTTTGAATGAAAGAAAATAAACTTCACAAATGAGTTCATGGATGTTTATGATGGCAAATTGTCTGACTCTTCTTAAACCAGTTGCTTTCAATAGGAAGTGGGCTGTCTTTCATCAGTGTGCTCTTCTTTGGTTCTGAGCCAGGAACTTGCAAAAAAAATAAAAATACTTTTGCAATAGATTCAGGAAAATGGGGAGGGGGGATTGAAATTAAAAGAAAATCACTATATTGTGATCACCTTAATTTACTGTCTAGTTTTGATGTTAGTGGTTTTGTCAGGTTTAGCAGATTTGTCTCCTAAGAGGAAAAGAAAAAAAGAAAAAAAGCTGTCATAAGGAACCTATGTGTATTCTAAAAGTAATTTGTTTCATTTACAAGCCTAGCATGAAACGGTCAAACAGCTGGCAAGTCAATCTATTCTTCTTGGAATCTTAGCCCTGTCTTAAGCTTCTAGGAAACAGTTTAATGTCCAGAGATAAATCTAAGTAAGAGCCCAAGAAGGACAACAATCATTCATGATGCTTTTATGTCTTCTTGTTCCTTGACTTGCCTCTATGATATCTCTCTATAATTCTAACTTAACAATATCAACATTTGCTCCAGAGATTCAAACTTTTTGTCAGCCAAGTGCAAGAATTTGGAAGAGTCTACAGATTCATGCCTCTTACCCAAATTTAGGCATCTTCACTGTAGATAGCTACACTTGAGCTAATCACTCTAGATTCCCTCTACGGTTTATGTAGAAAAATAGCTGCTTGTAGGAGCAATCTGTCTTAATCTATTTAGTTGTCAGGATGGGGGGCTGACTGAGTAGAGAGCAGCTTTGCAGAAAAATAGCTGGGAGTTCTAGTGGACAAGAGGTTGAGCAGGGGTTGGCAATGTGCTCATGCAGTGAAGGTGGCCAGCTGCACTCCAAGTTGTGTGAGAAGGAGATGATGAGGGGAGTAGAGTCAGAGAGATGCAAGGACAAGTTGAGAAAATGGCTTTATTAAGCTTTAAGAGAAGGCAAGGTTGGGTCTTACCGCTGTCTGCAACTACCTGATGGGAAAGTATAGGGAAGGTAGAGTCAGACTTCTTGAAGGTGCACTGGTATTTGAGTGGAGGTAACAAATGCATCTTCGATGTGGAAAATGGTTATATATTTGGAAAAAAATCTGGATGGTGATGAGGGTGGTCAAGCATATAACGGTACTCATAGTTCTACTAGAAAATGCATGGAGTAACCTCCCTTAACTGGATGTGCTTTGAGCAGTAGTTGGGATCAGAGACCTCCAGAAGTCCCTTCCAACATATCTGAATCTATGATCTGTGCCCTACAAGTGTGTATGGATTTTTAACTACAAAGAAAGCCAAAGGACCATAAAGAAATACACCCATTAGTGTGTAAATCTCTCTATTTTATATCTAAATCTCAACTTTTAACAGTGGCTTTGGGACCATCTCCATTGTTGTACCTTTTAAAAGTAAATCAGTTACTCTCTTATCTCTACATTTATTGATATGCTCTCTAACCTTCTGCCGGTGTGCAGGTTCATAGTATCATCACTGCATCTATGCTATGTTAGATCTATCTGTTACTGTTTCTTGTTGTACTTGGCAGTCAAAGTATTGTAAAAAGGCTACAAATAGGGATATCCTATTGTGGTTGAGACAATCATTTTTCCTTAGCCAAGAAAGAAACAAACAAAAGACTCTAAGGAAACAATTATGATTGTCTGATATGGCCTCAGATCCCAAGAGAGAGAACACATCTTTGTGTGGAAAGAAACATTTCAGCCTCTTGTTCTCCCAGTGATGAAGAAACTAGGCTGCAACCAAGGAAGAAATTTCTATTTCACTTCATGAGCTTTGTTTCCTTTTTCTTTCTCAGCTTTTCTTATTGAAGTGAAGCAAATTAAACTAAGGGAATTTGAGGAAGAAAGTTCTAATATAGGTGCATATTTGTCTGTGAAACGATTTTCCAATTGGTATAATAAGAAACTCTAAACTGAAAACATCTGCAATGAAAATCCTGTCCGGTGACAGGAATGAGTCAGCAGGGTGTGACTTGACTAGCAAGATGCCCAGGAATTGTTGTGCTGGATTAGGATCATTGCCTATATGCCCCAAAATCTCTTTACTCTCAGTGTCTCAATCAAGCAAGGTCAGAGTACAGTGGTCAAACAGGTGGAAGGTAGAGAATGCGTTTCATGTATGGAGTCACTGGGGCATACGGGAATCTTCAGCCTGAAAAAAGAGCAACTAACATCGTGGTCTCTAAAGCCTGTGAATGGCATGGAGAGAGTGAGTGGGGAAAGATTTCTACTGTGTCTTCTAGTGCAAGAAGGAAGTCTATCAAAGGCTGCTGTCAAAGGAAGAGTTTTGAAGAAAAGAGAGATTTCATCTATGCGAACATGTAGTCAAGATGTAGAACTCTTTGCCGTGGGATGCTGTTGGTGCTAGAAGTTGATGTCAGCTTGAGGGGAGATGGGGATCCCTAAAATAATGAGAAAAAAAAAAGACTATAGCATACAGATATCTAGTTCAAGAACTGCAGGTACAGAAGTTTCTGAGTTTCTGGTTTCCAGTCACTGTTAGTGACAGTGGCCAGATGGTCTAGAACGACTATTCGCAGAACTAGCAAGCAGTACTTCAAAGTGAATAAAATAAGCTTCTGGAAGGCCAGTGTTTGCCTCAGAGACAAATTAGGCTCGTGTGGAACAGATCTTTGCCTTCATACTTTAGAGATCTGATGCAACCCTGAAACACAGCTTCAGATTTTGAAACTTGATCATTTCGGTTCTTTCAATATCAGACAACAGTGAGAAAGATTTGCTTTAAAAGTTTTGGCAACAAGTTCTCTTTAATTTTCTGGCTGCCATGGCTTCTTTCCGTTTAATATAACCATTATAGTGAACAATTGTATTGGGAAATTACCATTAATAGCAGAAAATATTTACAGATCACTGTGTACTCAATTGTTAACACGAACAGTAAAAGAAGACTTTTTTTCTGTTCTTTGTGGAAACAAAGTCAATACTATATCAGCATCCTGCTGGCATTCAAAAGACAGGACGAAACAAAAAACATCCCTAAAATTAAACTTGTAAATCCATACTTAGAAGCCTATGTGTGTACGCTAATAATTGTCAACACCACAGAGATTCCCTGCAGAGCTAGCAATAGCATTTTGGAAACTGTTACGGTAGAGGTTTGAGTGGGCTCTTTCTTTTCTGAGCAGACAGTATAATTTCCACAGTCAGTCTAGTGTATGGATTTTCCACAACAGATGCGCTGATACTTATACCCATCTTTAAAACATCTGGATAATTTTTTTAGGAGCAGAGTTTTAAGGAATACTCATCAACATTTGTATTCCAGTCATGCCATTTTATTTTCTATTTCTTTTTAAATTATTATTTATTTACTTATTTATTAATTTTTAAGGTGAGATTCAGCTTTCATTGATTTTTAGATTATTCTAAAAAGGTCTGTTTTTCTGTCTTCCCCTAGATGCTTCAATTACTTATGTCTATTCTGAGAAACATTAAAAATTTGAAACATTTCTTTTTTCTGGGATTTAGCTTATAAAAAGAAAAAAGATTGCCCTCCAGATCTATTCACCTCTCTTAGTCACCTGAGGCTCCCTTTGCTGTCCATTTAAGAACAGACAGGCTAGGGTGCAGTTCACCTCATCCCTTCTGGACATTGAAAACAGATCAAATTAATCATTCTTTTCAAAAGCACATTTCCTCCCATTGACTTTATGAGACATCAGAAGTCATCATAACATATTGAAACTATGTATTGATTGTCACCTTGTACAGAATGAAAAAAACTTCACTTTGAAAATCTAACATATAATTTCCTCTTTGTACTTTTTTATGTGGCATTACCACTGGAAGAAAGAGCATAAAACCTTGAGCATAAAAAAAACCCAGATGGCATTGAAATTATTATGCTTTAGTGGTCTACTGCATTTCGACAGTCCAATATCATCCTTTTCTCCTCACACACAAGTAGTTCAGAACAGGAAAGGACCACAGAAGAAGGCAGTTACAGCATAGAAGCTCTCTAAGAACACCTCCAAGTTCGAAGTAATATAAATAAGGTCCTCAACTTTTCTATTTAGCTGAAAAGCAATTCCTTTGCCAAAAAGTATTCTTTAACACCTGTCATCTGTTGGTTTTAATTATTACCAATTATTTCAATTTTTATTGAACAACTCTGACTGTAAAGGATTGATGCTCAAATTTAGCAATACATAACAGACCAGACTTCTAACTTGTCCTTTAAAAGTGACTTTTTCCAATCACTGGATGCAAATATTTTAACAGACTTACTAAAACAAAGTGAAACACTTCTATGTAACTTTTACTTGAGTCAGAGGTGTTGAGTTCAAGAAAGTGATTTTTACTTTAGCCAGAGAAGTAAATGACCTGCAATTCTGAAAGTCAAGCTCTCAAGTCTGGATTTAATTTAGCCTGTGCACAATAAATAGATGAATTGTTTTGGCATTTCATGAGCTTTAAAACAAACAAGTAAACAGATGTTGTTTTGAAGAAAAAATTAATAAAACACTGACTCTAAAGGAAACATTCCAGTGGGAATCCCAACTTTTCATTTTTTTCTGTTGAGAACTCAAAAAAACTATTTACTTCCAAATGCGGGTGAGGTGGCAAAGGTCTCTCAAAAAGCTAAAGAAACAAACCCAAGCTGGCATTTCCACAGAACAATTAACAATACTTGAAAAGAGGAAGTAAAACTGCATGATACCTATTCCATTTCCTTCAACACTCTCACTCATCTGCTGACCACACAGGACTCCACATCAGCAGTAAAAGCCATAACACTCACAGCACAAGACAAAAGCACAGCATACAATGTCCCCAAATGCTTTTTAAAACTGGGCAGGAGGGAGCTCCAGTCTTGCCTTCTGCGCTGGATTTTTCCATCCTAAAGTCAGCACGTTGAGCAAGTAATTTAGATTCTTTGTGTTCTGCTGATAAAGCATTTTGTGGTTCAGAGGAGCAGTCTAATTTTTAGGTCTGATTAATGTTTGTACAAGATATTTCAAAGACATTTCCTTGCAAATGTTACAACATGGCTCCTTCATATTGTTGCCCCTGATAAGATATCCCTTTAATAGCTGCTTTCATTTTACCTGTTCCACACATAGTGTTTTTAATGAAGCCTGTTTTTCAACATCTATGTACTCGCAACCTCTAAGACCAGGTCTGATCTCTTTTTATTTCTTTTTAATAATGGAGGCTCTTTGAACAGACTATTCTAGACATTTTAAGTGTTCTCAAGATGCTCATCAGGGTGTTTTTGAGACAATAAAAGCAAAATCCTTAAACTGAGAACTAAATTCTAACTGAGATTAATATCTGACCTAAAATTCTGATCATTTTATGTTAATGAATTTCTGTCCATCCTTTTCCTTGACCATAACAAGCATAGTATTTGGGTAGGTCATACTCAGGTACAGGTTTTTAATTCACAGTATCTCTCAGATAAGCATGAACAATTACCTCCATTCCACAGCTGAGTGAAATATGGTGGACAAGATGATGTGCTTAACAGAACCATTTGTATCAGTGCAGTGTGGGTTGTCTACAGCAGGCGTCTCTCAAAACTAACTGGTGACACAATCACAATGATAAATGTGTCCTCAGTCTTGGTAACACAGGCAACTTTACAGAAATCATTCCTCTGTTTCTGAGAAATTATCAACGTTGGTAGTGAGGTGTGTATCTGTGTTCACTTGCATCAGATCTGTGCCTCTAAACGGTTGATAGATTTTGAGATGGTACTTTCTGGACACGAATCTAGTTTCCTTGGATGTCCTTGAATATTTGTACAGATCTACTAGACACTTGAAAGCATGCTTCCCAGGATGAAATTCCAAGTACCTAATTAGAGCTACTTAAAAACCAAGTATCTGGTCTAAATTAACTAATACAGTCCCTTCTTTGGTCCCTTGTTGAGAACAACTCATGCCATGTTAAGATCTGTCTGAGACACATAGGATGAACTGTCCTGTCAAAATCTTTTTCACGGTGAGAAATTATAGTCACTAAAGCGTGTATTAAGTAATTATTAGATGCATAAAACTTAAAGATTATTTCCAATCTGAAGTGGCACTCCGAATGCTTTCTTAGAATATTCAGGCCCAAAAGTCATCTTGGAACTCACAATCAACCTACTTGGTAAAAATAACCCTTTCTGACAAATGTAGAGTTTTCAACAAGACCTACTATGATGTTCTTTATGCTTAGGAAGTAGCATTCACAGGAAAGCACACAGGTAACATTTTCATGATGTATATTTGAAAAATCCAGTCAAGAATTTTGACCAAAATTGATTCCAAGGCTAAGAAGCAGCAAAACTGCTTGAGCATCTGCATTTAGTCATGAAAAGAATTTAAGAGGATGTAACTTCAGGCTCAACTTCTCTGTATCAAGATAAATACAGATAGGCAAAAGGGCTTGCAGGGTGGGGGAGGAGAAGGGAAACAGGGAGCTCATTTGTTTGCTTATTTGTTTTTTAAGCCAGTTTTATTATAACTGAAAACTCTTTGATCTTTTTGTATACACCAGAGGTCTTCTTGGAATATTTAGTCCTAAAAGTTTACTCAGAAGCTGAAATCAATATACAGGGTGGATAGCACGCAAAAATAACATCCCTCTGATACACATAGTCTTTTAAATAACTTCCTCTATGAGGCACTAAAACTTTAATATCAACAATATCCCTGAAATGAGAGGAGTGAAAAAACAAAGCATGAAGAGCAGAAACAGCTTTCAGTTCCATTCAGTGGCAGAATGACTCTGATATCAGAGACGTTTATGAGTTGTAAATTACCATGTATAAATGCAGTGTTTAGCATTCATTTCAATGGACAACATATGGTAGCAACATTTCTAAATAGCTTGAACTGATAAATAGGCCAGTGAAGTGGCTCAATTTGTTAAAATGCTAACACATTATCTACTGCATGTAGTGGTGGCATGTTTGCATCCCTAACACTGTCTGTCTGCTTGGGCCTTATGGAAATAGATGCTTTGAATTTATGAACTGGTTCAATCAGTCTATTTTTCATAATGATTTATGAGGAATCACCATTTGTAGACCGGGTGATCCATCTATGACTCTGTTAACCTCAGTCATTTCACGTTAAATAGCATGACTACATCCCACAGGTTTTAGCCTGTGGTAGCCTGTCTTGAGACAGGCTCATTTCTTAGGGATGTTTGAATCTTCTATTTTGTCCTTTTTAAAAAATTGTATAGGGATTTGAATCTGATCATTATTACAGTAAGACTGATTAACACAAACAGGTCAGCCTAATACTTACCTGAGGTCATATCTGCTCCTGTCACAACTGAAATGCTGTGTGCACATCATAGAATCACAGAATGCTTTAGGTTGGAAGGGACCTTTAGAAGTCGTTTAGCCCAATCCCCCTGCAGTGGGCAGGGACATCTTCACCCAAATCAGGTTGCTCAGAGCCCTGTCCAACCTGGCCTTGAAAGTTTTTCGGAATGAGAGTTCCACAACCTCTCTGGGCAACCCGCTCCTGTGTTTCACTGCCCTCATGGTAAAAAAGTTCTTCCTTGTATCTAGTGTAAATCTACCCTCCCTTAGTTTAAAGCAATTACTCCTTCTCCTATCACATCAGGCCTTGCTAAAAAGATTTTCCCTGTTTTTCCTATAGCTCCCTTTCAGGTACTGAAAGGCTGCTATGATGTGTCTCCGCAGCCTTCTTTCTGGGGCAGCTCAAGCTCCAACTCTCTTAACCTTTCCTCATAGGAGAGGTGATCCAGCCCTCAGATCATTTTGATGGCCCTTGTTTGGCCTGTTCCTATAGGTCCATGTACTTCTTGTGCTGAAGGCTCCAGACTTCGATGCAGTACTCCATGTGAGGTGTCACTAGAGCAGAGCAGAGTGACTGAATAACCTCCCTCGACCTGCTGGCCATGCTTGTCTTTATGCAGCCCAAGATACAGTTTGCCTTCTGGGCTGTGAGCAAGTGTTGGTGACTCATGTCCAGCTTTTCACCCACCAGTACCCCCAAGTCCTTCTTGGCAGGGCTGCTCTCAATCCCTTCATCCCCCACCCTGTATTGATACCAGAGATTGCTCCAACATGGATGCAGGACTCTACTCTTGGCCTTGTAGAACCTCATGAGGTTTACACAGGCCCACTTCTCCATCTAGTCCAGCTCCCTCTGGATGGCATCCTGTGCTTCTGGCATGTTAACTGCACCAGTCAGCTGGTGTCATCTGCAAGCTTGCTGAGGGTGTACTCGATCTCGCTGTCTATGTCATTGATGAAAATATTGAAACAGCAATGGTCCCAGTACAGACTCTTGAGGGACACCACTTGTCACCAGAGTCCACCTGGACATTGAGCCATTGACCACCATCTTTACAGCTGCTACTTCTTTCACTTTATATAATGACAAAATTAATTTTCAGTTAAAAAAAAAAAAAAAAGTTGTCAAGAAAAAGGAAAATCACTAGCAACTGCAACGTTATAGTAATACAAACTTTCATTATTCCTTACAGAAACTTTGGATTCACTTATTTTTACTTTATTTGTCTTTCTTTGTCCTGTCAGTGATTTTTTAAAACAGTCTTGATACTTGTATAAAGCCAAAGCATCCCCTCAGACCTTCAAATTATAGCGCAGATTCTTGGGTGCTGAGGCTCTAACACAGCTGAATAAAAATTACCTGGGAAGCTCAACATAGTAATTTCTTTTTCTTCCTCCTCTTTTTTCCTTTTATTATTTCTTTTTCTTTTTCTTTTTCTGTTTCTTTTTCTTTTTCTTTTTCTTTTTCTTTTTCTTTTTCTTTTTCTTTTTCTTTTTCTTTTTCTTTTTCTTTTTCTTTTTCTTTTTCTTTTTCTTTTTCTTCTTTTTCTTTTTTT
>Ga0065711_1043947_pt1 | contig 14416 bp, 14 predicted proteins | sample Hoacrofraction12_FD_59098 | JGI IMG/M metagenome (GOLD analysis project Ga0065711, IMG submission 59098) | Hoatzin crop microbial communities from Cojedes, Venezuela - Epithelial fraction 12 v2 (version 2) | ecosystem: Host-associated > Birds > Digestive system > Esophagus > Crop | place...
GTTTTGTTTGCAGCCATCAATTTCTGCAGTTCCTTTTGAATTACAATTTTGAGTTCTACAACACCTATGGCAATACGTTCCACAACTTTGTTGCATGTTTTGCTTAAAAAATTTTCCTTTTTATGGTTAAATCTTTTGCCTGATAAATTTATTGTATGTTTCTTTTTTACCTGTGTTGTGAGAAACAGTGAATAATCATCCCTCAGTTATGTTTTCCGTACTAGTTTTCATTTTTTGGAATTCTGTCGTGTCCTCCTCCCTTTGTCCATCTTTTTATTCCCTCCCCCAGCTAATGAATCCTATTCTGTTTAATATGTCTGTGTGAAAATGATAGTATATCTTGGTCAATCTTACCCATACTCTTTCTGTTTGTTTTCGAGACTGGGAACACCAGAACTGCTCACAGTATTCCAGATGTGGGTGAACCATACAGTCCTGTTCACTTTTCCTTTTGGAGTAATGTCTAACAGTATTTGTCTACTGGTTGTTAGCACTGAAGTGATATGAGATTGCCTGCTAATTCATTGCCGGCAATGACCCACTTTGGATATGTTTGAGAAAGTTTAATAATCTTTATTCTTTTAGCCATTTGCTTATCAAATCTATTCTTGTCCTTCTGCATTACAGTTTTAATCTTCAGAAGTTGTCCTTTTTTTCTGTTCTAATTTGAACACACATTCCACATTCTGAAGGGGTGTTCTTTGAATATAACTCCTGGCTTCTCTTCAATCACTGTCTTTTTGTTTATTTTTCTGATCAACTTAGTTTTGTCCAGCACTGTACCCTTATTGTAAGCTGCTAGTACGACGTCTTTGAACACACTCCATGTGTGATTGGTATCAGCAAAGAGTAATAATGCCCAAGAGTTGAATGTGGTTAAGAGAAATTAAGAGATCTGAGAGAGACTTAGTAATTTAAATATACGCCCTGACTATAAATAATGCTGCATGGAAGGGGATACAGGCTCGTATGTTTGCCTCTCTGAAATGGAAGTGGAGATCAGTCTGGGTACTTCTGTGAGTGCTGCTGCCAGCAACTTCTGTGAGACTGAACAAGTCCCACACTCCTGTAGGAGCCTTCTCACAAAGGGAAAGGCTCATTTAAGCTGGAAAAAGGATAGAAGTTGAGGGGATAGCAGGGGGGCACAGGAATTGTCAAGGAGATTTCTCAACAGAGAATGATGCCAATTTGTAGAAGAGATTGATTGTGTTAGATCAGAAGCTGGAAGATGCCATAGCAGGTGAGCCTAGTGTGGTACCTGGAGTGGAACTAGAAAAGCGCAGATAGGGTTGTTGTGAGTCTTGAATGCTCTCTCATATAGCCAGTTTTGCACTGCTTTTTCTTTTTTCTCTCTCCAGGAAAAATGCCAAGTGGCATAAAAACAAACATCAAATCTGCCTCAATGCATCCATATCAGAGATGAGCTGAGATGAACCAGACCCAGGGAACAGCAGTTACCAGCATTGTTCCTGCTGCAGCCACCACACCTGGATTCCTTCTAGGACTTCCAAGTCCCTTCACGTATCCACACACCATGTCCAGGGAGATAGGGTTTATCAGGCTCTTCCCTGGGTTTTGTTTAGTGCTGGGCAACGTGTGTGGAGCTGCTAGGGGCCACGTCTCGTGGACGCAAGTATTTCTGTGTTCAGTCAGAGCAGAGAACTTTGCTTCTGGTATCGATCCCATCTTCTTCAGGTCTGGCCTGGAGGACAGCTACCCTTTCCTGATACACAACCTGAAATGCTGCACGGAGCACTCTGCTCCTTGTTTCTGCTTGTTCACTCGGGATGTTCTTTCTCCATCTTGTTGAATAAAGACCTTGTTATGCATGCTGTGAGACACTGGTGTCCATCGCTTGGGTTGTAAGGACTCTCATTTCCCTTTGGGTACGGCTACAGAACAGCTCCAATCTAAAATACACAGAAAACGTTGGAGGCTGACTGCTGGAGCCGCAGGCTTATGCGTAAAGAGCTGTTATAAAGTGAGTCAGCAGGATATAAACATAGGCAGTAACCATCTTGTTCATTGTAAGCCCATTATGACTATTCCCCAGAAAGCAAAATACTGGGAAAGACTATTACAAGGCCCACAGCAAGAAGGCAGCATTTCAGGAACAGAAGCACAGAGCTTTTGTCTTCTGGTGCTGCTGCAAATCCCAGCTGGATCTTATTTCACTTCCATAGTTCTCTGCTTATGTGTTGCCTATAAAGTTTCTTAGGTACTTCAGGATTAATTCGTGACTTCAGAGAGGTATTTCAATCTGCTCAGTACTGTGGCACCTCTGAATTGGTCAGGCTGTGAGGTCTGGCCCATTTCTTTCTGGAACTGGATATTGTGAAACCATCCCTGTTCTACTTTCTGCCCTTGAGCTGTAACATATAATCTGCCTCATGAAAGCTTCCGCTGAGAATAAAGGGCGGGGATGCATGCCCACAGAGCATGGCAGTACATACAGCACTATCCTGAAGACAACCATCATGCCTCTTGCTGCTCTTGCCTGGACTTCCCTTTTGACATGTGGTGAAAGCCAGTACTGTATTTTACTCAATAGCATCTGTCAGCAATCTTACGGGTGAGGAAATCTCCACTCAGCAGATACAGCCTGCAGCTGCTTCTGCACTGCTTGCCTCTGAGCTGATCAGATCCAGCTTATTTGTGGAGGCCATGGGCCGTTCTCCCAAAACAAAACCTTCCACAAAGCTGTGACTGGGGCAGCTATCGACCCCCTTTTGGTGTGCGGGCCCTTGAAAAGCACTGAGCTGGGAAGCAGAGAGTTGAGCTGGAAGCACGAGCAGTTTACACGGTAAGCAAAGCTGCTCCATTATGAATGAGCCCAGTGACGTTTCTGCAATGGCACCAGCCCAGCCAGACTGATGGGATTGCTTTTTGCTTCTAATCAACACAGAGCTCCCGGCTCTCTTGGGAGCCACGGAGTGCAGAGTGCGGCAGGGAGCTGTTGGGAAGGCAGGGGCACGCAAGGGTTCTATGCAGTCCCCGGAGCGCGATGGCAGGGGAGTCGGAGCCTGCAAGGCTGCGCCCTTTGATGGGCTGAGCACCGCCGGGATGGCTGTTCCCTGCTCTGTCTCGTGCCCCTGTCTTGGCTGGGAAGGAAGGCAGAAAGCTGCCAGAGGAACATGTGTCATCCCTGGCACGCGTCATCCGTGGAGCCTCAGCTCTACGATGTTGCTTCATTTCATCCTCCAGCCTGGCTTCCTTATAAAGCTAAAAAGCCTCAGTGCAGGGGCACTGGGCCAGCGGCTGGCCGGGGTGGCTGGGGCAGCCTGGGACACAGCAGTGTGTGGCTGCCTGCTACCTGCACTAACCTGGCTCTCCCGAAAACGCCTCCAGCAGGGCAGGCCAGACCTTTCACACACTTGGACGAGAGGAAGGGAAATACAGGCAGAGTTTTTTTCCGTAGATTATAGAGCCGGGGAGGCATGCGAGGCTTGCCAGCGCAACTTCCTGCATGACACAGGCTGCCCTGAATTAGTTCTTGTGTAAATTAGAGCACTGTTGTTAGGAAAACAATTGATCTTGAACTGTTAGTCTCTGCTACAGTGGCTGGTAGGTCGTTCTAAAGGTTAATTTTCTTATTGCACCTTATATTGAGGCTGCATTTCCTTAACTCCCTTCAAGTCGCTGGATCTTCTCAACCAGTGAGTGAGCCCCTGAGTTGTTAGTCCCAGAGAGAGCAGTCGGATATTACACTCAAGCGTTCCTGATCCTTTTTTACGAGAAACTGGACTGATGAAAGTCCCTTTTGCTTTAAGGCATATTTTCCATTTTCCACTTCTTGGCTCACATCCAAATCTTCTTAGCATCTGTATCCTTAGGGACACTGGACTAGGACACGCTATTCGAATTGCAGGAATGGGAATTTCAAATGCAGAGCGACTTTAACCTCTTACCAGGTGCTGCCAGTGCTTGAATGTTTAAACAGGGAACAGGAACAGGCCTTTTACCCATAAAGTCACAGTGGAAATTCACGGTCCACTGCTTGTCACCGTGGCCTGCAAGTCCAACAGGGATTCACCATTCCCGGTGCAGTGTCAGAATAAAAGCACCGCCCTGCTGGGTCAGGGCAAGGGCTTGGTCTGTGCCCCGCTGCAGCAGGGGCCAAGCAGGCTATCGGGGAAGCACACGCTCCCCATGAGCATGAGATGTGCTGCCACGATGAGCCCTCAGGGCTTTTTCCCCTGCCTTACCCAGTCCCCTTTTGGAGTCGTCTCTTCCTAGCAGGATAATTTCAGCAGGGAGGAGGCTCAGCCCCGGCATGGCAGGCGCTGCTGGGCTGTCTGGGCCCCAGCTCGGGTGCGGGAGTGTGACGGAGAGCATGGGCCCTGATTTATTCTGGCCCCCCCAAGCTCCTTTCAGTACTGGTCAGGCTCTAGTGCAGAGGATGGACACCTTTCGCCGCGTGGCCCTGCTGCCCCAGGGATCCCAAGGTCTCCAGGTCGCTGATGTGCCCCCAGCTCCCAGGACAGCACGCTTTATCCGTCAGGACTTCGTTTCCTTCCAGGTCATCAGCTTTACTCTATTTAGCATTCCCTGCTAGAAACACACCTTCAGTGCCAATTCCCTGGGGAGCACCTCCTCTGCTGCCTCGCACTTGGCCAGGTCGCCGGTGCTCTTGTTCCTTCATCACACACGCCGCTGTACCAGCCAGCTCGCTCTCCGATAAGAGTGGTACAGTGCCACAAAAATTATTGTTTTAGTTTGACAGGCTTATTGTCTGCAATCCCTGATGACTGGTACTTATATTTCTCTGCTTTAAGTCTTTATCGATATGATCACATATTTTTCAGTCATTATTTTGCATGGGATGACTGTCAAATAGACACACCTGTTTACAAGGCCATCCTGTTTACTGTTTAAAATGCTGGCATAACATCAGCTTGCTTGTTCTCTGGAGCTTCTCCAGGCTTCTTTGTCTTACTGAATGTCAGCATTGATTGTCTGGATTTTTAAAAACAGATATATTTTTTTTTAATTTTGACATGCAGGATACCCAGACTGCTGAGTTTTTAACATTTGCCTTATGCAACTGTTGGTTAACATCTTCCGAAGTTACTGTTAGAGTGGAAAGCATTTCACCCTCGTGACAGGAATGCTGCATCTGGCTTCCTCCCAAACGCAGGAGCGAGATATTTATTGCCTTTCCTTCCTGCCCAGCTACCCGCAGCCCCACTGTTCCGAGCCCGTATTGCGCATCCAGCCATGCTGGCTGGTGCCTGCAGCCTGTCCTGCTGCTGCCCTGGGCCGGCTCGCCTCTGGGAACCGTGGAGCTTGGCGTGGTGCCACCACTTCCCTGTATCTCTCTGCATCCACTGGTCAGCACGACTGACATCTGCTGTGTGTTTGTTCTCTTGTCCTGTCCCCAAGCGGAGTTGTGCACACAGGTGTCTTTTGTTTAAAAAAGAAAACCATAACACTTTTGTTTGTTTTGTTAACCTATGGATCTTGTAAGTGGGTGTCATTAAGCCTTTACAGCGGAGGTGAGGTACATAGGGTATGAGGGCAGACATGACCGAAAAGATCAGGGGAAGAGCTGAGGGAGGGGAACCTCTACAGTTCTCCTCTCTCCGTACTGCAGCTAAGGCAGGCAGGCAGAGTCTCGGCGTGGGCTCAGGGGCTGGTTTCCATCCTCCTGCTAGCATGCTTTCTGATGGAAACGTCTGGGAGCAAAGGAGAAGTCTTCTGGTGGCTGGCTTGAGGGAGCCTGAGCACTTTTTTATGCTAAGAAGCAACATACGGGGTGTGTGCTGCCAAAAGGCAGTAAGCCAAGTTTTACATCTGCGTTGCTCCCAAAGCAGCTTCACCTGCAGCTCACAGAGGAGAGACCAATACATGGAAACAGCAGCAAAACATGCCTCTGCACCGGCCATTGAAAAGCTCGGGAACTGCTGGGAAGGCAAAGGCACGAACAAAGCGAAAATGGCTGAGTGGTAGAAGCAGAAATCCCCAGTTGGCTCTCTGCTTTCCCCTGGACTTCCACCAGCGTGGTGGCCCCAGGAGAGCCAGAGCATGTCTACGTGACAGCTGGTGCCTACAAATGAATATACAGGCACTTTGGAAAAATCCCATGGAGCTCCTCTTCCAACTGAGAGCAATAAATCTTCATAGGTCTTAGAAGTAAAATGTTACCACTTTGTACCTCACATAGATGCTGTGGTAGTAAAAGTACATGCTTGAGAGATGGGACGTTTGGATGTTTGTAATATATGTCATAAAAATAGTTCAGGCTGATGTGACTCCACAGTTTATTTATTGTCCTTATGACACTGTAGCGCTCTGGCTGGATCCATGAACATTGCCTTGGTGGTGACCTGCGCTTAGAAATGAATGGTAACCTTCTGCAATTTGCTCAGGGGTATCCCATACGTGAGGAAGCACATAAGAGTGATGCAAAGTGTGCTGGCTGGCTCCTCTGAAGGAGAAGTTTTGTCTTTTTTTCTTTTTTTGGTGTGTGCGTGTGTTTTGAAGAAAGGAAATTACTGCATGTATTTTCCTGACTGAGATGCATATTTTCCAAAGTCAGAAGATCAAGAGCTGTGGTTCCTGCAGCGGCTATCTCGTCACTGCTGCTCAGATTCTGTCACTGATTTACCTGCTTGCCATAAACTCATGAGGTTCAACAAGGCCAAGTGCAAGGTCCTGCACCTGGGTAGGGGCAACCCCCACTATGAATACAGGCTGGGGGATGAGAGGACTGAGAGCAGCCCTGCTGAGAAGGACTTGGGGATATTGGTGGATAAAAAGCTGGACATGAGCCACCAACACACGCTTGCAGCCCAGAAGGGCAACTGTATCCTGGGCTGCATCAAGAGTAGCGTGGCCAGCAGGGCAAGGGAGGGGATTCTGCCCCTCTGCTCTGGTGAGAGCCCACCGGGAGTCTTGTGTTCAGCTCTGGAGCCCCCCAGCACAAGAAGGACATGGACCTGTTAGAGCGGGGCCAGGGGAGGCCACAAAGATGATCCGAGGGCTGGAGCACCTCTGCTGTGAGGAAAGGCTGAGAGAGTTGGGGCTGTTCAGCCTAGAGAAGAGACAGCTGTGGGGAGACCTGATTGCAGCCTTCCAGTACCTGAAGGGGCCTATAGAAAAGATGGGGAAAATATCTTCAGCAGGGCTTGTTGCGATAGGACAAGGAGCAATGGCTTTAAACTAGGGGAGGATAGATTTAGACTAGATATAAAGAAGAAATTTTTTACCAGAAGGGTGGTGAAACACTGGAGCAGATTGCCCAGAAAGGTCGTGGAGGCCCCAGCCCTCGAAACATTCTAGGCCAGGTTGGACGGGGCTCTGAGCAACCTGGTCTGGTTGAAGATGTCCCTGCTTACTGCAGGGGGGTTGGGCTAGATGACCTCTAAAGGTCCCTTCCAACCGCAAGCATTCTATGATCCTATAAGGCTTCTACCTTTGCTACCATCATGCCCAAGCAGTTTCTGTACCGAATTAGTCGTGGTGCTAAGGTCCCGCTTGGCATGGCACCCCCTTTCCTCTGAGTAAAGACTGTGCCCCAGGGTACTTTTGCATTATTTTTTTCACTGAGTGTTTGCTGGCCATGCTTTGGGCCAAAGGGGCATCACTGCTGTCTGTGGGTGTTATTCTGAAGCTGCAGTGTTTCCCGGGATGTTCCTTTCTGAACCCAGACCACCTGCTGCTACGGCTATTGCCAGGTGGCCTTGGTGGGACATGTCTGTCTCCCTCTGTCATCTGCCAGTCCTGGGCTCTGCCCGCCCTAGCATGCAGCACAGAGGTGTGCTGCTCCTGCGGGAACTGGGCTTCGAAGTGTGCGGTGCATATTTACGTGGAGTTTATTCTTGGTACTGATGCAGTTCTGAAGTCAGAGTCCTGCTGTGTGGGATGGGAGAGATGGCTCTTGTCTCTGGCTCTGCTGCAGCAGCGTGGCGGGACTTCAAAGCACTGCCTACGGAGCTAATGGCAGTAGCTAACATAGGACCGGTTTGTATCCCCCCTGAGAAACACATTCTGTGTAAGTGGGGCCAAGAAGCTGTAATTTTGGCTGTCTCATCTTTGAATATTTAGGTTCCCATGGGCATCGCAGCGATAGAAACAGCCACAGTCATCATCATCATCATCATCATCATCATCATCATCATCGTAGCGCAGCCTGTTTCGCTCCAGTCAGCAAAAACAACGTACCAGGTCGTGACTCAATTTCGTGGGGCTCTGGAGGAGCACACATGGTGTGCAGCCCCACGCCGCAGACCTTGGGGCTGGGCAGGGAGCTGGGCAGCACGGGTCTGCCAAAGCCCCACAGCAGCTGCCAAGCCAGGAGTGACCCACACCAAACCTCTGTGCGTGCGCCCACCATCGCTCTTAACCATTTGTATTCACTCACGTAGGGAATAAAAAAGATAGGAATTAATAGGAATGCTCCAACCCACATTTTGAGCACGCAGCTCCCTCTCCTTCGCTTCTTCATATCCTGTGCTCCATGTTGTGTCTTGCTGGAGCTCAAGTACAAGGTGCTCGTCCCCATACACAGTGCAGTCATGAAGGCATCCAAGGAGGCTTGTGATGTTCATCATCAACAACACTGTTTGGAGAGGTGAATATTTGCAGAAAGGAGGTTGCTACATTCTCTGCCCACTATCTGGGAGCAGTTTACTGCATATCTCTGTTCCCCTCCTGGTTAAATCTGTCCCTTCAAGGGAGGATGGTTGCTCCCGGCTGTCTGGGAGCAACACTGCAGCCCCTCACCTTGGGAGCTGCCCCACTGCTGCTGTCCCCTGCCCCGCTGCCCCTCAGACCTGCCAGGCAGGTGCGGGAGCCCACGGCAGGACCTGCCATGAGCTATCTTATCTCTCAATTTCCTTTTCCTCCCCACCCACCGTGGGTGTCAGGGCATGCACTGTGCTGCTGTCTGCGCTGGTGGAGAACCTCAGAAGCAGAGATGTCAGGCAGGCCAGGGAGGACGGCAGCCACTGGGGAGCAGGCAGTATCCCCCGCCAGCCTGCAGCCCTGGCTGGGGCTAAAACACGGCCTCATTTCACAGCAAAACAATCCCTCTTTGTGCAGCCTGTTCTCCCAGAACAATCCTCTGCTCTGACAATGTCCTTTCTGTGGCTTAGTCCCTGCACAGCGACCAGCAGCGTGCTCAGCCTGCACCAGCGCCTGCCCACAGCCCTGCTGCCCCAGGGCCAAGGCGCAGCACCTGGGATCCCCGGCCTGGGCAGCCTCTGCTCAGGACTCTGTGGCCACTTCAGGTCAAGGCAAAGTCTTCCCAAGAAAGTCTCCAGAAAAACCTGGAGCACTTGGGAGGGTTTTTTCTTCTCGCTTTCTTCACTCCATGGAGCTCCACAGTACTGCTGCACCATATGTTAGGAGGGGAGCCCTGGGATGCAATCGTGGAGTGTGGCACGTGGGTGTCAAGTCACCAGATCTGACCATAATCCCAACAGCCTGACGAGGGTGGAGAAGTCACCTGGCTTTGCCAAGTGGCTCTCTCGGACTCTAGGCAGTCTGGAACAGGTTGCCAGAGCTGATCAGCTCCTGTGGGCTCTACATCACAGAGACAAAATGAAATGGCTTCAGATGGAAAGGGAGATTCCGGGCATGAGCAGGACCAGGGCTTTCCCATCACCTGCATCTTCTCTCCTGTTGTGCTGCATGTGTTGAAGCCCCCAAACCTCCTGGCCTCCCACCACTCCATTCTGGGACTTGAGGTGGCCCTGCTGTGCCTCCTGCCACACAGAGGCACTGAAGAATGGGCTTCTCCAGACTTTTAGTCTCCTCAGACACCTTGCTCTGGCCGTGGCTCTGCTGGCTGTTCCCCACCCAGGATGTGTGTGGCTTTGGAACAAGCACCATTATTCCATAAGGTCATCCTATAGGCCAGAGGATCACATGGGGATGCTTTAGCAGGTCCAGAGTGAGACTTCTGGCGTGGCTGTGGAGGACCCCTGACTGTCACACATTGCTGGGGTGACGGTGCCAGCATGCAGAGGTGCGTGTCAGGGCTCACACCAGAGAGGCTGCTGGCTTTTATGCAGCTGATAACCAATTCTCATCCTGGCAGGAAACCGCAGTCATGCATGCTGCCCACCCCGGCTGGCAGGCAAAGTCCAGCAATTAAACACACCAGGGTGAAAGTCTGCCATCAAAGCATCTGTGCTCCAGCGCACCACCACGGTGCCTCCAAGCTTCGGGGTGATGCTTCTACCTCCCCTTTCATCTCATAGTATGCCTTTTACAAGGTGATTTTTGAAAGTAAAACTGCAGCATCATGTTACAGCAGGGATTTCGGCAGGGTCATTTCATGCCTGCTGGGTACAGAAATGTTGTGAGCTGATTCCTGGTAGCTTGAGGGGCTTCTAGGGACTTTGGATTCCAGGACTGAAGGTATTTCTTCTGGCTGAAGGGGAAGAGGGCAGCACTGACAGCGATGGGGTAATTGGCCTTTACTACCAGGATGATGTAATCAGCATAAACAACAGGCAAAAGTTTGCACAAGATGAGTCACTTAACGTGGATGTCAACTGTGGAAGGAGGCAGCACATCCGCCTGAGCTTAGCAAAGCATGTGCGCTGGGGCATGGCCTATCTGCCCATCTCCATTTGTTGAAATCACAAACTGACATTACAGCATTTAATGGGCCTTCGGGTTCCCAGTAGTGTCATCTGCCTTCACTTTTAGTGGCCATGAAAGCCTTGTTTTATTCTCTTGGTACAGAGATGGTGTAGGTGCATTTCTTGGATATTTTGGGGTTGCCAGTGCAACCAACTTCTCATTTTTTGTCACGGAGTCACAGAGAAGGTATGTAGCAATGGTGTGTGGTTGATAGTGCTTTAGGGTCCAGCCTCGGGAGAAAGGGAGAAGGGCTAAACAACATTAGAGAGCCAATTTACATGCAGTGTTTTTATCTGATCACATGCAAAATCCCTGGCTTTTCAGGATTAAAAAGAAAAGGATGGGAGGATCCGGAAATCATCTTTTCATTCCCCAAGTGTAATAAGGTAGGTGAATTTGTTAACTGAAAAATTACAGGGCCAAGTGCACGTGTTTAATTTCACTAAACTAATTTGGTCTTTTATTATCTCTTAGATTTTTGAAGTTGAATAATGTCAATGTTTTTGCCACATAAAAAGCTCACAATTCAATTTTTCAGTATTTTAAAAAAAATAAAGCCAGTAAATAAGAGGATATAAACTTACTATATATATCAGACATGATCAAAAAGATATTTTAGTTTCCCAGAAAGCCAGGATTTTGCGAATTTCTATCTCTGTCATAAAAACTGAGAACGTAGCACATGGAGGGGCTGAAACACTCCCTTCCCCCACGCAGCTGTATGGTGATCCTAAGCCACTCTTCCAGACTGGCACCAGAAAATGTGCAACACTGAGAAACTGCACCAGCATCTCTCACTACATGCAGAACAAATTATTGTTACTAATCCCTAAGATCATAACCTTTCATTGAACTTCATTCCTTTTGCATTGCTTAGCTCCTCCAGACCTTCCCATCTGATAGCCTGGTAATTCTCTGCACTGATGATGGCTTCCATCTTTGTGCCTTCCGCAAGTTACATTAGCGCACTCCTGCTTTTTGCAGCAAAACAGCAAACAAGGAGAAAGAGAGGCGCACCTGGCTCTGCCAGAAGCAACGAGAAAGCAGAAGACAAGGACTGGCGGAGGGAACAACGGAAAGGAGGAGTGTAGAGACTCACACCCACCTCCATCTGATCGGATCTCTGTCTTGAGAAGGATCAGCACGACCCTCACTAGAGCTACAGTGGACATGGTGCATGGTCGTCCAGGATAAGCAATGGACGAAGGAGCTGAAGTTCTTCCAAACTGGAGCCTGGTGCAGCCCAGACTGCTGCGACCGAGAGCATGACAGCCAGGTTGCTTCCTGAATTGCAGGTGAAGAGTTAATGACCTGCAGGGCTTTGCCTGCTGCAGGAGTGGTTGGTGCAGGAAGGAGACCCTTGTGCAGGCATGTAACACCGTCATCTCTGGTTCTGCAGTCCAGACTGCAGCCAGAGCGACACGCGCTTGGCTGGCTGCAAACAGCTTCTCTCCCAGATTTCAGGTGAGACAGGCAGGATGCAAGATGGAAGCAGAAGATGATCCATTTATAAAAGTCTCTCTCTAGACACCTTGGGAATACCAGGCTATACACAACAGGTCACATCGCTCTGGCTTTGTCTCCCTCACCCTCACCTCCCTTATTTTTGAGGGATTTTCTTTGCTACGCATGCTCGTGCTACCCTGCTTCCAAAGAGGCCAGAAGGCAGAAACCCACACCCAGAACACACAGCAGATTAGTCAAGCCCTTGCTGGAGGCCAGTCCCCACGGGTTAGGAGGGGACCCTGCATCACACCCCCAGCCAGTTGTAACTGGGCCAGCACCGTGCTGGATCCACTCGCCTTCAGGCAGGGTGCTCTGACAAACCAGGGTCCCCACGCCAGCTGGAGCTCCTGCCCAGGCTGCTGCAGCTCCAGGGACGTGGTGGGAAGGGGGAACACGGAGGAACAGCAGGAACGTGCTAAGCACGAGAAGTGAAAAAAGGCAGACGTGCAGACAAAGGTAACCCATCAAAGCAAGTGAATGTGAAAAGAACCAACTAATAGAGGAGAAATAAAATGGCAAAATATGTTTGGAGAACATATGTTGGAGAACTAAGGAGAGAAGCAGAAGCCATGGTAGCAAGGGAAAACTAAAGAGCAAATACTGCAATAATGGTGGACACAGCAGATGCAACAGGGAAGTAGCGTCCAGGACCGAGAGAGAGGAGAAAGAAATTGCATTCAGAGTACAAGAAGAGAGTGACCTGGAAATCTATTCCAATAGCAGGAAGAGGCTGGGCTGTGCAATTTGGGGGTAATTGTTAAGAGCCTGACAAGCCTGCCAGCAAGGGTGGATCCAAAGGAGAGAAGGAATGCTTGGAGAAAGCTATAAGGTGTGCGATACAAGGTGGGAAAAGTATCTGGTAGGGAGTGTGAAGGAATCCACTGGTGGTCTCTCAATTCGTGACAAACAACATAGCAAGATTTCCACTGAACTGGACCATGAATCAACTAAAAATAGAGTAATGGTGCAAAATAAAAGGAGGACAAAAAAGAAAAAGAAGTGAAGAACAAGAAACAAGACTGATGCCTATACTTAACAAGGGAGAAAGAATGATCCAGGCAGCTGCAGGCCTGCCGGTCTGATGTTAACAGCATTCAACTAAAGAATATTGCAGCACATGGACAGGAAATGGAAAGTGGGCTAAAATACAGTCCATTATGTCTGACTAACCTGATAGTTAAGAAAAAACCTTTCTATAAAACTATAGGCCCTGTGCGGACTCCAGGGAAGCAGCCAGGAACCTTGGGATCAGTTGGGAATCTTGATAGATGCTGGGGCAGAAACAAGCACAAGAATTTCACGTGGGAGTGAGTGGCTAAGGTCAAGAAGAAAACAGAGCCTGGTGAAAGGGAGCATATCAGGACACGCAGAAGTTACTACTGAGGTACTTTGTGGATGTTCTCATAAACTGATTTCCGTAAGGAGGACTGGCACAAATATTAGGTGTAATCTGATGAAATCAGAATGTTGTTGTAGGGAAAAGTAAAGGAGTGCTGTACCACCATACCAAAAAAAAGGCATGAAAGTCACCAGGAGTACAGTTCTTCATTTCAGGGACTTTGTGAGCTGCGAGCACCTGAAGAAGAAGAGTAACAGGAGTAACTGGCCACAGAGTGACTCTGAGTTACCACTGCAAAGCGAGTCTGAGAAGGGCGAATGCAGCCCTGGCTGTATCCGCACAGGGAATTCTCACCAGGTGAGCACTAAGCCTGCGACCACTCCTGGTCACCCATCTTCAGGAAAGGGAACTTGAACAGCAGCACGGCCAGAGGAGTTACCATGGCATTAGGTGCAGGGACAGGTGGCTAGTAAGAAAATGCTGGAAAAACTTGTTCAGTCTTCCATGTAATGGCTGAGAGGGAGATGATTGTTGTCTACAAATATATTGGGGCATAAATACCAAGGCAAGGACCTATGTGAGATAAGACAATGCTGGCACAGGAACAAATGGATATTAACTGGCTGTGCATCAAGTTAAGATGGAAATGAGGAGATGGTTCCTAACAATTAGAATAGTGAATTCTGAAACCGCCTTCAGATCAGACAAGCGCAAGTCAAAGCCCGGCCACTTTTTAAGATGAATCATAGAATCATAGAATCACAGAATCATAGAAAGTTTTGGGTTGGAAGGGACCCCTAGAGGTCATCTAGTCCAACCCCCCCACAGCGAGCAGGGACACCACTAAATAGATCAGGTTGCTCAGAGCCCTGTCCAACCTGGTCTTGAATGTTTCCAGGGATGGGGCCTCCACTACCTCTCTGGGCAACCCATTCCAGTGTTTCACAACCCTCATTGTAAAGAATTTCTTCCTTATAT
>Ga0065711_1007662_pt1 | contig 14414 bp, 5 predicted proteins | sample Hoacrofraction12_FD_59098 | JGI IMG/M metagenome (GOLD analysis project Ga0065711, IMG submission 59098) | Hoatzin crop microbial communities from Cojedes, Venezuela - Epithelial fraction 12 v2 (version 2) | ecosystem: Host-associated > Birds > Digestive system > Esophagus > Crop | place...
CTCCTCTCTCTCTCTCTCTCGGCGCTTTTTGCCGCCTCGCCGCTGCGGTTTTGCCACCGGAGAAAGGGTCCCTCGGCGCGAGCCTCTGCTCCAGAACCCTTCACCTTCAGTAGCTTCGCCGAAATCACAAAAACACAGTGATGAAAAAATGATTTGGACTCTTTCTAAGATGGGAATAGATGTGATATTTTTGCTGTGATTCATGAGCTGAGAAAACTTGGGTCTGATCTTGGCTCTGAGAAAATTTGGGTGGAGCAGATTATTGTTAGCTGTCAGCTGGGATGGGAAGACTTGCAGTTCAGGTGATGCTCCCGAACAATCTGCCACAATCTGTCAAGTACCGAGTCATTCCTGGGAAAAAACATTCCAAAGTTGGTGTAGTCCTTGAACTATAGGATGAGCAAGGCAGTTTTTAAAAACTGGAACCTTAGTCTTTCTCTGCTTCAGCTGCACTCCATACATGTGCATAGTATTACTACCTTCATGGGTGAGATCATTTTAAAATGTAAGGATTATAAATATTATGTGAACATGAACCATTGAAACACCTCATCTAGAAGTATTGTAATTATAAAAATGCAAAAAAATATTAAAGAATATGATCTAATGTATATCTGTACAATGAGAGGAATGTTATTCCCAACACCCGTGTAAACCTGTATGGCAAGGATATAGTCTGTAATGATGAAGGAAGGGGGACAGGGTGGAAATCTGCTGCTAAATAAAAAAAGTTTTAATATCAAATGGCATATTTTTAAATAGCAACAGCTCCTTTGTTATCTTGGGCATCCATTTACTACTATTGGCAGTCAAAATCCTGAGGGTGAGCTTTTAATTTAATGCTTTACATTAAAGAACTATTCTCATATAGCGCATTTGCCTTCTAGCCTCTGCAAATAAATAACAAGTATGGCATACATCATGGTCAAGTGAGTTCTACTGCCAAATGGGTAAAACCGCCTAGACCATTTTTTGTAGTACTGGAATAGGAAACATTTATTACATCCATTATAGACAGCAATGTTATTTAAGAGCCAAAGAGGTGTCATTTATATAATGTTACAATTCTTCTTAACTCTGAGAAATAAAATAAGCAAATTCCAAGCAGGGTCTGCAGCTATAATTACAGCTATAATGCTACCCCACAAAACTGGACATTGCTATAAACCTAGATGGTCATCTGGAGCTGAATTTTACAGCTAGATACTTCTACACCGTATCTTGTTGCCTGACTTCAATATTCTCAAACTTTATGCTTTTTGAAGCACAAATATAGATAAATTTCTTTCCTTGCACCTTCCTTCCTTTAGAAAAACTTTGACAGTTGCAGGAAACTGTACAATGTATCACTGCAAAAGTGCTTGTTTCAGAAATTATAATACTGGTAACTGACCACAGCTTCTTCAGTGAGCATTCAGTGTTGTATCAGACATGTTGCTGTGCCTAAGCTGCTTTCTATCCATGCTCATGCTGATGCTAGAGAACATGCTCTAACTTACAAGCAAAGATGTATTACTATTAGTAATTATTTTTCTGTTGTCATAGCATCAACATGATCTGCTCTTTGAACTGGGCTCTGTAGAGAGAAAGCCACAGATATTTAACTTTAAAACAAGATAGCAGAGAGAAATAAATGTTCCAAATGGGAGAATGTGTTCTGATAAGCACTTGGGAGACCAGTCTTAGAAGGAGACTGGAACAGAGATTAGACTGGAACCGAGATTATACTGAGAAGAATGGGAAATAATTGCTAAAGGCGTTGGTGTGTTTTCTGAATGTACTCGTACATCATCAGAGTTATAGGAAAATTGTTCGAATCACATGTCTTGCAGACATTTGGCAGGAATCAGCAAGTGATGTGGGGGTGTCGCATCTGTTCATGACTAAGGATGGCCTTCAGAAGTACATTTTTACTTGCTTTCTCAAAGACATTTAGAGTGATATCTGCTTCTTTGCAAGGTATGAAGTCAGAAATCTTACCATGAACTGCTTCATGGTTTTTAATGTTGTTGAGTTTTCACTTTGAATTTCACTGTAGATTTAGAAAATTACATCCTATTCTTCGTGTGCTCTGTACAGAGGCCTGTTAAGTCTCTGAGCGCACAAAACTTACTGAATTTCCCTGGGGCTGGTGATCTTATTACTTGCTATTTGTTGAATTAATCCTCCTGAGAACCATTTAATTTTTTTAGCCCTTAAAACTTTCAGAGCTTCATATTATTATGGAAGATTTAACTGAACTAAAGTTGTTAGGACAGGGCTTAATTTTGCAGACCCCATCTTTTCTGCCTCATGAGGCCACCTCCGTTTGCCCTCCAGTGCACAAAATTTGAGAGTCTGAAACGTACACCAACCAAGAGCCTACTTTTTCAAAGCGGGGGGAAAAATTGCATCACATCAGTATGTGAAAGAATATTCAGTTAACACCTCGCCTCCTTACATGTTGCACTATCTTTTCCCAGACTCCTTTCAAAGGATTCCAGGACCTGCTGCTTTAACTCTACCCCTCAGTGATGGCTGTACTCCACTTCTCAGCAGTAATTGCCTCACTCTTTGTCCTGCAGCTTGAGCAGGATTCACTTCTGCTCATGGAGGCGTTCCTAGTTAGGGAGGAAATTATTTTTCCCCATTGCCAAGTGGGGTCTCACATCAACAGCTTGCAGCTCTTCTGCTTCATAAAGCTGTAAAGTCTCTATGGTGAGGGAGGAATTGGGCTTAGTACCCCTTCCCCTGTCACAACAGCTCCTCTTCTCAGCTGCAGCAGAGATGCCTGTGTGGCAGCACAGCACCTACAGCATAAATGGACAGTGCTTGTAGGACATTCCTTCACACCTAGTTAGAGTCACTCTAGGGATATTTTGCACAAAGCTGACTTTATGCAGGGAAGAATCTGGGATATTTGGTGGGCTTTATGTGTATTAGTAGTACTGCCAAGTTGTAAATCAGATGAAGACAATTGCCTTCAGTGGGAGATTCTATAGTTAAGAATGAAAGCTCAGACTCTAAATAGAGTAGTGTGTGTGTGTTTGTTTGTGTGTTCAGAACTTTATCTCAAAATGTACCTATTCTGACAGTGAATTTTAGTGTGAGATATATAAGGTATCGCTGTCACATTAGAAGTGTATTTTAAATATTTATTTCTAATGTAGATTAATAACATAATCAGTATAAATTTCTCTGTGTATATTATGCATCTATTCATGTCCATTTCTGCAGTAACAGAAATCTCTCCCATAATTCCATCTCAAGGCAGCTGACAGGACTCAGAAAAGCTAACCTTCTGAGTGCTGCACTTGCAAAGCACTCCTCCCTTCCAAGACCAAACCCAAGAACAACAACAAATGCCAAAGGATTAATGATAAAGTGCATCCTTTTTACTATACAGAATTTTCAGGGATAGCATTTGTCATTCTGTTGTGATCTCTAATCACTCCATGAATATGCTTGTCCTGCAAATGCTCTTGTAAGTTATGCTTTAACCTTAGGAGGACTCTAAGAAATATTTCTAGTAAAGAACATAATGGGTCATATTAGTTGCTAGATTGAAATAACTTTTTATTTTCAAACTACATGGGGATTGTGTTACCTTGGCCCATTGGCATAGTCCTGCTTTTTTCAGTCGTAGTTTTAACTTAAGCATTCATGTTTTTAAAATTGGACACAGATGTCTCAAGATAATAAAGTGGGCAATGCTTTTTAGCTCATCTGCCATCCTGTGAATGTAAACTGTTCCTCTGTTGTACCTCTGCTGCTGTTTCTTTGATGTACTTCAAAATATGAGAAATAACTCTCTTGAGATGGTGATTCAGACCTAAATACTTTCTTCTTTGTAAGCTTTTGGTCATTAATATTGAAACCAGTGTGACTAATACAGAGGTTTCGAGATGATCCAGAAGCCAAATCCGTGGTGTTGCACTGGAACCTGCTGGTACCCTTCGTACATGTCAGCCCACTGGGTGCTGCTGTCATCAGCACCCAGAGCCCTCTCAGAGCTCAGCGGTCTGAAGCCGGTGATATGCTGAAATGAATTTTAGCATGTGGCTGGCAGATTTATGATTTCATACTGTCATTGTATAGACTTGTGATCTCGAAGACCCGGATCTGTCTGCTCTGGTGCGTTGTCTTCAACTTAGAAGTCTTTAAACAAGAAATATTTGGCCATGGAAATTGATAGAAAATGCATCACTTTTTATTCAGAACACACCCTTGTGCTGAAGGGGAGACAAAATGTAAGATTTGGTGGTTAAGTGTTTGATCTGGGGTAGTGGAATCGTTATTTGCTAGTCATGGGAGAATTTAATTCTGTCATTCGTTTAGGCGAAATACTGTTTTTCTGACTTATTCTAAAGCTATTGATAATTTGCCTTTAAGTATCAGATGAAAAGCTATAGACTATCCAAATGACAGCTTCAGGTTTAAAGCAGATAGAGGGAACTGCCTTTACCACAGTGTGTTGTTAAGTTGCAAAATTTATTGCCGTGAGAGATTGTGGAGACTGAAAGTGTAAATGGATTCCAAAAAGGGTTTAGCTAAATCTGTTATTTGCCACTAAACATGATGATCCACAAGCAAGCACCAGCTCAGAGAGTTTACCTAAACTTGTCATGGGGGCTGAGGAATATGCTGTAGAAGGATTGGTTTCTTGGGGTGGTAAGAAGGGAAGTATCCTCCCTTACACAGATAGATGTTCCGTAAACACATCTCATGTAGTGGGTTTTACTTGGGTGTGGCAAGAACTGTGTAAAACTCAATGTGTGATAGTAGTATGACACTAGTAGTAAAGCCCCGTTCCTAAGGTAGTTCCATGGGAAGTGAGACCATTTCATTTTTACCAAAGCAGTTTTACAAACGTTTGCTTTTTTATGAGTGATGGCAATAGCACAGTAGAAGAACACATCGTAAGGGGAGTTGTTTCCTACAAGATGCCAGTGTTATTTGAGTACAGCCATATCAGGAGGTAGAGGTCAAGTGATAAATATTGCTCACTGGCACATTTCTGCAAACTGAATCATTATCTTTCTTGATTAACTGAATTGTATGACTTGCTGTTCATCTGGAGAGGGGCAGCACTGCGCAGTGTACAGGGTGTCTGGGAAAAGTGTGATACGAATGTTACCTGCTGCTGGTGAAAACTATTCTCTGCATCTTGACTGCTCGGGGGGCTTTAAATTCAGGATTTCTAGGTAGAAAGGAGAAGAAAACCCAGACTTTTGGTAGCCCACAGGGAAAGCAGCTGGATAAATCACAAACACTGCTAGGGTCCACAAGAGGCTGTCTGATGGGGAGCCGACATTGTCCCTGTGAGAAACAGTTGTTTGGACTGAAAGGAGATAAATTCTGGTCTTTATAAGAGGATAAAGTGAACTTTCAACAATTTTCAATCATTTGGCAAACAGCAGTATCATATTAGCTAATAAATTCATGAAGAATTTGGGGAATTTAATTCATTAATCTTAAATCTCTGCATAGACAGGAAATCATTGAGATAATTAGTCACCTGAGGCACTAAGATTCAGTAGAAATCAAGTAGCTAATTTTTGTCTGTGCCTATGACTATTTCTTTCAGGAATCCTATGTCTTTCTCTTGAGAGAAGTATTATTAGCACCTTCTGCACTACTTTCATGCCAGAATGCTTGAGGAACCACATCTAGGGCTGGGACTCTGTGCTTTTGCAGGCATTCCTGTCTTTTTTGATGGTAACTAATTCATGAAGGGCATTTGCTAATCAAAACATGTCAAATATTCAGTCTAGATTTGGCTATTTATTTTAACATTTAACATCTTCAACAATTTGCAGTGTGTTTCTGTGTGCATTTGTAAACTGTGGACTTGGAACATATTATACTTTTAAGTAATCCTTTGTTCAGAGGACTTTTTATCCCACATATTTTACTGGTTCAGTTCCCAGATTGTTGCTGGATAATTTTGTGGGGGTTTCTTTATCTACTTCCAGTAATGCTTTTCCCACTGGAAGAAACACCTGTTTCTTCTCATTTTTCCAGTCTAGTCTTCAAATAATTGCACCAAACACAACTTCTTTTTCTCTTATCATATTTGGTTTTTGAATTTTTAGCTTCTACGGAATAGCTTAGAATCAAATGACTAAAAGATGGTGTATTGGAGCGTGCGTGTATATGTGTGGTGGGGCAATTTGGTGGAATTCAGGTACACCAGCAGGGAAAAATCAATGTTTATCATGATATTTTCTCAGTGTGAAATAGACTGAGAAACGATGTTATGTAGCATGAAATCATGTAGAATGACCTTGAAAGAATTTAGAAGGCAATCATGAGCATTCTGTCCGAGTCTGCAGATTTGTTACAGCACAAAGATGCTGTGAGTTCACCTATTATACTACTAAGCAAACAGAGGGTTTATAATGGACATCTGTGTGATTAAAGGCTCAATCCCCAGAAAGTGGTGAACACCTCATAATTTACAAATAGAAAAACCATGACTGAGATGTTAAAGATATTCCTCATGCTTGGAATTAATTTCATATTAAGGGAGCTTAGAATGTGGCCTCTTTCTCAATGATGTAGGGAATAATTAAATCCTTGTTAAATCTATTGTATGTTTATATTTTTACTTTTCGCTTCCGAGTGCATGTATCCGATTATTCTGGAAGCTTTGTGTGTAAAAGAGACTTAGTAAGGAGTCCTGCCATTTCACAGAGGCCATGTGATCGCTATGATTTTTTTCTCTGTCCAACCACCACAGGACAAATGTTTATCACTCAGTTATCCTCATTCTGGTCACAATTCCTACATCTTGTTAAATTCCATCCTATAACTCTGTCCAAGAAAGATAATATTTCTTAAAGACTCAATAAGAAGATAATTTGCATCGTTGCTAAATAAACTCAGGGTGAGTATTTAGGATGCTCACATGTGGTTGAATATATTTTGAAAGATATTCTTATAAGCTGGCTGTGTTCACAGTGGTAGTACAGAGCAGTATGTCAAAACCCATTCCATTCTGGGATATTTTCAGATGCTGTGGAAAACTGCAATTGACCAATACTACCTGATGTTTTTAAAATGTCTTAACATGCTGCTTACAAGGTTCTTCCGTATTTGAAGGAACTGGAAAATCTATTCTTGCTCTTCTCATTGGTTAAAAAATAATTTGCCTTAGAAGAACTTCTGCTTCTGCAGATTCATTACCCTGTCACTTAATTTTCGTTATATTTTTATTAATTAGTGTCAGTCTGATGATTTTCAGCTGCCATCATGCTCTCATTTGCCTACGTGGCCTACTCAGCAAGTCTTAATGTTAATTATTTGTGTGATTCTTGATGTCCTCTACTTATCAAAAATCAACTGCTAAATGGACAAATCAGGGTGACAGGTGATGCACTGGTTTCCAACATTTTCATAGTGCTCATAGATAGTAATTAACCCACAGTTGTCTCAGGGAATGCTAATAACATCACATAGCATTTTTATCTGTATTTTAATAACCATAAACTACCTCAAAATGTAATTCTTTCTTGCCATTATTCACCATTGACTCTCAGGTACCACAGACTATTCTATGAGTTCGAACAATTTTGAAGTAGATAACTATTTCTTTTCAACACAAACATATTAGAAATATTTCATGTATTTGGAAAATCTTCTGATAAATCTAAAGAACACTTTCAAGGTACACACTTCAAATTAAAGCATTAAGAATGTCAGGTTGCAATTATAAATCTTGATTGCATATAGATTTTTTGTCTCTGTCAGCTGTAGTGATGTTGTACACATGTATTAGGGAAAGTACATTATTTTATGATGGATTGTGCGAGTCAGCATAGATTTCTCTCTTTTCTCATTAAAGAATGTTTTGACTAATATTCTTAGGCAATATTGTGGTATTAAGGCTACGGAAAAGGTTTTACTTTGAACTTTTTCCCCACACTAGGAAACTTTAAAATGAAGTGGGTTTTTTTTGAAGCTGAGTACGTTGTCTGCATTACAGAAAAGTGTAAGAATGAAATTTCATTCCTTTCACCTGTCATAGATGAACATATTTTGGCTGTGCTACGTTGCAGTAAGAAGAAAAAATAGTGGCTTACATTTATCTGTAGGATGACAATCTTTTCAGATGTTTGCTTCAAAGAGGCCCAGATTGAGTCATCCAGACCACTTTTTCATAACACCTACCTTGATGTACTGCATTTAAAAATACTTCAGTAAGTTACCTGAAGTGGTAGGGATCAAAATTGTTGGACATTTCTGAAAATTTGTGCCTAAACTTCCACTGCAGTGTCTAAGAAGGATCATTCACAGCAGTTTTTTGTAGAGAGAGTATAAATGGCAGATGACTTAACTGGCTGCTCAGAGGAGGGCATGCAGTTCACAGTCCTAAGGAGCAGCCCCTGAACAAAAGTCNTCTTCTCAAGCCATTGCTTTCCCTATCATTAGATTAACTATGGAACCATTCAATTTTAGGACTAAATGCAAATATCTCTCCTTTTCTTCTGTGGTGACATGCTGTGACTCACACCTGTGTCTGGCTGCATGTTTTCTCCTTTTCATTCTGGCTGTTCTGCATGGCAGAATTGTGACGTTTCCATTATATTACCAATCTTCGTCAGCCCCATGACTTCAGCTTAAGTGATTTAGTTTTCCATGTCACAGAGATACAGCACTACACAGCTTTTATGCAGGTAAAATTTGCATTACCCATAAGCATCTCCAGTCAAAATTCCTCATAAAGTACACATTTCAATTAATGTTTCTGATTCCCGATCATAAGAATGTGAAAAGTTTTATATTCTGAACGTGTGTGGAATAACCAACAAGTAATTCTACTACAGCTCCATTATGTTTTTAAAAATTACCTGCCCTCTGTTGTGACACAAATCCCACAGTACAGCAGCATAGACATATAAATAACTATCTTCTAAACTTTCTGTCGACGAATATTGTTTTCAGTCATCACGATTGCACCATGAAATCTGAAAGTTCAATTTCCTCTTCATTTCCTTTTAATAAAACTTCTGTTCATTTCATTTTTGAAAAGAGATTGGATCTAAATTACTTTGACTTCTTCTGGCCTAACTTTGGTGAGCATTTCAAGAGAGAATCTGAAACCCTCTTAAAACCCACCAAGGAGATTAAGGGCTGTATTGTGGGGGGTTTGTACTTACATTCTCATCTCCCTTTCAATACAAGTCTTTTGCATTTAGAAATGACAACATTGATTCCGGGACATTGTCACAAGTAGCATAAATATTGTGCCTGCTGCCATAGCTGCTGTGTAAAGCTTAACATTTCCAGACAGCAATTCTTTGTTCAAACAACAGGCAAGGGAGTTAAATGCAGAAGTAAATTTGCCAGATTATTTTTCAGCAAATTCCATTGTACTTCATGTTACTTATGCAGCCTTTCCCAGTTTGCATAGATAGCATTCAGAGGGATGGGAACTGTTTGATCTTTACCTTTGTACCTACCAGTGGCTTATTAATGATAAAGTTAATGGAATTAAACCAAGGGAAAAATTAAATTCACTAAATCACATGCAGATGCTCTCCATTCTGGTTGTATTTTTTTTCCTTTCAGTTTTTTTGGATAGAGCATGGAAGATTTTTCCTAAAATTAAAGCAGTGATTCAGAGTAAGCTCAGTTTGTATATTAATAGCTTAGGCTTGTGGGTCACTGTCCACTGAAGTTACAGGGTTTTGGGGTGAAAAAGTCTTTCAACACAACACGTTAGAAGACCAGCCATTCTCATGACACTGAAGGTTTCATATTGTTTGTTCACTTCAGCTAACAGTAAAGCGCATGCTGAATGCAGTGGAGTTGATGGAATTTCTGCTTAAACCTCTCTGACAGAAGTATAGAATTTCCAAGTATTTTAGAAAATGTACTGTGACTGTTAGAGGCATAAATACTAGCCGTTGTTTCAGTGTGCAGAACTTCATGCACATGTGCATCTGCATTAGCAATGGAATACATATGCTTAGAAAAGATTTTTTTCAGCCTTTATTGTGAGATCAAGAAACAGTGTGATGCAGGCACTGAGTGTCCCTGCCATTCTGGAAGTGATCTTTCATCAGCTGGGATTGCTCGATATGACTGACAATGATTTTCTATTCATAATTGCTCTTTGGGCAAATCACAATTCTCTTAATGTTTTTGCGATGCATAAATCTAGGCAGGAGAAGTGGTTTTGTCTCTACAGAAGCTCAGCATCTGCAGAGCCAGCCTTTGCGTGTGCATCAAGGAGCACTGTCACTGGAGACCACAGACTCTTTTGAATTTCTTCAGAAAGTGAAGCTAAGACTGATATTTTGTGGATGAACCTGCTTCTGTGTGCCAATGAGGTTGCATCTGAAAGTGATACCAAAAAAATTTTACTGTAGTCAATCTACCTACATTTACAATGGTGCGCTCCATAACATGTTTAGAATTAATATTCCAATGTGGAGATGCAAACACAAGATTTTGACAAACGTCATTTCACATTTCCTCCATTAAATTGATAATGAGTTTGAATTCTGAAGAAAACATGCAAGACAATATGTTGGCTCCACAACAACATAATTATAGCTGTGTTAAACTATTCCAACAACTCTCTTGTGCACATGAAATCAAACAAGTTTGGAACAATATTTCATTTAGTTTCCAATGTGTAATTGAGAAATGTGCTCTTAATTTTCTTTGTTGGCAAAATATTATACAAAACCCTTCATCTGACAGCCTTGGGTTAGTTAGGAGAGAAGAGAAAAGAGAAGCAGGACCTCAGACCTCAATTTCACTTATTATAATACATCAATTTCATACTCATTTGTGTTTAATCTCCATTGGAAATTTACATTATCCAATCAGAACTGAACAAGTCCCTCAGGGGAGATCAAGTGTCACATAAAAATTCAACAGGAAATTCATGCAATAAATCAGTAAAGGTACAACTCCTATATGGAGATTTTAAACCGATCTAAATTCTATTAAAAACCTCTAAATCCTATTTCAGACAGACCAAGAAGGAGCTTGGGAACTGTAACATCCCTAAGAGGCCCCTCGAAGTGCACATACTAATATTTAATCATTTATACTTTTTGTATGTCCAAATTAAGTCATTTAGCTGAAGTGAGTATAGCTTTCATTTATACTTTTTCTTCTGACAAGGAATAGTTTATAGAGACAACATTATATCATAATCTTGAAATAGCTGGTTAAAAAATCTATTCTGTACATTGTAGGCAACCTTGTAGCCTATTGAATTAAAATTTGCAGTGTAAGTGATAGGAGAAGGGCTTATGTGATTTACAGTAGATCTAGACATTAGTTCATGAGATCTGAGCATGTGTATATGTCCTTTTTGAAAAACAGAGGAGAAGCAGAAGGAATGAAAAAAAGAGGAGGAAGCAGACAAATGACAATGGAAAAAGCAAAAGCCATCTGCAGTGGATGAACTAGGAAATTCAAAGTGATGGGCTCTACATTTTCTACCTTGAAATGAGAAAAAGATTTGAATTAATGGTGGATTGCTTTCTGTTCAGTAGCAGCCAAAAAGGAAGACAGAGCATTAAAACCAATTGGGTCTGGTAGGTTTATAAAATCAAGAGTTTATGAACAAGCAGGAAACAGTGAGATATCTGTAGTCCTACCAAGCTCCAGTTCAGAGTGACAACTGCTCTGAAACCATTTACTGTCCTAACTGCTGCTTTTTATCTTCTGGACTTCTAGGATGTTTCTTTTCTGGTGAAAGAAGTCACACTGAAACAGAAGACAGAAGCCTGGAATATTTTTTTAATATAGACAAGAAATTCTGGAAAAAATGGAATGAGAAGATAGTCTTCTGGGACATTTGCAACACTGTGTGTGCTTCACATTTATGGTCTTGGGCTGAGTTCAAGATAGCTTCCCTTCCTTCAACTAATATATCTGCGGTTGGTACCTGTGATAAGGCTGTTCTTTAAAGCTCTAGCTACAGTGTAGAAACAAGGTAGGAGAATAAATCAGAAACCCATTGTATCAAAGTGATTGCATATACAAATGTCTTGGCTTAAAAAATTTTTTTAAAACTCCATTTATTTATGTACTTTGGAAAGTGAGAACTAAAATGTAAAAGTACATTAAAAGAAATATTTTTGGTTAAAATACACATTATTTGGATTAATTTGAACTAGTTCTCTTTGAAGGACAAGACTGAAAGTATAATTGACCTCTTGGTCTCTGCGTATTTGTATCCCTGAGTTTAAAACATTTGTGAATGAGTTTCATTTTCATTTCGAAAGAAGTTGTTTTAGGGAAGGCTCATTATAAGTGACATATTGCTGAAGCCCACATTTCTCTGTTATTTCCTCAAAGTATGAATCACACATAATCAGAATAGTCAGGGTATCTTTATTACCTTTGGATTGTTTTAGGGTAAGCAACAGATGGTTGTGTTTGAGTTGTCCAGATATAGAAAATATGGGCTTGTACCATTAGTCTGTCTTTGTATCTTGTTTGCCTTTTTATAGACGTAATTCAAAACAATTAGGCAAGTATTTAAGTTCTTGCTTAAGTACAAAAGTGAATCAATAATATATGCTTAAGGATATTCACCTGGTTGGAGGCTTCCTGAAGTCAATACTTGTATGGATAAAACCTTAAACTTTTGACACAAGATGAGACTCTCCCACATCTATTTGAATCCTTATTCATTTAGCAGCAGATAGGACTAATGCTTCTTTAAGGAAGGAAATTTAAGCTTTTGAAAGTTCTACCCTGAAGAAATGAGAGTTGTCTAGTTCTTATTTCCTTTTTTTCTTTCTTATTGCTATTACTAACTCTTAAAATTGTTACATTTTTCAGAATAAAGCAGATATTCTTGCCTGTGAGAAAAGGAAAACCTGTGCTGAATCAAGTATTCTTGTTTTTTTGGGGAAGCTGCGGTCCTTGGCTGATGCAGGGTGCTTGCATTGATCAGATCTGTTATACAGCATGGGGGTGTGGAGGCACGTAGAAATTAGATCTAAATTCTACTTTATTTTTTATGTAGATGAAGGAAGCAAAGCAATATGTGAAGGAATACAATTTAATACTTCACTTGTTATTGTATCATCTTTTTAACAAACTGTTGACAGGTCAGAATAGCACAATTCAGATTTACTTACAGTCTACCCATTTTTTATCTTGGCAATAGAATAAAAAGAACTAGAGGACTGAGTTAGTATAAACCACAGTGTGAAACACTTATAGCTCCTTTTTTCTTATCTCATGCTGCGAGTGAAAGTCTGCCAACAGTGATACGAAAGTTATGTTCATCTGAATCTTTTGACACAGTGTTTTAAAAAAGTGTAGCAGTAGAATAAACGTCCTGAGGGTTTTGGTTCAGTGCTGATTATATTTCATACAAATAAATAATCTGTAGTGGTGTTTAAGAATTAATAAAATCTCTTAATGAAAATACTTTTTAACCCAGAAAAAAAAGGTAGTTTGTATGTACATACACATTTGCACTGGGAGAAAAGAGAAAATGCACATCTCACTAAGAAAGAATGCAGCTGTAATATCTTTTCAATGCTTGTTGGCTGTAGAAGTCTTCTAATAAATTACAAACTGATTTAATCATACTCCATAATTACACAGTCTTGAAGGAATAAGACTTTAGATTCAGACCATATCATATTTAAAATACAGTGATGTTTTGTATCACATAGACCAATGAAACTGCACACTAGCAATAAATTAATGGCCCTTAGGCTGCCGAGCAGTAATAAATAAAGAGTAGATGCTTATGACCAAGTGTGCATTTTATTAGAAACTGAGAAATGTAATTTGACTGTAGCACACAAAAAGTTAAATCATTACTTTCTTTTTTGACTGGTTGAAATAAACTTTTATCATCACCGATATTAACTAATTTGGTATTGACTTATTAATTCCAGTTTATAGAAGTAGTAAAACTAAACATTCTAAGTCTTGATGCTTCAAGATAATTCTGTTTGGCTTGGAGAATATTATGGAGTATTATGGTTTATTGGTTATTTTTATGGCCTTAACGGCTCAGAGCCATGGATTTCAACCAGGTTAACTGTGTAGCGTATGCTTATTAATACAATGCATTAAGCAAACTAGAGCAACAATCAAAACTATTTGTTTGTTTGAATTACAAGGATTGTAGATGAACAATTTTCTATTAATTTGCAACAGATGTGCTTACTCTCTAGAACCATTAACAGGCATTCTGCTGTGAAATACTTCATCAGGGTTGCATCTTTTCTATAACCATTTGGTTTTCCCCAGTGTTAAGATTTCTGCTATGGCATTATGTCATTCCTAGAGAATAGTTTTCTTTTTAGTCGCTGGGCTGCATATGTTTTGAAAGAAAGTTGCTAAAATTTGTAATGCTTTAAAAAAATCCATTAAATTACTTGAGCCCCATATTTGGTTATTTGGTGTGATTTTTTTATGTAGGCAAAAATAGGCAC
>Ga0065711_1043948_pt1 | contig 14414 bp, 15 predicted proteins | sample Hoacrofraction12_FD_59098 | JGI IMG/M metagenome (GOLD analysis project Ga0065711, IMG submission 59098) | Hoatzin crop microbial communities from Cojedes, Venezuela - Epithelial fraction 12 v2 (version 2) | ecosystem: Host-associated > Birds > Digestive system > Esophagus > Crop | place...
ACTGAGCGCCTCTGGGCATGGCGTGGGGGGGAGGGGGAGAGGATGGGGGGCTGGTGGCAGCCAAGCAAGGATTTTTAGGGTCACATTTTGGGAATTTGGAGACCTAAAGGCCATTATGAAGTCTCGATGTAGGTACCCGATGTCGTCGTTGAATCTATCCTGTAGGCTGTTTTGAATCTTATTGCTGACATTTCATATTCTGCGGTACGATAAAAACAAAGATGGTTTCCGCTGGCATTTGTTTTTATAGAACATGACAGATACAAGCTGCATCTTTCAGAGGTTTGAAGTTCCTTGTTGTTTTTCTTATTTTTAAATGTTGTGTGGAAATTTAGCTGCCAACATTCACCTGTCTAGGATAATGGAAATTGTGTCCTTGCTAATTTAAGAATTGCTGCAAGGCATTTCTGGGTATATATTTGCATAATGAAGCATAGCGGTATTTCTATGGAATTTTTAAAAAATAATTTTGCTGTAATATATTGCAGTTAATATTTACTTACTGAATTTAGACCTTCCCTCTGCAACTCAGGATAGCATTTAAGTTCATAAAACTTACCTTTATAGGCTAGCTTAAATCTAACTGACTTTGGTATGTTTATGGTATGAAATATGAAATCCTCAATTAGTTCCTTTGGAAATATTATCTCTGTTTTTATAGTTTTATGGTTCTGGTAGATTTTGAGATACTTCAGTGAAAAGGGAAACCTAGCTTTGTAGAAGTTTTTTTTTAACCTCATTGCTCGCTAACTACTTCTTTAAGTGTTGGACACTGAAGTTGTAATTAGACAATTATAATTTTCACTGTGATATGTTCTATTAATGCACAATAATCTCAAGAGAGGACAAACTCAGAAGTTCTGCGTCAGAAAAAAAGCAGCATTAAATGATGTAACCTAACAATCAGCACTTTTCAATGCATGCGTTCCTGGGTGCAAAATTGTCTCCTCGACCTCTTAGTATCCACAAAGAGGTGGAACAGTCAAAGACCGTGAGTATTATTGGAATCCATATCTGGATGGTGGGGAAGGAATCCACCATCCTGCTGGTGGATTCCTTCCCCACTGAAGGTGGGTCAACATAGGAGTCACAGAATCCGAAATGTGAATGTGTCACCTGGCTTTCCGTTTTTAGTTCAGAACCATCTACCGTCTGGACATTTATGACCATGACTGTAATGATGAATAAGCTCAAAGCAGTGAAAAGAAGAGGAAATACATGTGTGCTTTATAAAAGTATTTATTAAATACAGTGTGTTTTCTTTTAGTTGAAAAATTGTGGCTATCGGTTTTGCAGCGATGATGAATCAGCAAAAGTAAACATGTTTTCTAAGGAACAGTAGTTTTTTTGCACCTTTCAGAGTTAGCAAATGTCCTTCTTGTTGGGCGTAAAATAATCTTTCCACCTCTGAAAGTATTGATCAACCTATTCTTACACCTCTGCAAAGGCATTGAGTATTTGCGGCTCATTTTACTGGGCATCGCTGACACTTGGCATTTATGGAAACAGTGCCTCTCATGCACGTATTAGTAGCAGTCCTTTCAAATTAGCCATCTGGGTATAACTACAGATGTGGGAAAATACCAGCTTAGCCAAATATGGCATTTAAATGACTGAGGTCAGATTGCTTGAAAACAGACATAAGATGGTAATCACCACTCACCCACTCACAGTATTTGCACTGAGGCTGCAGGGATAGGGTCCTTATGTTTGCTGGTGAAAAAAAGGTATTTGGTTCCTTTTTCTTTGACAGTTCACGAGTCATGCATGATTTCTTTGTTTCGTTTAGGCTTGGAGAGGGATTATGTCACTACTGCTGAAAGTGATGCTCTGATATCATTCACTGGAATAATTGTGAGAGTTGTGCAAACTGCTTTGTACCTCTTCTAATTCCCACTGGCTTGATTAGCAACACATTCACTCTTATATCAGCTGAAAAAGTAATAATTACCTCCGACTTCACAAATAAAGCTGGGAAAATTCTTTTTTGACAAGTCATAAATTTGCTGAGAAGCAGAGTTAGATGGGAATCAGAAATATTTGCATTTTCAAGGATGATTATTGCCAGTAGTTTTGACTGAAGAGGAAAGATGATTTCCCCAGATGCTGCAGTGTGTTGTTTCAGCATTTTCAAAATTAGATTTTTACTATTTTTTTTTCCCAAGTATTTTGGAACTTCTTACTTTAAAAATGATTTTTCCTTAAAGAAAGAATGTTTTTAAGGATTGAATAGCTTGAAAATAAAAGGAAGCATTTAATTTTGGATTGAAGATAATGCTTCAGGTTAACCCAAAATGAGATTTATTATTTCTATTAATATTGTATTATTTTGCAGCAACATCTGTTCTCTTGAAATTCAAACTCTTCCCCCTCTTTTTAAACTTTTTTTTTGTTTACTTTGAGTGCTCAAAACTGTCATCAGCCCAGCTCTCATCTAGAGCTAGTATGAAAAAGCACTTGAAAGTTTCCAGCAAAAGGTGTCTAATTTATGTTTCAGAGCATGTACAGTGTCTCCACATAAAACAGCCAGTCCCATCGGAATATGTTCCAGGAACATAACACCTTACTGAATGGCTGGTTTATGTTGGCACCTTTACAAGCACGTTCTGGAAAAGTCAGATCTGACAGAAGATTCGCTTTCTCCAGTTTCCTGGAGAGAGTAGCAAACCAAGAATCGGTGGTCCCCATCACAGTCTGCATTTTCAGAAGGTGTTGGCACAGCCATGTGAGATGGTGTTTTCAGTCCTTTTTCCTGCTGTGTCACAGGCAGCCGAGCCAGGATGGCTGCAGTCCTGGGGTTCGGGGAAGTCTTTTTGCCTCTACAGTGTTGTGGGAGATGGGAATCAGCCACATCCATCATGGGAATTGGCCACATCCATCATGAATGAAAGCCGAAGGAATTGTTCTGGTCTACTGCGGATCAGTCTTTATTCATTCGGTTGAGTAGTAATTCTGAAGGTTAAAATGATCGCATTGAATACCAATTTTGATTGTATCCCTTCTGATCAGAGAGCCTTTGGAAGAAAAGGCTCTGTTGGTTTATGCAGGTCCGTGCAGTGGCCTGTGAGCGTGACTTCGTGTTGTTGAGCGGGTTGGAGATGCTGAAGTTGGGTGCTTCTTTCTCTGCCATTGTTGGAGCTCCCTCCCCCCTGCGAGGGGGTCCTCAGAGCCTCTGTGTGTAAGGCAGGGATGGCTCGCCTCGCTGTAGCGCCTCACAGTTACCGCTGAAATGACCAGGTTTTAATCCAGCCGTTTGATTAGGTGGACACAATTTCTCTTCTGGTAAGTAGAGGTGGCATGTACCTAGACAGCTTGCTTGAAATGCTTCTAACCATGCTGTATTAACTTTCAAATAAATAATATTCTGTTTAACAGCCTCTGCACATAAAACAGTTCAGATCTCCCCAGGAAACAGGCAAATTAAGCTATTACTGGGTACAGTTCAGATATTTTTTCTGTTCTGTTTCCCTGTTGTCTCACATAATCTTTTGTGTCTGTATGTGCTTGTCACAACAAGTATTCTGCAATTGAGAACACATGAAAATCTTTAATGTACAAACAAAATGCCATTGCATATCAGTTAGGTATCTGCCAGATGACTGCGTGCCTGCGGTATGTGTTTGGGGATTGCCGGTGGGTGACCTTGCGGGCAGCGCAATTTGTGTTCTTGCCACTTTGTACTTTTCATCCACCACCTCACATCCCAGGATACAAAACCCATGTTTCAAACTCCAGGTTTTCATTATTGACTTCAAGGCACAACAAAAAGGTAACGCATCCTTGGGAGGTGATGTGGATTGTTTATTTTTTGCAGTTAAGAGAAGTAAAAGTGTAGTAAACATTCCATGAAGTTCCTGTGAGCATCAGGAAACTCCTACCACATACAGAAATAAATTTCCTGAAGCAGAAATTGTTGTGCGCCAAGTTTTAATGCACAGGTTTTTTGTACATGTCTTTTCCATGTATTTTTATTGTGCATGCCTGTAATTGGGCAACTTCAGACAGCTTAATTCTGCTGGAAATTGAAATGGCTGAGAAACTCGGGGGGGAAAAAAACAGAGAATCGTTGTGCTGTGGCCTCTCCAAGAGCTGCGCTTCAAAGCAGTTGTATCAGCAGTTGTTAAATTTTGTAGCAGGAGATAAACATTCTCCTGCACACACAGCAGGTTGTGCCACCCTGTTCGCATGAACTGCTGGTCATTTCCAAGCGCTGGAGAAGGTGGAGCTTCCGCCTTGCCCTGAAGGCCGCAGGAGGAGATGTTCACCTCCCTCTGGGCTGAGGGTAGGCTGAGAGAAATGGGTAGCTCTGTGTTTCCCAGGGGACAAGGAAGCATTCGCCTTCGTTTGCTGGTGACTACATCCATGCTTCGTCCCTCCTCCCCAGGGAGACTGCCTGCTCCCAGCGGTGGCTTCCTACAGCCCACTTCCCACGTGTTTTTGGGGGTGAGACCTGCTTCTTCCAGCCTCCCACTCTGCTTTGGTCTTGGTCTCTGACTGGTCACGGTTCTCCCTGCCTGCTTTGTGGGTTGATAGGGAAAGATGCTGGCAGTTCATTCATGTATTACACAAGAATTACACATGCACTCATTGGTGTCCCATAGCAGACTGGCGTAGCCTTGCATCTGCTTACACGGAGGTAAGCGTGGCATAGGTAGCAAAATACAGTGCTGGTTTCTTTATCGGATGACTGCCTTCCAGGACAGTGCAAGGAATGACTTTTATGGGTGTAACATTCTTAAATGTTTTAATGTAAAACATTAAATGCAAATAACTCTTTAGGATAGGTTTTCTCCCATAATTACTTTCGAATGTTATAGGGGTTTCTGGAGGATCTTTGTAGAGTTTCCATCTGTGGTACTCTTTGTGCACCTACTGCTAATTAGCGTCTCTGCTCATCTGGGTGTTCCTGGTGGACCACGCAGTCCGTGCTTTCCCAAACTGAGATGCATATCTCTTTCACACAGGCATTTGGTAAACCTGTGATAACTCCCCCAACACCTCTCTGGCCAAATCTCATCGTCGACACGCAGCTCATCCACTCATCTGGTAGTGTGTAGGAGACCAGCCACTCTCATCTGCTCAGCCTGAAAGTATGAGTGCTGCTGGTGGTGTCGCCTCGGTGCCTCGCTGTCCCAGGGTCGAGGAATGGGTGCCGGAGCCTGTCCTACTCCTTCGGGCTGGGCTCGGAACCGGGGTTGTATCAGGGACACCACCGCCACTGTTGCCAAGGGTGGCTGCAGTGCCTGTGACACTGAGCTGCGGTGGTGCTTTGTGGTCCTCTCGGGTGGCTTATTGGCGGTCAGCACCGCAGCTCACTGCCACAGGCAACCAGCCAAAGCACCGTGCCCTCGGCAGCACGGCCAGGGGCATCTCCTTCCTCAGAGCATCTCCCCTTGCTGCCTGACCATCCCTCGGCCGGGGCTGGCTGTTCCTCCCTGCCGCGTTCTGGCATGTCACGGCATCAGAGCTCCCGCCTCACCTTCGGATAACTTTCTTAGCTTTGCAGCATCTGTGCCGGGGTCTCGGGCAGTTCCTGCGTGGCACGATTGCGCGTTGGTGGCTTTCACAGCGCTGCGCTTTGGCAGCGATGGTTACCTCTGTGTACCTGTTAGTTTCTTTTCATGGGTCATACCTAATGTGTATCCCTGGAAGTGGCCACCCGATTCCAGTTAGTCTTGCTATTTATCACGGTTTGCTGTGGTTTCCTTCAATACACCAGTCAAAGACTTAATAAAAGCCTGCAGCGATCCTGTAGTATGACTCGTGTAATACAAGCCTCCAATTGCCCTAGATTAAGGAATTAATCCTATTTAAATTTGAGCAGCCTGTAGATAAATATTGATCTTGATTTTAAAAAATGTTTAGTAATGGAAAACTGACATTCTTACAAAAATGTTACTGAAAATCAATATTAATGATCCAGAGAGCTTTTTGGCTTAGCTGTTGAAGTCATCCAGACCTGCTGATACTGGACTGGCTATCTTGCTAGCATTGTTTAACATTGTTCTAAGTTATTGTTGGATAGAAATACACTGATATGATTATCATGATATATGATGTCATCCAGCATTTTCTCAACTATAGAACAGAAATATTGTATTTACCACTTCTTTTTTTGCCTTGTACTTGGTGAGCGATATGGCAATCATGATTTTTTTTATGCTAAAATACTGCAGAGAGATTTTATGGGGTTTTAATTCTGCTAATAGCAGTCTTTATCTTGAAGCCTTTTAACTCTTATAGCAGTTCTTTCATAGCTGATAGTTTGTAGTTTCTGTGTATCACCATCTGCTTGCACTTTCTCCTGTTTCAATGAACTATCAGTTGCTCATAAACTAGTAACAGCATTGCTAGATGGCGTGTCACCCTTTACCTGCTCCCACTCATGCTTCCTTTTCCCAAAATGCTCTTTCTAACAAAAGTTTTAATTACTCATTTTAATAATCTAATGCTTTTCTCCCCCCGCCCCCCCCTTACTTTTATTATTCTCAGCTTGAATTTTTCCCAAGAAGTGAATTGTTCTGGCATCTCCTATTCACCACCCAGGTTTCTAGTTCTGATGCACACACAATATCTTCTCTTTCCATCTTTAGAAATTTCAGTTAAATTCGTTTTGAAAATCTTTGATTTTTGTGCTAGATAAATATTCATTTGTTCTCTCTAGCCATTCTCCTTTTTGTTATTAGTTTTATCATCCTGGTTGACTTATTTCTTGCAAGGTTGCCTCCCCTTCTGCTGAATTGGAAGGCACCTAGGTTATCAGACTTTTTCCTTTAGAAGATAGGTGGTAGTCCTACCCAACCAAACCCTTCTGTCTTTGAGGAGTGCCAGCACATCTTTTCTCTGGGTTAATCTTGGACAAGAGGGAAGCCTAATAATGTTTCAACATCAGCGATGATTTGGGAGGGGGCACAGTAGGGAGCAGATGTTGCATTTGGATATTCTTCCAAGTGCTTCCCTGTGCTGGCCAACATTTCCAGTTTATCCAAGTTGGGCCCACACCAGCTGGCTTTTATCCAGATGCCAGACATTTGTCTAAATCGCGGTTGGAGCCGCTAGGCATCTCTGAGAGGTGACACATCTCATCACACCCAAGGCACTGCAGCCCAGACCTCACCAGTCACACCCGTGGCTTCCTATGGGAGTGGTGCTGGGGACGCTTTCTCTTTAGCCATTGCCCTGTGGACCTCAGTGATTTCCTCCAAGTCAAAGGCACGAATCTGCATGAACTCCAAGCTTGTGAATGTGTAGAAAAATCAGAGGTCGGTTGGTGCTCGAAATGGCTGACCGCTGGATTTTGGACTCGCTGTACCCAGAATAGGCAGGCTGGAGCTTAGCTGCTATTTCACAAGATTTGGTTCACACAAAATGTCTTTGCCTCTGTAGCACAATGTTTTGCGTGAAAGTAATATGCGCCCCTGTGGAGGTCTGTGTGCTTGTGAGTGAATAGTGATTTCCAACTGCAGTGAGTTTTTATTAAAATTCCCTGATTGCTATAAATTCTGCAGCTGCGCTGTTGCCCTTGAGTGGTTTGTCTACTCCCTTAAAGAGGACCCCCACCAAAAAAAGTCCCAAGTCTGCCAGGCTTTCCTGTCAAGCACATGCCAGCAAATAATGTATTTCTGGTTTGAATTTCAAGAAAATCTGCGTTTTGTGACTGAAGGAGGTGTGCTGTTGAACCGAGGAGTCCTTTGGCCTGCTGTAGGCGGGGTGGAGACGGAGGGAAAGGCGGCTTAGTACAGGGCTCCAACAGAGATACAGCCCTCGGTTGGAAGAGTGGTTACACACCGGTGTAACAGAAATGGAGGAAGGGGGAACCGTAAAAAACATAAATCACTGCCTGTGCATGCCATTGACTGTGTAATACACCGGTGGGACAGCTCAGGGACTCTGCTCGCTCTGAGCTTGCAAAGGCCAACGTGCGATGGGAGGCACGGCGTGCGCTACAGGGTACAGGGCCATCCAGCTTAGTGCAGAAGGAGCTCTGTCTCTTCACGGTTGTGCTGTTCCTTCTGACAACCTCCATGCACTCAGAAATGGACTTCAGCGTAGTCTGGAGCCTACAGCTCAGAAGAACATTGTGGCAATTTAATTTCTTTTTGCTTCAGAGAACGCAATATGAATGACTTAATCTTTTTCATTAAAGAAGTGATGCTCCCTTTGCACCACTCCTTGCCTGCTGTATTCTGTAATAGGCCTTCCTTGCTTTAACTGTGAAAATCTGATGCTCCTTGAGGCTGAAGGATGGCTACAGCCTTTGGGAACGTGCATGTGGGCAGTCCTCCTGCCAGGTTGAGGAGTATGGAGGTTGAGGAGGCCACCTGCCTGGCAGGGGGCAAAGTCAGACATCCCCAAGCCCTGTGGCTGGGAGACCGAGGAGGTGACCTGTGTCTGTACAGGATGCAGCCTGAAACGTTGCAGCATGTGAAAAGACTGAATCTGCGGTTACAGTGCTTGGGGGCAGGGGGTTGAGTTACGGAGGCTGCTGTGCAGCAGAACAGAGAAGAAGCAGAAAAAGCAGGGAGAGACTGCAACAGTGTGCGTGGCTGTAGGCTTTCTGGTTTTGTGTCTTTTGGGGGGTTTTGTTATTATTACTCCAAATAAACCTCAGACCTCTTTTTCAATTAACCGTGGAAACATTTAGTTGGAGTCCACAGCCAAAGCAAGTGAAAGATTTAAACTTAATAGCTTCATAAAAAGCCAACAGAGAAATTAGCAGATTGACTCCAATGCCACAAGTTATCTTCTGGCACCTTCCCTTCTGGATTGTGCACCAGGACGAGGACAGAGCCTGGCCTTGGATGATCTGAGGAGCGAATGCCTCTTGTCTGAAGCCAAGTGCAATCATGTTTCTCTGCTTTTTCCTACTTCCCAGACTCTTGGCCCCAGGTCAAGGGGACCTTGGCTCAGGTCCTCCCCAAAGCACGAAGCATAGCACTCACCGTGATGTTCCCAGCCTCTCCTAGCAGGGCCCCTGCAGCAGGTAGCTGAGAGGCTTCATGGTATGTAGTTCTGCTGTCAAAGACGAGCACTGCTATCTGCCAAATTTCTAAATCCGTAGCCAGCTTGCACACTGGCATGCGCACTGGTTTGCTGGGTCTGTGTTCAGACTAGGCTCTTGTGTGTCACTTGCTAGGAAGGCTGTGGTAGATGAAAAGGAGAGAAGTACAGTAGACACAGTTGGTCCAGTTAAAGAAAGATCTAATAGTACAGATCTGCAGATGCAATCTTGTTGAAAGTTACTTCACAGCGAGTTTCTAAAATTTGGTTTTATGACTTGTTGGCCTAGTGTGAATAGAGGTCAGCATGGTTAGCTGGGCACCTGCACCTGCATTCCAAAGCCAACCCAGCGAACAGCGGCAGCTCCCTCCTTCATGCTCTCATTCCTGGGGAGAGGTGGTAGCTAGACACTGAAAATGAAGGCAGGATAACGAGGAGCATAACTGAAGACACCAGGGGGAAGTCAGAGATAAAGTTATCTCCGCTGGCTTTAGCAGGAAAGTTTTAAAATAGCATTTTTTTTCCTAAAAATGTTCTTAGCAGCAGAAATCATCTGCTTTCAGATTGTCAACTTGCACCTGCAGCCTGTTTTAATGAACGTTTCATGTAGCTGTAACAGAAAATGTGCCTGCTGTGGGGCTGGGGAGCGTGATGTCGCCTGCCGTGGGGAGAAAACAATGCTTCTGGATGGCAGTTACAATTCTAGTCCCTGGAAGCCGTAAGCTTGATCTCTTGCTTGGGCCTGTAAGGCTGCACACATTTAAAAAACCCATAATCTCCAAATAGCATCAAACAAGCAGTCCGGATGAAACATGGAATACTACATAGCTGCACTTTGTTCTACACGGGGTCTTCTCTTTCGATGTAGTTGAAGATCTCTCTTCTGTTTGAAGCCCTTCTGGGAGGACACATGTAATTGCCTGCCGAATCATTTCTCCTTCTCGCTGACTGTTCCCAGCAGCCGTGTCTGACAGAGGGGAAATGTTCCCTGACAAGTGGAGCCGGGCCAGTGCCAGCCATCAGGCTGTGGTGAATTGAACCTAGATTAACTGAACTTGTTCCTGCAAGATCTGAAAAAGATCATAGGTTGCACTTCATGAAGATCTGCACATAAGATTTAATTTCTCTGGAGTAGCTTTCCCTTGATAAGTTGTTCATAAACTCGAATTAAAAAATATATTCTACAGAAATCAAACTATTTTCCTTGCACAATGTTGTTGAAGAAAGAAAAGGAGAGAATAATTATTGTGTTTTAGAACCCTCATGGCAGGTCAGATGATGCGCTATTTTGGGGGCATTTCAGAGGTCAACCAAAGTGAAGCTGTATTTTACCCAAGGATTTTATTGTTTCATTTTGAAGTGTAGTTTCTCATAACTGGAATTAACTGTGTAGTCCTTTCCTAGGGAAAAAATGTGGATTTGAACTGTGAGCATAGCTCTATAGACTTTTTTTGTTGTTTAAATGCTTTGGTTTCATGTTTATTTGACTTCTATGCCAGTATTGATACCACAGTTTATTTCCTGATTTTAGCCAGTTCATTTTAAATGTTTTTAAAGAGCCAAATCCCCAAACCCACAATCTTGCTGTTCACTGAGTAGCTAATATGGCTGCTTCCTGTTTACGTATAATCTCACTGAATTTAGACTGTAATGTTAAAGGTGATCTTTAGCAAAATCCTGTAGCTAGAACTTGAGAGAAGCAGCTGTTATGTTTAAAATTAGCACATAAAGTGTCATTAAAATAATGATGGAGGTTCACAGAGTTGCATTCTAAGTGCTAATTACCCTATCTTGTGAATAGGTTGGCTGCTGTGCCTTACTCCATGGTGCTTCATGGGTTTGGACGATTGGCCTAAATTAGTCAGTAAAAGGCTGGAGGAGGTAGAAACAGGAGCAGATACGGGTAATGTGTCACAGCTGCCAAATATCTGCCTGCTGAAGCCCCTTCAGCTAAATTTCTTTCTCCATCCTTGATCTTTGCCACTGTCACTATTAGGTGTAAAGTGTTGCGCTCTGTGGGGTGTCCTGAGGATTTTCAGCGTACTGGCTTGAATTGGCAGGGGAAGAAAAAATGACAGTGGACTAGGGATGTTATAAGTTGCACAGGGAGCTAGAAAACTACCAGGGTTGGGGTTTTTTTTGGCAAAGTAGAAAGAAATTATGATTGACTATGATTGTCCAGTGGAGCTGTAATTATAATTATTATCCATAATGGCTCTTCTCTGTTCTTTTAGCTGAGATTTCATAAAAGGATTCGATCAGTCAAATCAGCACCCATATCTTTACAAATGTACCCTCCTCTTTATCGTTTATCCACCTGTTTTCCGTAGTAGACTAGAAAGGCTAGAATTCATGTGAGACTGGGGCTTCATTGCAAAGAATGTGTAAATGGTTAGGAAGTCTTTATGTGTTAGAGTAAATTAGAACAGAGAACAGAAATTAAGGAAATAAAGTTGGGGGGTTTTTTTCAGTGGAAAGCCACTGCAGTGGTAGTCTTTATCCACAGCTCACTGTCTATATGCATGAACGGATCACAGCCTCTTCTCTTGCAGGACTTTGATGCACTTCAGTAGACCTCGGTCTGTTTTAAAGTGTGCATGAGCACACATCAGATAAAATCTTCGAAGAGAAAGATGTTAGCCCACACATCTGGGAATCTGAAAATAGATTGTGTGTTTATATCAAAATGCTGGATAATCTTTCATGGCCTTTTTATATCGAAGTGCTGTTATTCTGAAATGGGTATTGTTTTGCATCATAAATCTCTGTTGGGAGTATTTGTTTTTATGAGCTTTATGAGAAGAAATGTTACAGTATTCTTTTTAAAATAGACTAAAATGATGAATGTATGACTTTCAGTATCCAGTTTTGGATTCTTACATCAAAACTGTGTGTCAGACTTGCACACAGCTATGCTCACTGCCATTTGCCAGTGTATTCAGTGGGAACCTGCTATAATAGTGGCCTGTTTTGTGGTAGCTGCGCTTAGGAACTTAATGTTAAGTTCCAGGTTTTAGTAACATCTTTAGAAATGAGGGTGTATGATTTTTGATGGATTTTTGCATACTTACATTGCAAAACATGATATTATTACATTATTGTTACATTATAAGACATCATATGACATATCCCCCACAGAAAAGTGTATTTGTGGTGAGTCCATTCTTGATTTTCACAATGAACTTAGAGAGCAAAAAGCCATCCATGTTCCTGAACGACTGTAAAACCAGGGCATGTAATCCCACTTCAGGAAAGCAGCGCCAGTCAGGAGAGTGTCCAACCCGTGTTTGACTCTAAAGCATCCTGCTAACTTTAAAATCCCACTGTCTTTTCAATGGGCTTTAATAAGCACAAATGACCCCTTAAATTGACATTCTTTTCAGAGAATGGGCTTAAAGAAAAATACTGCTCTTTACTATTGGTATAATAGCCAGTGTGACTGAACTGGAGATATTATCCTGGCACTGTCAATGAATAGAATAATCCTTCTGTGTTTACCTAAATTGTTTTAACTTCTGATTTAGTTTGACTAAATCTATTAGTAAAGGATAATGGGAACATTTTATTCTTCATCATCTTTTTTGTTGAAAAGAACATCATGAAATAACTTACATTGTTTATATGAAACATTACATCGGTATGGATCTTGGCATGAACTTGGGGAATAGACATCGTTTGATCTCTGTAGTGATTTTATTCAACTTTTAATTAACTTTTTACATGCCCAAGTCTCAATAGACATTTGTTTTATACTGGAAGCGATGGAAGCAATCCTGAGTCCCTGAAAAGATCGTGCTAGAAAGGAAAAACTGTACAGAACAGTGGTGGCTAAAGAAATAATTTCCGTGCAGAGATTTTATGTTCACTTTGTTTTGTCTTTAGGAATAAAAATTGACACTATGTTTTTATTCCACCCACATAATGGTGCCAGTAGCACTGTCATCGTTACCTGTGCCTCTCTGCTAAGTGGAATATTAAAGAAATTATCTGAGCCACAAATTCCTGCATGGTTGAAAAAGTATTAAGATTTTTGTTTCCTAAACTTTGTACCTTGTTTTCAGTTCGCGCTCAGTTTCTTTGAGCTGGTGATGGTGAGAGAAAATAGATACAGCGCTCGCTATCTCCCTTGTTCCTGTGCTTCCCACAGGGAGGGGCGTTAGCCCAGAAGCAGAGGAGACCACTCGGGAAGGGAAAGCAGCAAAGTATTAATTCCTGCTGTGACACTGATGTCCTGGTGTCTCTAGGTAAATCGGCTTCTCCTGTGTTTCCTCCTTTGGCCTTTTGCTATCAGGAGTGAAAACTCAAAGCAGAGAAATTTTGACTTCTGCATGATTTCAAATCAGGCTGCTTCAGTTCTACTGTGTAGTTAGCAAAGGAAGTTCGGATTGTTAGAGGAGCTTGGGAGGGAGCTGAGGGGGAGTTGAGAAGTGGGATTAGTCTCTTCCCATTTACCCCTCCGCACTGTTCCTTCCTTTCTTTTCCCTCTGCAACCTGATTTAGTTTTGTTTTCCTCTTGTCTCCCTCTTATTTGACATGCAGTATCCTGTACGTTGCACGTATTTATTTTCTTTCTGTTTTCTGTCAGACCTTATGTCCTTTCTTATTCCTTCTATTTCACATACACTGTTAAAATGTAATGCCTCGACGAAGGGGAGGAGTGTGGACGCAAGGAAACGGGCAGAGAGAGTGCTGCTGTGGAACATGGAAAAGCACAGCTGTGTTATTTAGCATCCCTCGCCTCTAGTCTGAGCTTGTACAGGAGTATGAGGCATGGGACCTGCTTTCACAGAGCTGTTCGGTGGAAGCCTCTTTTGATGGAAAGAGCAGCATTTTTATGATGCTCTGAGGCAGCGTGGGTTCAGAAAGCCTAGAGTCAGTACCACCAGCTCAGCTGCCCTACAGCTCCCTCAAGGACAAGCCTGCTTGGGTTTACACTTAGAATCGTAGAATAGTTTGGGTTGGAAGGGACCTTTAAAGGTCATGTAGCCTAACTGCCCTGCAATGAGTAGGGACATCTTCAACTAGATGAGGTTGCTCAGAGCCCCGTCCACCCTGACCTTCCATACTTCGCGTGGAAATGGCAGGTGACTGCAACTATAAACCTCGTAGACAGTGAGCTTATTATTATTTGTTATCTTAAGGCAAGAAGACAGGAATAGTAATGGAATTTTTGTGGAGTAGAGGAAACAAGAGGGAAGTGTTAGCAAGATGTTTTATAAGCCTCACAAAGAATAATTTAAGCGAGTTCTATATTATGCATAGTGAAAGGCAGTTCTTTCTACTGGAAGACCTCTTTTGGTGTGTTTTGGTGTGTTTATTTTTCCAAGTGACTGGTGGGAACACAGGTTATTTTTTAAGTAAATCTGCCTAGACCTCTAACTTATAGTAAGCAGTCTTCATTTCCCCCCCCCCCC
>Ga0065711_1043949_pt1 | contig 14414 bp, 6 predicted proteins | sample Hoacrofraction12_FD_59098 | JGI IMG/M metagenome (GOLD analysis project Ga0065711, IMG submission 59098) | Hoatzin crop microbial communities from Cojedes, Venezuela - Epithelial fraction 12 v2 (version 2) | ecosystem: Host-associated > Birds > Digestive system > Esophagus > Crop | place...
TTCCGTCTGAACATGAGGAAGAGCTTCTTCCCTCTGAGGGTGACAGAGCACTGGAACAGGCTGCCCAGGGAGGTTGTGGAGTCTCCTTCTGTGGAGATATTCAAGACCCGCCTGGACAAGGTCCTGTGCAGATTGCTGTAGGTGACCCTGCTTCGGCAGGAGGGTTGGACTAGATGACCCACAGAGGTCCCTTCCAACCCCTACCATTCTGTGATTCTGTGAACTTGAACTTTAGATAATATATTGTCAGTAACAGTTAATTGAAGGAAAAAAGATTGAAATTGGAATTTCACAGGTCTAAGTTCTTGCTACAGTTGTACCAGTTCAACAGGTAATGTTTTGATGATTGCTTCTGCTGATAAAAAATAGTAAATACTTTCAGAAGTAAACATCTTGTACTTAACAGAAGGGTTGTAAAGGGAAGGAAAATCTGACCTCATACCTCAGAGCGGAATGTCTATGATCACTAGTGCAATCATTTCTCAAAAACTAAGCCTATGGAGAACATAATATTTGGTGAACATTTTCCAGACTTGTGAATGTCTTCTCCAGTTAAAAGCATTCATTTAATCATGAGAGTGCCTTCTGTGATGAATGCAGTGTCACATCTTTGCCAGTTCGCAGAGTAAATTTAGAAAATATACTTTTGTTAATTTTTTTCTTTCTTGATTTTGAATGAATAATGTTTTCACCCAATTTAGTCGTTAAAAAGGAAACAGGTAAATAAATATTGTTCCAGGGAAATAATTTACTGTCACAAAAACCAAACACTTGAGACAGAGATCAAACCTGATTTAGAAAATCAAACAGAAAAAAACCTAAACCAGATAGGAATTAAGTCCCTAAAACTGAGTGCATAAGTATCAATCATGTGTCAATTTTCTTCATGGTAAAAATATTGACAAACCTTTCTAATTCTTCCCTCCTGGACAAGGTCCTGTGCAGCCTGCTGTAGATTACCCTGCTTTGGCAGGGGGATTGGACTAGATGACCCACAGAGGTGCCTTCCAGCCCCGAACATTCTGTGATTCTGTGATTCTGTAATTACTCGTCTTTGTGTTTCCGGCATTTTTAAGGTGTTGCTATGTCATGCTTTGTAGCTTTCCCTCAAAACCATCCAGTTTAGTGTCTCTCCTTTTTATTTATAAAAGATGGGATTATCTTCTGGGGCATTTCAAAAAATATTATGAGAATCATGAGCACTAGTATATTCAGCTATCTAAAATTTATTATTATACTGTTATTAAGTAACAGAGGTATGAACAGGACTTTAACACATAGTGGGGCATTGTCTCAGAAGCTCTGAGCCTCACGTTGCTGTTTCTTATAGTAAAACTTCAAGCTTCTGTATGAAGTAGATATGTGAGGAAGAAAATAGCTTTTGTCTAGAAAGTTCAATCGTCACTCCTTGTGTAGAGATAGGGTACCTCCGTGGAACAGAAAGTACCCAAACCCACAGATTTCCAGATTATGATACAGGCCTACGCATGCATGTGGAGGTAAAAGGCATTGCAGAAATCTTGCAAATTTGATTAACTTCCGTTTCCCTCCCCAGTAGGGATTGATAAGTGTAGCATGCTTTCCTAAAGGGCAAAGAAGAACCTCTATAACGGTCTGAAAAATGAGCCTAGAATCCAGAGAATAGTGAAGTGGACTTTCTCAGGAAAGCATCAGTGGTCCTCACCATCATTACTAGACTTTTTTCTGGCAATTCTATCTTTGTGGAATAAAAGAGGAACCGAGGCATAGTACAGATCAAGTGACATGACCATGGTCACTTTATCAGGATGTTTGATGAGCCAGGATCTTCTCTTTCAAATCTCTGCTCTGTTTATGAGACCACTCCATGGTCAGCCTGTTGTCTAGAGACTGACCATCTCTCTACAAAAGAAGACAGCTCTTTATGAGAATGAGTTTCTTTATGCCTGTGGATCTGACCAGCGCCCACTGCCCAGCATTAAAACAATGATGGGGAATAGCCACAAGTGGGACTTGTGGAGAGGACAGCAGAAAGCTTAAAGACCTACAGTGTCAATTTTTCCTCTCTAAAGTTTCATGTTTTATTGGGGTTTTCAGTAGTGTTTGGTCAAATATTCCTAAACAGTCTGTAGAACATGTGTAACACTTCCAAGAATGGAACAGAGATGCTTCATGCCAAAGGAGGAGAAGCTTCATTTATTTCCCTTTAGGAAATAGGTCGCAGGGTTGACTGCTTTGTAAACTTTTCACAGCCCGTTACCTTAGAGTAATTATGTCTTTCACTAAGAAATAAAGGATGTTGCTTCTCCATTTAGCAGTGGCCCAATGCTGATCAGGGAATCGTGGAATTCATGGATCAGGGAATTCATCTATTCTGGCCATACACAGCAGATGAGCTATGGCCTCACTTACGCCAGGCAATTTGTACATCTTTAAAATGCAGGATATTTTCTAAACACAAAGTGTACTCTATGAAAAATAAAGTAAGAAAATATTGTAGTCTGGAAGCAGTGCGGTTAGGTTAAGAGCCAGCTGATGCTGCTTTCTTTTTTTTTTAATTTTTGTTTCCCCTTGGATTTGGGCAATTTTAGTTAAAACCACCCAGTCTTCCGCATACTCATGTTTGTCTGCCAACCCAGAGCATTTCCAGCTTTGGGATCCTGATTTATGTGGTTTGGAGATTAAATGCAACCTGAAATGATGGATGCTTTTATCTGAATGCAGCCGTAATTAAAAATGAGGCAATCACCAAGAACTTAGGTTACAAAGTTCAATGCATGATTCAGATTCACGATGGTATGAAGAGTTGCAGTCTGTTTTTCTAGGGAACATCACGCTGTATTCACATCAGCCTCCTTTTTAATCCAGTTTAGAAAATACATTAATGGCACCTGACTGATGATACCAGTTGTATTTTCATTATATTCTGAGAGTTAAAACCATCTGTAGCATTATATTCGGTGGATTCATCTTGGAAGGACTATGCCAAGGCAACAAGGGATAAATACATATTGCTGCCTTGTGATGGAAAACAAAGTGAGGTGTCAAGAGAAAGGAGGTAGGAATACTACCTCTGCATGGAATCAGCAGCAGACATATCTTGCTTCTTCTTTAGCTCTTAAAAGTGCAAAATGCAGTCTCAGATTTTCTCTTGATGTGGGGACAATATAGGAAGGTGAGGTGAAAGATGGAAGTGGGTAAGTGGGTCTTCTTTCAGCTTGCCCCATAGCTCCAGCGTGAATTTATAGCAACAGTGCTGCAATTTGTTCTCCATCTCAAGGAGAAAACTCTCTTTTTTCTCAAGAGAAAACCCTCTTTTTGTTTATAAAAAATGCAATCCTGGAAAATCACTGTGTGTTTAGTCAGAGTGGAGATAATCTCCATAGGTCCTTTCCAACCTCACCCGTTCTGTGATACACTGCTAGTAAGCCCGTTTAGCAACCTGCTAGTTCCACACTCCACAGCCTCACTTCAGCTTCTTTCTGGTTTTCATTGTAAGCTGATAATTTAGGGATTTCACTGTAAAAACACTATGCTTTTCCATCCTCCATCAAGTGTATTTTTAATGTTGTGCCTATTTTCTGCCCAGACAGACAAAATCCCACTGTATTTGGCATCAATACCTTCCTTCAGATGGGAAAGATCTAGGCAAGTCCTGTACTCTGGAACATAGCCCTCAGTTTCCCTGAAAATCTGAAACTAAATGTCTATTGTGGGTGTGGGATTCTTTAACGTACAGCACCCAGTAAACTTTTTCTAGAAATTGTTTTATGAGTCAGCATATTGAAGTCAATATTTTACTGTAATAAGCACTAAGATGACACCAGTTTGTGTGGGCTCCATTGAAGCTGGGCTAAAAAAGTGAACAGTGAACCATATAATTACATAGAAATGGGATTCACTGTACGATGGGGGAGGTTTGGTCAGACCTCCTGAAATGCAGTCGTTATGAATGCTTGGGGTTTTTTGCCTCCCCTTTCCCTTTCCTACAGGACAATTTAGCTCTGCAAAGAAAGTTCACCACTGACTTACCTTGCAAGGCTGAAGTTGGGTGTGTTCAATGGTAAAGATGCACTAAATTTCATATACACAGTGGTAGCCAGCTCATCTTTTATTCGTTTTTGACCGTGGCATGGAGGATTGAGTTCTGAAGTGAGGCAGCGCTGAGTGCTAGTGTCTTGGCTGCAGCTGAGACTGCCAAGTGGTACAACAACTTATGGCAATCGCAGTTTCCCGATATAGTGCGATGCTAGGCATGTGGCTGAGTATTGTGGCTTAACAAATTATCACCATCAGAACTGGGCAGTGGCTAGGAAACTGGCAGGGCTGGTGTCATGTTTTGAAAACATTCATTCACAGCAATAGTTACTTCTGCAGTTCTTGTTTGCCTGGCTCTGGGTAATTGCTAGTTGGGATGGTTCCACCTATGCTTATTGTGTGTTTCGTTTCAAGATGAGCATTAAAGTTTAAATCATTGACCTTGGCTCCAAATTAGAGGATGATTTGTAAAATGTTCTCTCACTCCCCCACCCATTTAGCAACCTCCTTGACCTCTGGGGGCTTGATTTCCCTGAAACACAGAGATAAATCTAACTTTGTTTCCTGTTGATAGGAGAATTTGTGTATTGTCTGATATGCTTTAAAACTATTTTTTTTCTCTCTACCACAGTTCATAGAAACCTTTAAGGTTTTTTCTTTCTCACTTCGGTTTTTGCCTTGTGCTTTTTCAACAGGACAAGCAGAAAATATATCCGAAATATAATAGAAAACATAAGCATCTGTTTTTTTCTCTCTGACACAAGTCGCTATTAGCATAACTTTGAGTTATCTCCCCCATCTTGCCGTGGATGTCAATCAACAGCTGAAAGAGTCTCTCTCTCACCTCTGAAACAGTTTATTTTGGACTTCTCTGAATCTTGAACACCACTGTGTCGTAAATTTAAGCAGATTACTGTGATTTGAAGATTTTTGAGGGGTAAAAAGAATCTTTACAACAATGTCTGCTGAAGCATTCCTGGTTTTGGCAGTGGGAAGAAATCAAAGATGACAGTTCTGCTGACACTGAAATTAACTGCATGGAGTTCGTAAGCTTGCAGTATCTCTATCCAAAGCTACAAACTGCAGAGATTAAAGCTGGTTTGTTCCACCAAGTCCCCCCGCCCCAGTATTTCTAACTGCTTGTATCATTTGCCATTTATACATTTGCTCATACTGATCACAGAATCATAGAATGGCTTTGGTTTAAAGTTCGTCTCATTCCACCCCATCCCCCCCCGCTATGGGCAGGGACATCTTCCACTAGACCAGGTTGCTCAAAGCCCCATCCAGCCTGGCCTTGAACACTGCCAGGGAGGGAGCAGCCACAGCTTCTCTGGGCAACATGTTCCAGTGCCTCACCACCCTCATGGTGAAGAATTTCTTCCTAACATCTAGCCTAAATCTACCCTCTTCTAGTTTAAAGCCATGACGCCTTGTCCTATAACAACAGGCCCTGCTAAAAAGTCCCTCTCCAGTTTTCTTGCAGGCCCCCCTCAGGTACTGGAAGGCTCCTGTAAGGTCTCCCCGGAGCCTTCTCTTTACCAGGCTGAACAGCCCCAATTCTCTCAGCCTTTCCTCATAGGAGAGGTGCTCCAGCCCTCTGATCATTTCTGTGGCCCTCCTCTGGACCCGCTCCAACAGCTCTATGTCCTTCCTGTGCTGAGGGCTCCAGAGCTGGACGCAGGACTCCAGGGGGGGTCTGAGAGATACCTTTTTCTTTCAACTGTCATTTCTGTAAGTTTTGTTACTCGGAGATTGGAATCCAACAAAAGGTTTTTGATAAAATATTGCTATTTGATCTACTGTCTCTTTTCTGGCCAAATCTTTAATTAGAGTAAGTTGGACAGCCTGACTGTTCCTGGTGAAGCTATATTAATTTGTGCTGGTTGCTGCTTGCATTTTCAAGTTTGTTCCTTGCTCTTACCTCAGCATAAGAAGGAAAGGATGTTGTGGCCATGGCGAACTTTTTTAATAGTTCATTTTTAAGAGATGGTTCTTACTATACTATACTAAAAAGGAGTACTTTGAAGGCTCTTGTTGACAGCAAACATCATTGCCAAGAAGTGATGTAAGCTCTTCATATTATACACTACACTTCACTGTCTATCTAGCCATAAAGCTAACTTGCATGCACAGGAATATTGTTATTTAATTTTGAAAATTATTGTTCCCTAACAAAATGTTAATTGTGGTATTCATACCTGTTGAGTTTTCCCTTGTTGTCAACTATGTATTTCATGGAAATGATATACATCTGTAAGAACTGAAAATGGGTAGGAAGTTGCATTCTACCACAAGGTCCAGGCCAGACTTTTTCATTATCTAATAGTCAGTCCTTTTCAGTGTTCCTTCTTTGGTATGTGTTTGGTCTTCTGATTTCGATAGTAGGCTAGGTGTAGTTTTTAAAACTGAAGGTGCTGACTTTGCTGAAAATCCAAGGCAAGAAAAAGTGCTAGTACTCCTACAGGTATATTGTTATCAGTGATGGCACACAGCGCCTATATGTTACAACACACTTCTGCCGGAGGATGTAAGCAATTGGGATGGTAATGGGGAATCAGCAAGATAAAGTTTAAATGTGAGAGGTGTACTGTGCTGAGCTCCACATAAAGAAATTTGGTGCAAATATACAGACTGGCAATAACAAAATTATTGAAAAAAATCTGGTGCTGAGTAACCAATTATGTTGCAAATAAAAGGCAACCCTTGTTTTAGTGTCAGCCCAAGGACACAATTACTCTACTTTTACTTGGAAGTGACAAAGTCTCATCTGGAAGACTTTTGCCCAGTGAGCTCTTAGAAATGAAGAGACAATTTGGATAAGAATAAAAATGAAAAAAGTAATTTAGGGAACATCATATGAAGAAAAATTAATGAATCAGTGTTCTTTGGTGGACTGGCATGGACTTTCTGTTTGGAAGTAGCTATTAATGTTGCAATTTAAGAGAGTTGTTTTCCATAGCTGCTGGGGAAGGATAAGAAGATACTTGACTTAATCTGTGACAAGGGTTTGAGTTGGATAATGGGGATTACTTTTTTAAATGTTAGGCAGCTGAACTGCCATTCTGGAGAGTTTCTGAGCATTGGTTTGGATTAATGTCTATGAGGAATGCTCCTAGTGTGCCTAATTATGTATCTCTGCTTGGGCTAGACTAGAGTAGATGGCTAAAGTCAGTGTTTTCTTTGTCACCCTAATACACATTTTTGCATAAAAATGTGAAAGGCTGTATTATGTCGGAAGATGAACCTCTTAGCTTGCTACTAATATTCAGCATTCTCTTCTATGGAGGAGTCTTTCAGTCCAGTTCTCACTTCTGAACTGTACTTGAAAGTTCTGTTCAAGAGTGCAAAGTTTTGTAGTATGGTTATGGTTCCACTCAGACCAACAGTTAAAGATGATTTAGCTGTTTCTTTGTATCCATTAATGGGTTTGAGAGTGTACTTCACTGTCACCTGGAAGTTCATATTCAACATGCAACTTTCCAGCTCTAAAATAAACTTTGCTTTGCTTTCATTCTGTATCTGATTTTGTTAGTCCAGCTGTCAGCGTAATGACAGTCAGGTCTAGAGGATGAGGAACAGGCAGTAATGAACTGAGTTATTTTTGTAATCATTCAACTTTTATGGAAAGTGATTTTACAAGGTGTTAATCTTTACAGATTTGTAGGAAAAATGGCTCTGTTTTCTGAATCTGTTCAGGGAGGTGGAGAGACATATTATCATTTCTTATTCTTTCTGTTCATTCAAGAAAGACGAAACTAGTGAAGGTGTGCCTTTTTGTTCCAGTAACCCGTCCCAGCAATGCTCAGTTCTGTTTTTCTAACTACAAGGCAAGGCTATCCGCTCACCTTCTTATATCACTGTTTGTGCTGGGACAATCTTTTATACACAAATCTACAAATGGCTCACCAAGCCTTGGAGCACTTGCTTTGACTTAGTTTTCTGTAGCCTACTTGTTTTTCAAAGCAGATCCCTCAGAGTCTCCCATCGCTGCCTGTTGCTTCAGTCTGGTAGAGTATCTAGAAGTGGAGATGACGTGACACATTAAGGTAGTGTAGTCCGGGAGACTTGCTGTTGTCAACTGCAATTGTCTGTCTAGATTCAGGGCAATGAATATGATGTCATTCCTTTAAGTCAACAAGACCACAGAGATGCAGTAAGCATTTTGTCCTATATACTTGGTACAGCAGGCAGCAATGAAGTAGTTAAATACAGTTGGATATAGTGGTCTAATAGCAGCAAGGGGGTAATTTACTGTTTCAGCAATCAGACAAGCAAAGCATAAGTGTCGGCACTATTGATGATTCAGAAGAATCTGTTCTGGTCCAGCCCTTAACCAATTATTGTATTAACTGTCTCGAAAGTATCTATCTGTCCAGTGGACTACAACAGAGAATGAACTAATTTCATATGTAGTCGAAGTCCAGCAAGCCTCAAAAACTGTCACTAGGAATAAACCTGACACATTGCAACACCCATCATGTACAGGATTGGGAGGGTCTTGTGCACACTGAAACAATACTTTTATTTTCACTTTAAAGTAATGAAATTCCCACTAAAATGGCATAGCAACTGAAAAAAAAAAACCTGGCATGAAATAACAATTCATCAAAAATAAAAACAAGGATAGCCACTTTCTTCTCTATATCTTAGTCTTGCTGTGCATGGGCTTAGCACAAGGACATGGAACATAACAGCTCATTCTCAGCTGTGGTCCTTGCAGAACAAGGACACTGCAGAGTGAGTCATAGCAACAATGGAGCAGCAGCAGCAGCAACACAGAACTGAATTTCATCTACTTTACACATTTAATTCTATCTGTCCTCATGTCTTCCTCCATTTTAATGAGGAAATATTTAGTAATAGTTGGAATATCTTTGCTTTTTGTAACTGCACCTTTGCCATTTACAAATTCCATATATCTGCATCTATTAATTTCCATTTGCTAGCTGTGTTTTGTTTGTAAAAGTAGAAACTGAATGAAACCATAAAAAAATGCATACTTGAACATGTTGAAAAGACTGTCAGCAATGCTCACCATAAGAGGGCTGAGCACTGTTCAAGCACAACTCCCTGACTCCGTGCACCAGATCTGTCATGATGCTGTAGTCCATAGTAACATTTTTTAGGGTTATATACTTAGGTTAATAAGGATAAATTCCTATCATCAGGAGGTGACAACACCCTTCTTGCCATTGACAGTGGTGTGCATGGCACATATTTGCTACAGGTTAATTGATACTGAAATACGTTAATATGTTTCTCAAGGATAAACTTGCATTAGTTACCCTTAGTTCTATATTTCTCCTCCCATATGCTGCAACTGGTCTGCAGGGTATAATGCTTGGGCACATAGCCTGGTGTTATTCAGGATATTCAGAGATACATACAGCTAACAGTTAGGAATTCACTGTGCAGTGCTCCTTGTGTTTATCTCAAAGTTATTTATTTTCATATATCATAGTATTTGTTTTGCTAATACTTGGGTCTTGGTACCAGGCAGAGGGAACTATTTTCTCATGATCTACTGTCCTTGCACTGATTTTTCACTTCCGTTTTATAGTTGTTCTGAATGTATCATCCACCTGGGTTCATTATCCATTCACTTTCATTATTCACGTTCTAATGTGTGGAGAGATTTGGGACAGGAAAGCGAACCTATCCAAGGAGAAGGAGCAAGGTCTGTAGGAGGGCACACACAGATTGTAAAATAGGTTACTTTCCAAACTCATGTTTCTAACAGGTCCCTGTTTAATTCAGTGGTGGTTCAAAACTACACTCTTCACAGAGAAAGCCCTCCAGTTTGCCTCCCAGGTGTTCTGGCACTGGCTTCCCATGGATGTCTGGCTTGCTTCTACTTTCCTCTGATCCTCTGAAGTGAGAGTGTGCTCCCCACAGCTCCTGCATCTGACGCAGCATTCCCAGCAGCTGCGACCTGTGAGTGGTTTTACACGTCTTCCAAGAAATTTCCTCTGATCGGTGTTTTTGCCTCAGCTTGTTGTGGCTGCTGTTTGCATCTAAGTGCATTTTGTTCTCCTATGGCCATGCTTTTCCTAAGCATAGACTAGTGCATGTGTGCAGTAGAGGGGTGGACTGAAGGTGGTGGGGTAGGGCTATTCTGAGTCACGGTAGCATCAGCCACTGTCTTTCTCGGAAATGCTCAGGCTCCTGAGGGAACCCATTTATGCTTAGCCACATCTTAAAAGGGTCCCAGAGAACATCCAAAAAGTTAGATGGAGAAAGCCTAAAAAAGAAAATTTCACTCCTTGATAAATCTGGGGGAAAAGTAAGGAGATGCTTCTCTTCTTGTTTATCTATGAGAAGTATTCACAGCATGAGAGAGTGCCTGAACCACATACAGAAGTACCTTGCTGAGCAATTTGGGACTGCATTAATGTTAGGATTAGTGGGAGTTTGTATCCCTGTGGCGGTTACTAGTATTATTCTGTAAGCTTAGAACATTTTCTCAACTCAAAAGAATTATACTGATGCAAGAAAAAAGGAAAGAAATCATACTTTGAAACTGAATGCACTGCATATGCAAATCAACGTGTGGGACTGAGAGCAGCAGATGTGGTAGCAGGTTGAAGTTTGACTAATTGAGTCCATCAGGTTAATCTATTCTAAAGCAGCAGGCTTCAAGCCAGAGGAAGATCTACTGTTGATGCAGGCTAATTGTGAGTTTAATACAAAATAAATTTGGGGCAAAAAATATGTATCAGTTAGTGTCCTACATGATATTTGTATTATTTTAACTTCTATTGCAGGCATGTTATTCACCCTTCCAGATATGAATAAGTTCCTGTATAAAATTCTATGCTGTGTACAATTTTAAAAAGCACTAGGTATCAGCTTAGCATGGTTAAGTCCAGTTGTTTGAAAGTGGGGAGAATTAGCCTGCTTGCTAAAATGGCTGTGCTGTTTCCAGAATACTGACTTAGCCTGTTATGAGTTTGGTATCCCTATCCTATGCTGCCTTTATATTTATAAAAATTTAGACATTTACAGGACAGTAAAGCAAAATTGTAATACTAAGGATATTCTTAGAATAAATTCTGTTCAAAGAGTGAGGCTCATAGTACAGAAATTGCCTAAGAATGTTGTGAATTTTGTGCATCTACCTAAAGCTGCCTGAGCAACCTCACCCGCACCAGGAAGAGTTTAAACTGTGGGTTTGCTACAGTTCTCTGGGAAGACTGTCATGTCTTTAAGCATTCAAAAATGACTTTTCCTGACTTCAGATAACGGGACATCAGGAGTACTTATGCAACTTAATAGGAGCTGTTTTTAGGACACTAATAATATATGAAGAAGGGCATCTTGCCTGTAAATGGTTATTTCTTTTTTCCTAGAAGGGTGTGAAACAGTAATATTCAGTATATCATTTAAGAAAAAAAATATTTTTTGATTGAAAAAATTCAAAATCAAAATGAAAGAATGCTGAATGGTTCTGAAGCTTCTGTTCTATAGAAAAACGTTTAATTCCTGAAACGCCCTTGGACAAAGTACCCTATACTTTAAAAGTTAAGTGCACTTACTGCAGTGGGAACAGAGAGAGTGTGCCTATGTGTGTTTTTCTTTGAACCATGCCCTCAGCTGTACTGAAAACACAATGTATGTTTCTGGTAGAGTGACGGTTCCATTTCATTTTTATGGGTAAATCAGTACCCAAAACCAATGGCAAAAGCTAGTGATCTTGTAGATGAAGAAAACGCCCTGTCATTTGCTATTGGCATCACAACTCTTGGGATTTTAATCTTTATTCAAAAAATATATGTATTTAAACACAGGATCTTCATAAAAACTGTTCAGACCACATGTAGACAAACATTGACTAGACAACTTACCGCATCCTATGCAATTCACAACTCTAAAAAGAAATTTGGTCTACTCTCTTTTTCCTTTTTTCCTTTTTTTTTTTTTTGGTATATTTTTCCAAAAATGCTTTGCTTCTAGTTTTAGCAGCAAAGAGTTTGTTTGAACATGAGTCTAGACATACTGTGATTTGAAGGGAACAGGTACGTTCCACATGTCCTGCCAGAAAATCTATTGATTCCCTAGTTAATGTCACTGCTGAAAAGAGCACACTGAACTGAACAACTCAGTGAGTGAATGAGTTAGCCGTGCAGGGGAATCTGGCTATTTGAATGGGAGTGTACTATTCACATTAAAAAATAGCACAGTCTGCTAAAGGAAGCATTTGAGTGTCTCTCTCTGGAGCCATTCTGCCTGAAGGCTGATGTTTTCTGTTTGATTGCCATGTATGTTCCAGCAGAGAGACACATACATTGTACTTTGCCTTGGAGTCTTCATGTGTTTTATCAAATGACTGCTTAATATTAAAAAAAATGAACAGTCTCTTGGATCAGGATTTGGAACCCAGGTTTTCCTGTTTCCCAGAGAGTGCCCTAAATGGTTTGGCTGGAAAGCAACATTCCTGGCCTCCTAAATCTTGAATTCCTTTATGAAGGTGAAACAGCTCCAGTAGAAAGAACTAAAACCACCACATTTTCTTCTACCTTAAATAGTCTGTACTTCTGCTGCTAGAGCACTCTCCCAGATGGTGAAGGAGGAGGGTTTGAACTGCTTTCACTGAACATACCCTAGGACCCGGGGCTCCTATGTCCTTTGTAAGTGTGCTAGTCAATGAGCTGCTGGGTAAAAAAAAAAACCACCACACAAAAATCAAATGGCTGTCCTGTCATGCTTTAAAAGAAGCCTAAGCTCTCAAGTGTCAGGACTGGGAAGCATTTAAGACATCATTTCTCACAGGCTCTGGTGGCCTTCTGTCAGTGTTCTGCCTCTCTTGGGTCCCAGTCCTCCTGCACGTTTTTATAAAAACACTGAGGGCTATGATGAAGGATTTGTGACTCAAGGTGATTGTCCCAATCCCATGTTGGGGAGGTTTTGATATGATCCTAAGGATGAGATTAAGACGCAAAAGGAGTCAGATGCCATGTGATATTGTAAACTTTGTTTCGGTGAACCAGGAATTATAGGTCGGGTGGGGGATGGCAGCACGGGGAGGACATGAGAAAGAAAGAAAAATACAGGGAAAGAAAGGGCAAGAGAAAGCAAGAAAGGGGTAAAGTCGAACAACCCCAGCGGGCGAGGAAAGGAGTGTTTGTGGGAGGGGATTGGTTACCACCATGGATTCGGCGATGTCCAGCGATGTCCAGTTGGCTCAGTCTCTGTGCAGGTGTGGAGGTTCCGGCGAGGACGGGGTCTGGCAGCAAGGCGGCGAGGAGGAGAGAAAGAGAGCTCAGAGGAGCAGGTGCTGTCCTTTTATAGGGACATTTTCCCATGCACCGTATGTGCAGTTCGTGCCATACGTTCTGCCCGCTTAGACAAGTCCTCTCTTGCCGGTCAACGCACTAGTCTGTGCGCAAGCGCTTTCCTGCAGGTCGTTGTGGCATTTTTTTCGGAAGCCAGGAAGAGATGACGATGGCAGTGTCAAGATAAAACCGGTTCATAGTGGTTTTCTACAGTGATGTTCTCAGTCCTGCCAATGAAGAGCAAAGGTTTGGGTAGACTGGATATATCCCACAGATCAAGGCCAGGCTATGTGGCAGGCATAGCTTTGGCCACAGGACCCTCTTGCAGAAATGAAAATTGCTGTGGAGAGATGGAATCCGTCTCATCAAGAGGGGGCAGAGCATCTTTGCCAACAGGCTTCCCAACCTAGCTAGCAAGAACAGCTTTGAAGAATGTTCGTTAAAAGGTGGAGACTGTGGCCCACAGCTAAGTGAAGGAACAGGCAACAGAGGGGAAGTGTACATGGGACAAGGCAACCTGGAAAGTTCTTGCAGTATACTTCAGAAGGCAGGGCAACTGGGGTCCTGCTGCAAGCACCTGTATGTAAGCACACTCAGCTTGGGAAACAAACAGGAGAAGCTGTAAGTCAGTGCACAGTCACAGATCTCTGACATCTCTGAGATTACAGAGTCGTGGTGGGACAGCTCTCATGATTGCAAAACTGCAGTGGGTGGGTGCAGGATGGTTAGCAGGGACATGCAGATAAGATGAGTGTGGGGCTGCACTCTGTGCAAGGAGCAGCTCAAACGTGGGTCCGTCTGTTACAGAAGGAGGAAAGGGCAATTTGATCTTATGGGTCAGGGTCAAAAGGGAGGTCAATAAAAGGGATCATTGTGGCAGGAAACTGCTACAGACTACCCAGTCAGGAAGAAGAGGTGGATAAAGCCTATTTCAGAGCATCAAAAGACACCTCATGAAAGAAACAACAGGTCCTGGTGATTCATGAGTCACCGTAATATATGCTGGAAGGGTAGGAACATGGAAGGCAAGCAATCCAGGGGATTTCTGGAGTGTCTTTGGGACAATTTTTGATGTAAACATTAGACAAACCAGTAAGGGGAAGGACTCTGCCGAACCTGCTG
>Ga0065711_1043950_pt1 | contig 14413 bp, 12 predicted proteins | sample Hoacrofraction12_FD_59098 | JGI IMG/M metagenome (GOLD analysis project Ga0065711, IMG submission 59098) | Hoatzin crop microbial communities from Cojedes, Venezuela - Epithelial fraction 12 v2 (version 2) | ecosystem: Host-associated > Birds > Digestive system > Esophagus > Crop | place...
CAAGCCCAGCTCCCTCAGCCTCTCCTCGTAGGGGAGATGTTCCAGTCCCCTCACCATCCTTGTAGCCCTCTGCTGGACTCTCTCCAGTAGCTCCTCATCTTTCTTGAAGTGGGGAGCCCAGACCTGGATGCAATACTCCAGATGGGGTCTCACCAGGGCAGTGTAGAGGGGAAGGAGAACCTCCCTCGACTTGCTGACCACACTCCTCCTAATGCACCCCAGGATCCCGTTAGCTTTCTTGGCAGCCAGGGCACACTGCTGGCTCATGGTCAACCTGTCGTCCACCAGGACACCCAGGTCCCTGTCGGCAGAGCTGCTCTCCAGCAGGTCCGCCCCAAGCCTGTACTGATGCATGGGGTTGTTACTCCCCAGGTGCAGGACACTGCATTTGCCCTTGTTGAACCTCATCAGGTTCTTCTCCGCCCAACTTTCCAGCCTTTTCTTTCCAGCCTGTCCAGGTTTTGGATTAGCCACAGCTCATTGTGAAAAATATGTCACAAATATGGAGTCAGGTGAAACGAGAGAATGAGCTCATTAAGCTTCTGAAGTATAGGCCTTTAGGGGTGACAAAAACAATTTAAAGTTCGGTGGACTTCACATACCATATTGTGTTTCAATTCATCAGTGAAGGATACTTCAGTTTCATATGAATCAATAGAAAAATTAACATTTCACTTTTATTTTCTTAACCTTTCAATGTCATAGAGAATGAATTTTCCACCAAAAAATAGGAAGACTCGAAGAGAAAAGAGAACAAATGCCAGAACTGCCTAGCAAGAGATAGAATGAAATTAATTTCTGTGAATAGGAGCAGAAAGTTCCCTGAAATGCATATGAACTCAATGTATGAACTTGCTTTTTAAAGTTACTTTTCCATTTAGGAACCAAATTTATCTTATGAAAGTTCTAAAATATATTTGTATAATTTCTGTGTGAGACAGGATTTGTACAGAAATGCTATTTCCTACAGACAGTACCTCCAGTAATACATGTAAAGCAACCAGAAAAAAGAACCCCACACTAACCCTTCAACTAATCTTCTTGTTTTTCAAAGAAGATTATGTATGCAGCAAGTATTTGAATAATTTTTGTTGTCTATATACAATATCTGAGGGAAGAGAGAAAATGTGCTTTATTGACACAGACAGAATCATAGAAATATAGAATGCTTTGGGTTGGAAGGGACCTTTAGAGGTCATGTAGCCCAATCCCCCTGCAGTGAGCAGGGATATCTTCAGCTAGACCAGGTTCCTCAGAGCCCCGTCCAACCTGGCCTTGAATGTTTCCAGGGATGGGGCCTCCACTACCTCTCTGGGCAACCTGTTCCAGTGTTTCACCACCCTCATGGTAAAAAATTTCTTCCTTATGTTTAGTCTAAATCATCCCTCCCTTAGTTTAAAGCCATTACTCCTTTCCTATTGTAACAAGTCCTGCTGAAAATATTTTCCCCATCTTTCATATAGGCCCCCTTCAGGTATTGAAAGGCTGCTATGAGGTCTCCCCACAGCTTTCTCTTCTCCAGGCTCAACAACCACAGCTCTCTCAGCCTGTACTCATAGGAGACGTGTTCCATCTCTCTGATCATTTTGGTGGCCCTCCTCTGGACACACTCCGACAAGTCCATGTCCTTCTTGTGCTGAGGGCTCCAGAGCTGGATGCAGGACTCCAGGTGGGGTCTCACTAAAACGGAGTAGATGGGCAAAATCACCTCTCTCAATCTGCTGGCCACACTTCTTTTGATGCAGCCCATGATATGGTTGGCCTTTTGGGCTGCGAGCACACATTGGTGGCTCATGTCAAGCTTTTCATCCACCAGTATCTCCAAGTCCTTGGCAGGGCTGTTCTCAAACCCTTCATCCCGCAGCCTGTACTGATAGTGGGGGTTGCCCTGACCCAGATTCAGGACCTTGTGCTTGGCCTTGTTGAACCTCATGAGGTTCACACAGGCCCAACTCTCTAGCTTGTCCAGGTCCCTCTGGATGGCATCCCGTCCTTCTGTTGTGTCAACTGTACCACTCAGCTTGGTGTCATCTGAAAACTCGCTGAGGGTGTACTTGATCTCTCTAAGTCGTTGATGAAAATGTTAAACAACACCGGTCCCAGTACGGAGCCCTGAGGGACACCACTTGTCACCAGTGTCCATTTGGACATTGAGCCATTGACCACTACCCTCTGGCTGCAACCTCCCAACCAATTTCTTTGTCGCCAAACAGTCCACCCATCAAATCCAATTTAGAGAGAAGGATGTCGTGAGGGACTGTGTCAAAGGCTTTATAGAAGTCCAGACAGATGACATGCAACTCTCTTCCCTTGTCCACTGACCTAGTCACTCTATAATATAAAGCCACTAGGATTTTCAGGCAGGACTTGCCCTTGGTGAAACCATGCTGGCTGTCTTGAATCACGTCCCTGTCCTCCATATGCCTTAGGATAGCTTCTAGGAGGATGTGTTCCATGATCTTCCCAGGCACAGAGGTTGGTAGTTCCCAGGATCCTCCTTCCTACCCTTTTCAAAAATGGGCACAATGTTTCCCTTCCTCCAGACACCAGGGACTTCCCCTGACTGCCATGACTCTTCAAATATCATGGAGAGTGGCTTGGCAACGACAACAGCCAGTTCCCTCAGGACTCTGGGATGCGTCTCATCAGGTCCCATAGACTTACATATGTTGTGGTTCCTCTGGCAGTGCTGAACCTGGTCTTCCTTTACGGTGGGAGGGACTTTGAGGAATTCCGTGATAGCCTAAGAAAATATACAATTTCTTAGTCTCTATATAATACAAGTGTTTCATATTATTACCCCTTAATAAACTCTGGAAAACGGCTAATGTTAATTATGTATCATACAAATAAGGCAGCTATGCAATTTAAAGAGGCTGTGCAGGCCACATTTTAATATTTCTTTAAAGACAAATGTAATAAAAATATCATAAAATTTGTTGAAAGTAAAAAAAATGTGTTCAAATTTTGGGCTCTGATCTCTTGAGCTAGAAATGTAATGAAAACAGGATTTTCTGATCTTAACAAAAACTTCACAACTGAGAGGAGGATTCAAGATGATTGAAAATAAAATTAAGATAAATATACTCGAACTGCAGTTTTCTATGGGACTAAGTCAGGATGCTAGCCATTAATGGAGGAACAACAATGCATTGTATAAATGAACTAATGAACACTATTTTCTTGACCCTGATTTACAAAAACTCAAAAGGCTGTACACTATGTACAAGGTTAAACCAATAATTTTCTTCTTCTACATATGTTTCAGCTCTGAAATATGCTACGAACTGTATTATCATCAGATGGGATTTGCAGGAGATGACGTGTTGCTATCAAGCTTTCTAGACAGCTTTCAAATATTGTTCGCTTTAACCAGGAGACAGATTATTACATTTCCCTACAGATGGAAAACAAAATTCCAATTTGACTGAAAGTTTGCAGACTACAACTATTCATTATTGACAAATGTGAAGAGTTGGGTCTCCTCCTAGGGTTGCACCTGATGAGCGGATGACTTTCATGACCTTTTATATTTTGATGTAATGGAAGTTTGAGTTCATAACAGTATGACTGGAGCCACCTGACAACTGTAATGCACTCTGTGAGTGAAAGGTAGTTAAGAAATAAACCTGGAGGGAAAGAATTTTGTAGGCCTTTTGCTCAGTTTGAAATCACCATAGATCCCATCAAGGGTTTATCTATAAAAAGAAGGGCATTCAGTCACAGACTTTCTCAAAATTAAAGTTTCTCCTCAGGGATAATTTTCCTGATATTGTAGTTTGAGGTCCTGATAGCAGAATATTTTGAAGAACCCTGTGGCACATATTGAGGAGATAATGAGGAGGTATGTTTTCCATTTTAAGCTTGAGAGCTATGGCAGAAAAACAGTCAAATTTATTTCAGTGCTGATATCTTCTATTGATTTATAGATAATATAATTGTCAAAGAAAAATCTTTTATGCTATCCTTTACATATCTCTCTTCCACATACTTTCAGTCAAACTATCACGTCTTAATCTTTTAAGCAAACCTGCCCTCTGGTCATGGTGTTTTGGAGATCAGCTTGTGTATTACAGACTCATTTTGAACACAACCCAAGAGAGCAACAGTTAAAGAAGTGGTTGCTGAGACCTGACAATCCTACTGATTTGATTTTGTGAAATCACATATTTTGCCTACTGGCAGTACACTTTGTAACATCCATTCTGTATCACACTTAAGCCCACACAATACCAGCTTCAAATTGTGGTTTGAAGCAAATACTTTAAAAAATTTCCAGCATGGTGAAATCAAAACAGCATTTAAAATAGTTTCTCTAAAATAATTAATCTAATTTGGCCTGTTGTAAAATTATAAGGGTCTGCATTTGTAAGAGAAAGGATCTTGCTTATTCAGGTGACTTCAGATATGTTAGAAATTTCTTCATTAGAAAGCAGGGTTTAATAGATCAATGAGTAAGTTAGTATATATTACAGTACTGTCATGAAAAATATATTGTCCTTGCAAAACAGGTAAAGTATCTAGGAATCTCTGAAGAGAAGATACCGCACAGCTATGTAGTAAGGAATTGAAGCGTATATATAGGAGTATCTCCAAATTATCTTGGGAGGACAGAGAAAACCTGCGTTCTGAAAATGCTTTTGAGGACTGAGAGATATTATTCCCTGTGGCAGGTTGATCTTGGTCAGTTGCCAGATGCCTGCACAGTCACTCACTCTCTCCCTGTCCTCGACAGGATGGGCAGAAGAAAATAAGATGCAAAAAACCACTTACAGGTCAAGATGAAAATAGTTTAGTAAGAAAAACCTAGCCTGTGTTACAAGGAAGGAAAAAAGAGGAAATTGTTTGCTACTTTGCATTGTCAGGCAGATTTTTTGCTACTTCCTGGAAAGCAGGGCCTCCGCACGCATACCTGTTGAATTTGTGAAGTTGTGTGTCAACCTTGGGAAGCAGCTTAAATCCACACAGCCTCTTGCTCACCCCTTCCAGTGGAACGGGAAAGACAAGCAGCAGGGTGAAAGTGAGAAAACTCACGGGTTGAGAAAAAGACAGTTTAATAGATAAAGAAAACCCTGCATGCACAAGTAAAGCAAAATAAGGGATTCGTTCACTATGTCCCATTGGCGGGCAGGTGTTTAGCCATTTCTAGGAAAGCAGGGCTCCATCACACATAATGGCTATTTGGCAAGGCGGATGCCATAACTCTGAATGTCCTCTGCTTCCTCTTTCTGTCCCCGGCTTTTATTACTAAGCATGATGTAATATGGTGTGGGATATCCCTTTAGTCAGTTGGCATCATCTGTCCCAGCTGTGTCCCATCACAGTCTCTTTCCCACCTCTGTCCTAGTGGTCTTCAGGGGATGGGGAAGAGAAAGAGCAAGCCTTGACACTCTAGAAGCACTGTTCAGCAGTAGCCACAATGCTGGCATGTTATCACCGCTGTTTTAGGCACAAATGCAAAGCACAGAGCCTTAAGGGCTGCTGTGAAGCAACTTAGCTTTGTAACTTCATCCCACAGACCCAGTACCTTTCCTTTTCACCCATCCAGTGGCAGCTGAGCAGGGTCTTAGCATTCTGCTTCTAACAGAAGAAGAGAAATGGAAATTAACTGGATTTAAACCTTTGGACAATGTACTAATATCTGTTATTCATAGGGACAAGAGATAGCTGGTCATGGCTTCCAACTCCTGCCAGAATTTCAATAGGAGATCAGACACCTTACCCAGCGTAGAGGCAAGATACAGTTAGTTGAACTAATGTTCCAGTCCTGCTGAGCATAGAGAAATACCTTCCTAATTCTTTTGTTCCAAATCTGGCTTTGTCTGTAACATATGTATGCTACAAATAACAACAAATTTAAAATATAAAATTAAAATTTGTTAAAATAATAACAAAGTTTAATGTCTTATGGTAGATGTTGTCTACTTTAAAATCCCAAATCATGTAAGACTGAGCTGGGGGTTCCTGAGACATGGGTTACTGTGGACTTGAGAGACAGACACCGATTTTGTTTCTAAGCATTTGTTACTTTGCTGGAAGGCAGAGCAAAACCATCTGCATCATTTGCAAGTGTACCTTAACCAATGAGGTCTGGTGCCACAGAAGAAATATTTAGTTTGAAACTGTAAATTGAACCCCATTCATTTTTGCCACTTACATGATGCAAAAGGCCCACTTCCTCAGAATCAGAGTATCACAGAATGGGTGAGATTGGAAAGAACATCTGGCAGTCATCTTGTTCAACCCCCCTGTTCAAGCAAGGACACCTGGAGCCACTTCCTAGAACCTTGTATAAGTGCTTTGGAATAACTCCAAGGACAGTGACTCCACAACCTCGCTGGGCAATCTGTGCCAGTGCTCTGGGTACACCACTAGTTACTGGGCTCCAAGTGGACTTTGTACCTCTGAGCACCACCCTCTGAGACCAGCTGCTCAGACAGTTTTCAATCCGCATTTCTGTCTGCTCATCCAGTCTACACTTCATCAGCTTGTCTATGAGAGTCTTATGGGGGACAGTGTCATAGGTGTTACTAAAGGCAAGGTAGGCAATATCCACTGCTCTCTCCTCACCTACCAAGCCAGTCATTTCATTATAGAATGGTATCAGCAGGCTGGTGAAGCATGACTTCCCCTTGGTGTATACATGCTGACTTCTCCTGATAATTTTCTGGTATTTCACGTAGCTTAAAATTGTTTCCCAGATTAGTTGCTCTACCACCATCCCAGGGATTGAGGTGAGGCTGACTGGCCTGCTGGCTGGCCCTTTCTGAAGACAGGAGTGACATTTACTTTCCTCCAGTCTTTGGGAACTTCTCCCAGTTGCTGTGATCATTTAAAGACTGTCAAGAGTGGCCTCACACTGACATTTTACGATTCCCTCAGCACTCAAAAGTGCACACTATCAGGGTCCATGGACTTAGATACGTTCAATTTGCTTAAGTATTCCCTGACCTGATCCTCTTCCACCAAGCATTCTCCAGCCTTTCTGTCTAGTCTCCGGCATCTTGGATTCCTGAAGACTGGTCTTGCCAGTGAAGACTGGTATGAAGAAGGCATTCCAGACCTAAGCCTTTTCCATATCCTCTGTCACCAGGTCCCCTGCCCCATTCTTCAGTGGGTCCAAATTCTCCCTAGTTTCCCTTTTGTCACTTACTTTCAGAAGCCCTCGCTGTCTTCAAAATCTCTGGCCAGATTCAATTCCAGGTAGGCTTTGCTTTTCCTAACTGTATCTCTGCATGGACATTGTAGTTATATTCCTACTAGGCTACCTGTCCCTGATTCCACCCTCTGTATGCTTCCTTCTTATGTCTGAATTTTGCCAGGAGCCCCTTATTTACCCACGGAGGCCTCCTATCCTTTTGGCCTGATTACCTGCTCTTGAGCTTGAAGGAGGCAAACTCTGAAAGTTAGCCAGATTTCTTTGGTCCCTCTTCCCTTCAGGGCCTTATCCCATGGGCAGTGAGCAGGTCCCTGAAGAAGCCAAAATCTGATCTTTTCAAGGCCAGTGTTGTGATCTTGCTTTTTGCCCTGCTCCCTCATCTCAGGATCCTGAACTTCACCACCTCATGGTTACTGCAGCCAAGGCTGCCTTCAGCCTTCACATCCCCAGTGAGTCCTTCCCTGTTTGTGAGCGTGAGAACCAGCAGACCTCTTCTCCTTGTTGGCTCCTCTATCACTTGTATGAGGAAGTTGTCATCGAAGCTCTCCAGTAACCTCCTGGATTGTTTATGTCATGCTTTTCTGTCCCTCCAGTAGATGTGGTGGTTGAAGTTCCCCAGAAGGACCAGGATCTGAAAATATGAAGCTGTTTTTAGCTGTCAGTAGAAGGCCTCAACCACTTGTTCTTCCTGATCAGAAGGTCTATGGCAGACATGCACTACAATGTCACCCATACCTGTCCTCTTTTTAGTGCTTATCCATAAGCCCTCAGCTGGTTCATCACCCATTCCAAGGCAGAGTATATGGAATCCTGCTGTGTTTTCCTGCAAATGGGAACTCCACCTCCTTGTCTTCCCAGCTTAGTTCTTCCTGAAGAGATTTCCAAGGAAAGAACTCATCTCAAAATTTATGCAATGGTTTCAGGTGATGGGGTATTTTGATAAACAAATTTTAGTTGGATGATTAAGCTACTATAAAGGTATTCTTACAGTAGGAAGGACCTTGAGGCTATGCATGGGCACAAATTATGAAAGCACTAAAAATGAAAGCCAAGGATACTAATTTTAGATGTGCTTATCATTTGCTTTAGAAAGCGTTGTGGGTAGTTGAAACTTTAGAATTAAAAGATCTAGTTTCATACTTGTAAACTCAAAGGTCTTTTTTTCGGGCAACTAATTTCCAAGTTTTTTTTTTTCTCACAGGTAGTAAATACCAGAAGATATTTTTCTCCTTTGTAGGAAAAATGGTATGTATTTCTCCTGGAGACATGAATCATAATTCTCCACAGTTATGACAGCAGCAAAGTCAGAATGCATTTCAATAAAAAAAAGAAATTATTTTGAAAATTTAGACACAGTTTCACCACACAAGAAGCATGATTTTACGTCCTCAGATAAATAAGAACGGTTTCTCCAGTTTGAGCAGGTTACCTGATCCTCTTTTGAAAAAAAGAGAAGGAATTATTTTTACTTCCTTTCAGTTATATGAATGAGTTAATATGTTACAAGGGAGAGAAATATGTGAAGTATTTCACTAACCTCAAAGGTCTCTAAATAGAATATTGATCAAGCCATCTATGAAGCTATTGTGAGTATTTTTATTGCAATTATGAAAAGTACATAACTCATCTCAAAATTATGACAAACTGTGGCTCAATTAACTGTGCAATTAATCAAATTTTTACTGTTCATTTGCAGTCAGTAAATGACTATACTAAGTCAGAAAATGTGTATTCATATAAGTAAAAGCAATGCTGCCACACAAGTGCAAACCCTCATAACAGGATATTGAATCAAGCTCAGTAGTCCTTAATTCAATCAGTTCAAAACTATATTGCTAAATATATTTAGAAAAATATTTGTTTCAGGCATTTATATTAATACAGCAAAATAATTTTGCATGATCATGATATGATCAATTTTAACATTCACAGTGTATTTTACTAAATGCAGAAACTGAAAGTTTCATAGACACCAAGTTTTTCAGAGAAAACTGGAATCCTAGCTAGTGGAATTTATTGATAGATTATATAATTGTGTAATCTAGATTTTTTAAAGTGGGAGATGGCATCGCCATTGATGAATGTTAAAAACACATGTAGCTCTTTAAGATTATTAGGATTTCATTATTCAAAGTCAGATTTGAACAACAGTCATCAGTCATTTAAGCAAGGCTGTACTGTAGGCCCCAAAATGAAAGTAGAATTAAGAAAGTAGAACACTATTTTTATAACAACCTTTGAATAGGGCAAGCATGGTTTTTGCTAGGTGTGTTTGGTAAATCCCATGCCAGAACATGGAATAATAAGAGTGCTCACATATTTAATTTCTCTTTGTCACTAGAGACTTCAAACTGTTTTGTCATTTTCATTTTCACACTTTTTAATTGCTTTTGTTCTGAAACATGTCCTTTCCACCCTTCTCCAGTCCCTTGGTGTATACTGTTGGTTTGTGTCAAACCTGTGTTGGAACCTGAGAGAAAACAAAAGGAAAAATCACAAAGGAGGAACTTGGGCAACAACCTTGGGAGAGACTCTGTTTAAATAGGCTGTAGAGATTTTCAGGACGTCATCAGAATCAAAAGTAGTAAAGGAAATGTACTAATACTAAGAATATGGCTAGTCAGTAGAACAAATGAATTTTTCTTTATATGTAAAGGCAGCTCAGGGTGAAAGCAAAGAAAAAGAGCCAGTCTGTTGAGCTAAATGATCTGCATGAATGGGCAAAGGAAAACTAGAATACTATCAGAGAGGTACCAGGAGTGATAAAAACCAGCATTACTTTAAAAGGCTGGAAATGACAATGTTCCCAATCTTTTCATCACCACATTCTTCATTTAAGACATTATTGCTTTTAATTATCTTTCCTTATTTTCTCCTTCATCTGTTCGTAGTGTTTTCAACCTTTTCTATTGTCTCCACTCTATTACATAGAGATAAAAGAAGGCATAGCTACTAATGTCTTAATCATGTTGACTTGTAACCCATATCTTTTAATAATTCTTCATTGCTGTTTTTACCCACCAACAGCTTCCTAATTACATATTTCAGAATCTTAGGGACCAAATATGCTGGATGTCCAAAACTCCTGCTGCAGTTGAAGGGAACTACAGATTGCCTCAAACACTATTTATCTCAAACTTTTACAGGGTACCTCAAACAGGCTGATGAGCTGATATTTAATGTTCAGGTCTAGAAATACTGATATATTTTATGGCTTTAATCAAATTAATGTGCTAACACTCCCCTGAATAGAGTCAGTGCACATGGATGATCTGAGATATAGGGATAGACTTTTTTGCACTCATGTTTTCCATTTAAATGATCTGTCTTGAAGAGATTACCAAGTCTGCTAAAGGTAGGAATTGTCAAAGAACATACACTGCTGTCATCCACAGGTTTTCTATGATGTATGAACCATAAAGTAAGGTATAGAAGGAAATGAAATTTTTATTTTACTATTTGGGATCACCAAGATTATAGGTTCAAATCTGTACAGTGACTTTGTTACATGAAATAGTACAGATATCACAAGCTAAATTAAAAAAGCTAAAGCAAAATCAATTGCTCTGGAAGAGGCTTTCTAAGCATCCTATGTGGATGTTATCTCCTTAGGAAAACGGAAAGTTATGTGGCAGTTTTGCTTTTGTGTTCCTAACTACCAACGCACAGGCTGATTGGTCTGCTTTTTAAAAAAACACTCCCTGTGGAGTATCAGTGAAAAGCATATGTTCAATAACAGATGTTTTCACAAGAAATCTGTACTTATCACTTAGAAGTTTTTACTAAGGAAATAAATAAAAAAGAAAAAAGAAAACTTTGTAATGAATTTTAAAAGCACTTTAAAGTTACCCCAAGAGCGAATATAAACATGCAATGCTTTTTTTGAGGAACGCCTGCAGTGATAGTTGTGTTCCTTATAAACAAGTACATTTATCTGAATTTACTATAATCAGTCAAGACACAAATATCAAAGTGTACACAAACTGTAATGTTACTTTTGCTAGCCCAACTTACTAAGCTGGGAATGGTGACTTCAAGGACAGCCTTGGGCCATCGCTGGTTCATAATGAGCATTACATGAGTGGGTGGGTTTAAGCCTCACAAACATTCCTCCGAGATGCAGTTCACTTGCTGGATTCCTGAGGCAAGTGGGCAAGCTGCAGTTGAGAACACTCTGTTATCTCCATCTTAGGTGAGACTTTAATGACAACTGATCTCACTTGCACTTTCTACAACTTAGTGGCTTTTATCTTAGTGGCTTATTCTCACAGGCAATTCCCATTAAATAGAACTATGCTTAAATATATTTCTGTTATTTCTGCGACTCTTAATTCAGAAGTTTCACAATCAATTTATATTACAAAAACTTATTGTTCAGCTGTTGAAATTCATCAATTTAATTATATCTTGGGCTATGTTATCATCATACCTGTTCTTATTCTTGAATTTTTTCATTGTATAAAATGCATAACAAAGGCTTCACATAGCATATCACTACATAATAAGACATAAATCAAATGAGATCATGTCCTTGTCTGGACAAGGTCCTGTGCAGCCTGCTGTAGGTGACCCTGCTTTGACAGGGGGGTTGGACTAGATGACCCACAGAGGTCCCTCCAACCCCAAACATTCTGTGATTCTGTGATTCTGTGAAAAAGAAATTGATAAAAACATCGAGAAAGTCTGTGAATTAGAAGTTAGAAAAAATATTTTTACATAATTTTTTTTAAATTTTTTTGTTCCTTTCTGCCTCCCGGTATTTGTGAGGGACATTAAAGGTTATAAGGATAGAACAGAAAAGCATTTGTTTCCTAATAATTACATGTAGGTAGCGAGAAGTTGGTAGTTTGTCAAGCATCTTTAGCTGTGAAGTGTCTTTTGGTTTAGTGCCTGAAGGTAAAACATACACGCATCACACGTTTTGAGTACCCTTCTCTCACTTTTTTACTCTTTTGGAAAAGACACAGGTGTGGACAAAAGGGGGAGACTCCTAAATCCAGGCAATAAACTATATTTTCAGCAGCAGAAGACCTGGCCTTTGTTTTCACCTCTGATCTTACCAATGCAGTATTTATATCACTCGTTGCTTTGGAAAGTACTAAGTGAATGACAATTCTTCTGGTCTATTTTCTTTCTCACAAAGTAGTTAATTGAGATACACAGATTTTGCAGGTCATGTACTTCTGAAAGCAATGGAGGAGAAGGAGCCTTTGTGGGTCTCATATTCAATATTAACACCTGCATTTGCACATATGACTGAAGGTGCAAAACCTTCTGCTATGACACTGTTGCAACTGATAGTCATCTAGGATTCTCCTTTTTTCTTTTCTTTTTTTTTTTTCTGCTGACACACTATAACTAGTCTAGTTACAACTTGTCTAGTTTTGTCCTGCTATGTTTTTTGAGTTTAAAAGATGATTGAACATTAGAAGCAGCAGGATACACGCTTATCATTAGAAGATAGATCCTGGCATTAAAATGACTGTCAGTTACTGATGCGACCTCTTTTTCCAGTCCCTGTTTACTTTTTAGCATCTCTAATGATGTCTGACTCTTCTTTAGTTGCACAATATCAAACCACATAATTGAAAAATAAATCAGCATCTTATGAATAATTGTAAACCTATGGCCAGGATGAATTTCACTGAAAACTTGAGGAAAACAAGGGCCGCTTTTAGCTTTAAAGACAAAGGTGGAGTTTCCATTAATTTTGTAACAAGATTTTTACCCCATCTAGTTATACCATTTTTCTGAACAAAGTGATGAAACCTTTTTGCACTTTCCTGGCCAGCAGTAACAACTCTGATAGGGTGCTAGAAAGATACTTGAGGTTTTGGAAAGAGAAACAAAATGGAAAAATAACAAACAGTCTCCCAGCAGAAGAATTTCGAAGAAGTAGTCTGGTTTACACCACTTCACATTTTCAGGTCTTTCTTTTTCAGGTAATAAAAGCTCAAAAAGCACTTCTAAAAGAGGGTTCATCCAGCTAAAAAAATCTATAGTTCCTTTAAATCAGAGATTGTTAGGCAAAGATATTTCCCAAAACTAAGATTATATTTTTAAACCATTTTAAAATTCCATTTCCATCTTCAGCTAGAAAAATTGCAGGATTCTACTCCAATTGGAGCAAATTTAAGTTTTCCTACCTGTCATGCATGCTTGGGTAGTCGTAAAGCCATTTGCTTTTGTTTATTGTTTGACCTTCTTTGACAGGGGGCAGGGGGAAGGGAGAGGTAGTTTGTTCTGCAAGAAATGTGCTCTAGAAAACTCATTTTGCAGCAGTACAGCTGGAATAATGGCATCACAGTCTTGGACTAGGAGTCACAAATGGGACAAGCTCAGATTTGCAGTCAAAAATCCAAAAATTAGAACAGGTCTGCCGAGTTTCAGCATCCGTGCAAGGACAGAAACGACTCTCACACACATACTGATGCGATGCACAGTTGGTTCCTTTATTATTCCGCTTGTGCAGTTATATACATTTTCCATATCTGTACACGCAATTACTCTTATTCGGATAGGCTACAGACATAAATCACACGCTCTTCACACGCCCCACATTCCCTTAGGATTAGTAACTATGCACTAACGCCAATAGCAACAGACTGCCTCCACGTCCTTGAACACATCTTGTTTTTGCTAACCCACACCATGTGTACTATCAGAACTTTCTCAATGGCTATTCTTAGCTGTCTTTTCCAGCAGCCTGTTCAGTTATGCTGTTATGCTTAAGCGGCCTAGTCATGCTAATTCTCAAGCTACATCAACCCCAACATCTCCCCCTTTTCCTTTTCAAAAAAAAACCTAAGCTATCTTATCTTTTCCTTAAAAACATTTGCTCAATTTGTGTTAGTTGCATCACAAAAATTTTCTTCACAGTTACCTCTAGTGCCTTTTGTGTTCTGCGTATTATACACGGGACCAACATAATCACTGCCATAATCATTAATAAATAAACAAACACATTTTGATTAGTGACATTAACCAGCCAGAAATTCCCCATCTGTTTCCTGCTGCATCAAATACTTCTCAGCCCGAATAAATCAGAATGCAGATACAATAGTCTAAAGTCAAAAACCGGAAAACTTACCAAACCAGAAGATGCAGATGCAGTTACTTAGTCCAGACAAATCCATTAGATCGCAAAAACCAAATCAGTCCATCAGGTCACATAAATACAAACACCATAACATAAAATCACACATTTATGGTCGCGACCACACACACACACACACACACACACACACACACACA
>Ga0065711_1043951_pt1 | contig 14413 bp, 9 predicted proteins | sample Hoacrofraction12_FD_59098 | JGI IMG/M metagenome (GOLD analysis project Ga0065711, IMG submission 59098) | Hoatzin crop microbial communities from Cojedes, Venezuela - Epithelial fraction 12 v2 (version 2) | ecosystem: Host-associated > Birds > Digestive system > Esophagus > Crop | place...
CTCCCTCCCCCCCGCCCCCGCGGCCCATCCCCGGCTCCGTGCGCGGCTCGGCGGGCAGCCCTCTGACGGAGGGTGAGTCAGGCAGCCGAGGAGCGGGGCGGCCGGGGGTAGCCCGAGGCCCGCCGCCCCCGGCCCAGCCCCGCGGCACCGCCGGGACCGAGCAGAGAGAGGCGGGAGAAGCAGCCATTATTTCCACGTCCTCCCTGGCGGTCCTTGCAGTCTCCAGCAATGGAGGGTTCTGTCACTCTCCTTTTTGCGTCGCAGTCACACGTGCCGTTACTCCCAGCAGTATTTCCTCCCACGGCGTCCGACCTGCTGCTCTCTCCAGCGCGTCCCATTTACCTCGTGCCACTCAGCCACCTCGGCATCAACCTGGAAGGTTTTGGGGCAGGGGGTCCGCTCTCATCATCTGGCATTGGCCACGAGAGCACAGCAGACCAGGCTGCATTTCACGTGCTTGGAGAAAATAAACCAGAGATAATTTTAAGTAGTCACTACGTATCGACAAGTAACTCTAGCAGGTGCATGTTCTCTTCCCTTTGCCCTAAAAATGCTATCATTATACATATTTTCCACACCCCTACTTTGCATTTCAAATCCTTCCTCCTGAAACTATGAAGGACATCTCCACTCAGAAAAACAGTTCCTTCTCTTTTACAGCATCAGATCTGAAAAGATCTATACGCAACCACAAAGACCTGATGTGGAATTTTTAAGAGTGGGACCTAGGACATACTCATCCGGCCTCTCTGGATCCTTCTTGGAGGCAGCTGCCCAGCACCAACTGCTCCCGGCAGCAGCGCGCTCGCGGGCCAGCACGGTGGCCACACGGCCTCGGAGCCTCTCCCTGCCCTCCTGCGGCGCGGAGAAGGGGGGACCCGCGCCTGACAGAGCTGCCGACCCGAGGGAGACCCGTGCACCAGGCTGTGCCAGGTTCTGCACATCTAAGGGGCCGACAATACAGGCAAAAGAAAAACTCTCGCAGTGCAAGCGATTTGAGGCAGCTCTCCCCGCCTAAAGATTCGCTGTTTGCACGTCATTTGTAGAAAAATTATCAGCTTAAATTACATTTGGCTTAAAGACAAATTATAGGCTATTCCAATACATCTGCTTTTGCAGTGATTTTTACTGAACACAAGAAAAAAAAAGTTACTGTGGAAGAACTGTGTCGTAAATCAAACTAACTTTCTCACTGCCTGTAGCCAGAACACTTACTATGCATAAGAAACAAAGTTATTGTTGAACATCTCCACACTTTTAGGGGAAAAGGAAAAAAACCACAAAGCAAACACAGACAACCAGAATACAAACACCTACTGCTTAAGAAACTTACATGAAAACCTGACACAGTCAATACACAGAATCTTACAGTTACAGATATACCAGATTATAACTCTACATTTTTCTTGCACCAACAGAGAAGTTAACGGTTTGGATGGACTAATTACGCTCTAACAGTACAACAACAGGTAACAGCAGAAATTGTTTTATGGGAAGAGTACAGTGCACTTCACACATTTTCTGAAAAATCAGTACTTTGGTCTGAAGCAACTTCAAAATGATTCAGAGAACAACAAATTTTGAAATTTAAACACATCCGCACGCTAATAAGGAAGGCTGTAACTGAAGAACCCAAGGGGTAACACATTTTCCTCTGAACACCCAGTTCTGAAGGTAGTTCTGCCACACCTGTCTGCTGATAGCGCGATCTCTAAATGGCGAGTGCCCAGCGCTCAAGGGAACGCCGGGTCACAGCAACAGCAGCTGGGTCACGGCAGCTCCGTCAGCGTGCCTCGCTGTTTGGAAAGACAGGCTTTAGCAGCACAGAGCTCCTGCTGCCCACTCCGCCCCTTCCTCAGGGGTGCCCACGCCACAGCAGGATTTACAGCAATGCGTATGCTTATGCTTCACCCGCTTGGAGTTAAGCCTAGTATTTTGCTGCAAATTCACCTCCCAGTTCAATGCAAGTGAACATACAGATTAATATTTTAAAACACCTTTAAGAAGTCTGATCAAAATCTCAACAGTAATTTGCAAATAACTTTATGAAGAAAAGCAGGAATCAGAATTTATGGAAAATAAGAACGATTAAGTTCTTGTGCAGACTAGGAGAGATGAATGGTCAAAATGATGTTGCATGCTTTCCACACAACCAAATACTGCAGTCGCCAATAAACGCTGTAGGACATTGAACAGCTGGGGTGGGGAGCAGATGTAACAACTGGAGAGGAAGAAAAGATACCTTGAAAGAAGAAATAGTTTTGGTTCAGGTTCAGTTATACTGTGAATATTGAGAACACCTGGACATTCTGCCCAGGGAACAGCTTCTCTTAAATCCCTGCACAATGAATGCAGACATCCCCCACGTCATCAAAAATGACTCATATTCTAACACACCTTGTCTTCCCAGCAGCCTTGAATATACATTAACCCAAGCTCAAGTAATAATTTGGATATACCGGTTATTTGACTGATCACCAACATCTTTCTACTGTTTTTAGTGATAAGGCTTCAAAGGAGAAACCATCACCATGTCTCGACATGTGTATTAGAAAAGCCTGACATCCTGAGGCGGCTTCACAGGCACCCGGGGGCAGCTCCCAGCTGCCAGCTCGGAAGCTGTAGTTGCGGCACCGCAACACCAGAAAAGCGCATGTTTTTATGAGTGACTTTCTCCCCTCCCTTAGAACTGAAGGAACAGAAATGCTGTTAGCTGGTTAGCATGCTCAAGTACCAAATTCACCTGCTACCTAACAGTAGTCAGTTGTTGAAAGGTGTCTTCCAGCCACGAGCAGGTCCCACGGGAATCCAGCCAACGTGCCTCTTTGTGATCCCCAAACAGCCAACCCAACTGCCATCTAAAAGCTCTCTTTTCCCTGCTAAATAAAATAAATGTGTAACTCTCCCAGAATGGTTCACGTACGTTCTTACCGTTGGCTGCTAGAGCACTATACCTGCTTCTCAGATTTACTTACGCTCTTCCAACTCTGATAGTAATTTTGTTAGCTCTTGCAACACAGCCGAAGCCCTGTCATCAGCCACCAACACCATGCCAATACTTTAAACATAACTCCTATGTCTGGACAACATCTGTCTTCAAGGTCATTGTTTTGACGTGTAAAAACTGCTTCGTACAGCAGTTACTTTCACTGTTGGTTTTAAAGGATGCTAATTCCACATTTGTCTTAAAAGAACTGGTGAAAGACTTCAATGGTGGGAACTTAATACTTTCCCATTCAAATTACCCACTTTGCCCTATAACAAACAATCCTTCAGAACAAGTATCAATGAAAAAATGGCAACTTGTTTGTTCTTTGTCTACTCTTTAAAGCCTTTTCTTTATTTTAGCAGTTACACAATAAATAGAACACAACCCATGAAATATAACATATATACAAAAAAATCTTGGGATCTTTCAACTCCGCTCAGTTTGAAATGCTTTGTGTTCAGTTTCTAAAGGGCAGCTGAAATTTAAATTGTCATTTGAAACTGACGGCACTATTAAAAAACAGGCCAAAAAACTTTTTCAAATCGCTAAATTTTCCTCTCGTTTTTCTGCTGCTGACTGTGTACTTAAATACAGGAGGTTTTGTAATAAAGGAAAGAGCACTACTCTTTTCCAGAGTAAATATCGGATGTGTAACCTCTCTGATGTGAACATGTACTGTGCCCAAAGCGCTGTTTTTAACAGTACAGATAGCTAAATGACACTGAGGATCATACAGAAACCTCTAATGAGCTAGAAACAGAACTGTGGCTGAAACACTGGTTTGTATCAAAGAACAAAATGTATCTCCTTCAGCTAAAAGATGATGTTCAGCAGTGCACACTGTATCTATCAATTACAAGTTTAAAACCATTTACAAACAGCATCAGCGTATCAAAACTAGAAACTGAAGATGCACAACAAGATTTTCGTTTCAATAAAAACTAAATCTGTTGGAATTCCCATCATCTTCAGAGGGTAGAAGTACCTCTCATTTTAATTTTGATTCATTTATGTTGCATATACTGTATACAATTGGGTGGAACGAAGAAAACAGGCTTCAGAGCGGAACATTCCTGTCAGTTCCATAAACCAAAATCCAGTACCATCTCATGTGACAGCAATGTATCCCACGAGTTCTTCATAAACATTTGTTTGCTTTTTAACTAAGGTAATCAATGTCTTTCTTTCCCACCCTCCTGCAACACAGACTTTCTCTGTCTCTGCCAACCTCCAGCCTACAGAAAAAGCGTTATTTAAAGGGAGGAAGTGCTCAACAAAGCGACAATGCGCAGGAGGAACCAAGGCAGCACCACTGCACCCTCCCCAGTGCCTGCCCGTCTGCCACGCAGAATAGACCCGTTATCTGGGTAAGCATCAGTGATCCGGTGAGGGAGATCATCAGCTGCCGGCAACTTCACAACCTCATTAAACATGATGTAACTACGCAACAATTGCTTTAACAATACATTCCAACTCTTCACATCGTATGGAGCTCATTCCTCTGCAATCCCACAAAAAAAACCAACAAAACCTACAGATGAATTTAAACTCTAGACAAAAAAAAAATATAGAACAGCCTTAGGCAGTTAATCTATTTCACTACCACAAGATTATGAAGTGGGGAAAAAAGCTTAATTACGTAAACATTTATTTCATCTTGGCTTTATGCACACCTTGAGGAATTTCTTGGTCCTTTATTGTCGAGTCAGGATAATCCCGTTGTTTACCATTATGTAATAATTTCTTCACATAGGAAAATAGTGCTCTGACTACACAAACTAAAACATTCATTTAAATAAACCCTGTTATAATTTATTCTATTACTTCTTTAAAAAGAACGCTACCTCAAACTGTTAACGGTTTTTGCTTTGGGAATTTTTTTGCTTGCTCCCCTTCCCACCCCCCTCCCCAACTGCCACTTGCAACAGATTTCTACTCTGCCTTTTGTTTTGTTAAAAAAAACCACTTATTTTTCTTCTGCACCAGCACATAAGTTCTTTGCTTTGAACACTTAAGACACTTGTCAAACAACTCGGCAGTAAGTCTCACAGTCTTACGCTTGTATTGAAGAGAACTATACAAACCTCAAAACATTCCAGTCTCTCATCTCCATATTCTTTTGCTAGTAAAACATCAAGCGTATCTTTCTATTTTTTTTTTCAAAAAGCCAAATGAAAAATATGAGTAATTTTTGAAATAGGATTGTGTACTACACTGTGACTAAGGAATTACCTCGGAAGGACTGGAGACTTCTGCCTATATTCTCCACCACCATGATAGCAAAGACCCAAACAATCCAAATTATGGTCACCATCTACCTCAGTTACCCTGCCCAGAAAAATCTCAAACACTTACAGTGATATCAAATTTGTAAGTCTGCATGTTCTCCTTCTCTTCTTCCACTAAAACCTGTACAAATTCCTTTTAAGGGAGGACATATTTTGGCAGTGTTCACTGTTTAAATGAAGATTCCCTATATTTCAGCCTTGCCCATATAGGCATCTAAATAAATATTTTTAAAGTTTGTATAAAAAATACATAAAAATATATTTTATATATGTTAAAGTGCATATATATGTTTAACTGCACATATATATATAATTTTTAAAGGACAATATCTGGTCACCCATCATGCTACCTATGATTTGCAAAAGGCTCGTGTACTAAGTACTGCACACCAACTGCCAGTTCTGTTTGCACGTTACCTTCTTGTAGTGCCTGGATCACAAGCTAACATTTCAACAATAACATATGCAGCTAGGATTTAGTTCTAACAATTGAAAACAATTAAACTGTGGAATTTAAAATTAACTCAACATTCTTTTCCAGCCACGCATTTAGTTATCCACAAGGAATTTCAGGGAAAAAAAGTCAGAATAAGACAGTTTGATCAAGAGATCTCTTTAAAGGAAAACATACTTTCCATATCTCCTGTAATCACTCAAATGCCGAGCCCTCTAACAGGATCTTTTCATATATACCAGATGCCTTAAATTGAGTCAGTCACAGGTCATGTCTCCAATGTTAATCTCTTCACAATAAGCAGATAATTAAAAAACCAAATAAATCTATAAATCAAACTAAAATGACGGAATGTTTGTTTAGAAGTTTACCAAATGGAATGACCCTGTTGGAATTCTTTCATGTAGCCTGTGAAAATGTCAGAATATATTCCATTTAAGAGGTCACAGTCCCTAGAGAGCTCTGAGTTTTGGCCTGTATGTCTTTTCACATGCTTTAATATTTGAAAATTGTTCCTTGTAGACACTGACTGATGCCCTGGGAATGCTAGGATTGTGGGAACTGGCAGTACCAATGACAAAGACAGAATTACTGGGAAACTAGTACCTACTCAGTTTGCTCTCTCACCTCATAACAGATAAGACAACATTCTAATATTTACAGGGAAACCAAAAGAATCCACATGTTAAAAGACATTTTTTCTACTGGTACAGTTTGTTAGAAAAGGCACCACAAACAAAACAAACTCCCCAAAAACCCACAGCACCCCAAAAAAAACCCCAAGCCCAGAGACAAAGCTATACTAATTATAATATGCTGTGTGTTCTTACAAAGGATTATTTAGCAGAATATTTGCACTGGATGTTCCATGGACTATTAAAACCTTAACAGAAGGACAAATCACAGCATCGCTGGGGTTGGAAGCAGCCTCCTGAGATTCCCTAGCCCAGCCCTGCTCGAGTGGGGTCAGCAGGAACGCGCTGCCCAGGACTGCGCCTGGCCGGTTTTCAGCAGCTCCACGGACGGAGATCCCACAGGCGAGCTGGGCACCCAGTCTTCTACACACACCCGTTACATGTACACTACACTATACACACACACTTCTATTGTAAACTTACATAAATTGTATATTACTTCTTTATAGAGATAAGTCTTTCAGAACGTACTTACTCCGGGGGTTTTGCTGTGTTTTTTTATTGTTGTGGGGGTGGTGTCGTTAATCAGAGTATCTGTACGCTGTTTTCCAGATCTCATTGCTTTCAGCTTAGTGACTATGAAACTGCCGAGTTTAACTTGACATTTCCAATAATTTTCTGTGCCAAACTATTGCTTTAATCAGAACTAAGTTTTCCATTTGTTGTTCTCTAGTCTTCCCACTAGCCATCTTTCCTCCACTTTCTCTCTCCCAGCTCTCTCAAGAAAGTAACTTCTAAGCACAATAACTTACCTATATTCCATTAGGAGAAGAAAAAATATGCCCAAATGCAGATCGCAAGGGTGGAAAAAAAATTGTCGTACACAGACACATGGAGAAGGTCCCAAATTTCACCTGATTCTCTAGTATCAAATTTGCGGCTTCACATCTGTTGACTGCACAGAAGACTAAGAATTCGTTCAGAAGCCATAAAGCTATGGCAAGAATGCATTTTACCAGTGCTACATAATAAGGGAGTGGAAGATAAGAGATAACAGGCAAACTAATGTACCCGTGACTCATTTAGATGCCAGAAAAATTCCCTTGGTTCATCAAATTTATTTAAGTAATATCACTAGGTTAAGTGTGATGCAGATTTCATTCAGTCATTCTGAGAACTGTCTGTCTCCCATCTGGCTCGACTGGTCCCTTAGGAGGACTCAAATCTCCACCATTTGGAGTATTTGTTTTCATTTTGGCTTGGTGTTCTGGGTTTGTGGGTGTTTTGTTTCGGTTGGGGGTGTGTGTGTGTGTGTTTCTTCACCACCTTAATTGGCTACAGTTCCCCACAAGCTCAAGTGGCCCCACAGGAAGCTGTCGTTCTCTTCTGACCTCCAGCACGTCAAGGTCTTTGCTCCTGAACGCCATAGTCCTTATGCAGCCACAGGCACTCACTTCTTGTAACAGAGAGATTACCTTGCTTTTACATTAAGATGTTCACTGTCCCAAGGCTTTTTTCCCTGACAAAACATACAAGAGTCTTCACTCTTTTCTCACTTAGCTCAATTCTGCTGCAGAATATTAGCTGCTAGCTGCCAAAGAGCAAGATCTAGCGGGCAGCTACACACACATCACAACCTTCTCTATCCTATTCCAGCACAAGACACACAACCCCAAACAGAACCAGAACGCGAGCCCATATCTACTCCTGTTCTGAGATCAGAGAAGCAGACACCCATTAGCTTCCATTAGCTGGAACAAAACTGTTTCTGCACACAATGCAGAGGATCAAGAAGGGGCACACTCACAGTCTGAAACAATGTCAAAGAGCTGAAGCAGGCCTACAGAGTGCTAAAGGACAGCCAACGGTCCGTACAGGCGCCAACCAAAGCTCTGCTCATTTTACAAGAATATAACCAGGCTCTCACCTGTGGATAATGCCTGCACAAGAGTAACCCACATGTGTGTCTCTTTCAGAAACTACTAGCCACTGTCACAAAGAGATTCTGGCACAGTAGGATAGTCAGGGAAGCCAGTGCCAAGCCAAGAGACATTGCTGTAAAACACAAAAGCCAGGATCTTTTCATTTGCCTTGAACGAAAGGTACCTTGAAACAACTACGATTGCGTGGCTCCTGACACCCAGACCTTCACACCTACCTCTACCAGCCAAAGTGGCACGCTCACCAGTTCTGGGAAAGTACTAATTCATCATGCAAGCAGCTTTGCTCATGCAGTGCTTCCCTTTTTTGGTGGCATCTGCATGTGCAACCCCCCACATGCAGGCTGGAAGGCTGCGGGCAGCATCATTCCCACCGCCTGCCGGCTGTCAGCAGCAAACAGCCTGTCTTCCCTCCCGTGCCACCACCCGGCTCGCAGACAGATGCCAGGGTACAGCAGTGGGCAGCACACTGCTCTGACTAGTACTTCAGCTGTGCCATGCTGCCTGCTGCTCTGCCATTCTTCCTCCACCGCAGTCCAGCCAAACAACACCCAGCCAGCAGTTTTCTCCCCGCTGCTCCTAAAAAGCAGCCCCATCTGTGTCACTCTTCTCCTCCCCCGACCACCGTCCTTCCCGAGGACGCAGAAGCTTGACTAGGAAAGCAAGCACAGGGCACACGACCCAGCACCCTTCAAGCAGGGATGCCAACCAAGGGCTTCCCAAGGACACGGCGTTCTGTCTGTCAGCCTCCGCTTACGCACGGAGCCCAGCTGTGCCCCGACACACATGCACTGTACACCAGCCATCGCCACGGGACTGCCAGCATCAGAGCCACGTCTTCGGTGTCCACTCCGTAGCCCACACATGCTGAAAGCAGAACCAGGGAAAAGGTAACCTTTGCTGCTTTTTGGCAAGGGAAACAAGAGTTGGCCTCCAGAGAACAGGCACAATAATATGCCACAATAAAAAGGGCACAAGTTTACATGACCAATGCATTCTATGTACTACTTAATTATCCAGAAAGATGCAGACTAATGAGAAACTGAAATTAACTTCATTAGTAATCCAGTATTGCCCACAGCTGTTAACTTGAAAACAGCTCAAGAGAAAAATGGAAATTTAAAATTGTTACAGTCCAGAAGACCAACATACAACAGCCTGGAAAGACGATTCTTTGTTATCACACCCAAATACATACACAGGGTTACCTTCTATAAACAGTTTGCTGTTCAAACCCCAAATAATTTGAGTGTTTGCTTTAGAGATCGTTCAGTTGAAGTACTTCAGCCCTGCAATAAAACCTTTATCTAGCAAATCAGCTTGAAAACTCCCATCACTTGCCCTGCTATTAAAAGATGAAACATTAATTGGTTAATATTTGTGTTTCACAGACTTTTTATGATGGAAGACATTTGTCTGAAAAACATTTGAGAGGCGGAGAACATGTTGCAGCTCTGTCTCTCTCACTCCCCAAAGAAGTCATCCATTTGTCTTTGATCAGGGAGCAAACACCTGCGTGCAGTAAATGGCTGGAGAAGCTGAAGATGTTTTTGCCTTCCAACTGTTTGTTACTGATCCTCTACCGTAAGTTACAACCTCTTCAACAGAGCTGGCAGAGCATGTAAGTGTCAACTCAAGGGACAACAGTTCCAGTGGAGCTCAATCTAAACCACGAGATTTTGCTCCAAAAAATATTGAGCTATGCTCACCTGAACTCTTACGTGAGCTTAGCTGTACGACTGTGATCTCTGGGGGCAGACTGGCGAGGGGCAGAGGAGTAGAAGGTCAAAAAAGGACAACGTAGTACTATCAGTACCATCTCAAACGACTGCTGGCTCCCAGGCTTGTGTGTGCAGTTCATTGTATGGTTCTGTCACCCTGCTGTAGCTACCTCCACGTAAAACAAAACCAAGCCAAAGCATAAGCCTCCCACATGCCCAGTGTTGCTGGGAAAGCTTGAAACGCAGTTTCTGTCCTAACTTGTGTAAACCAGCTTAACAACACTATGCAGAACAATACCAGAATAACGCAGCCTTCTACTTAACTACTGCCAAAAGACTCATTCAAGTACACAAAAGGTTTAAAGGATCACTACCAAAGCTCAGAGTAAGCATAATGCTTACTGCATGAAAATATTCAACCAAAACCCCCTTAAACAGTTCAGATATTTTTCTTTTTTGTATAAAAGTGCCATTGCATTTTGGTGTACTTAATCTCTTACGCTTAATATACGCTAAATCTCTTATGCTTTATAAAATAGTGACATGTTAAAATACTCCTAAAGAAAGATAGTTTTGGTAAAAAGTAAAAACAAAGACTAAGTACTAAAGCTACTTTTAATATGAATCCATCAAGTCCAAATTTTACTTCTACAAATTTTCTTCTGACTTCCATCATTTCCACAAAAACAAATTATTTTTAACCAAACTAATCAAAATTACTAACTTTGAAATTATGAGTGAAAAATAGTTCGGGTGCTGTGGAGGATGACAGTGTCCAAACCTTTTCTTGTTGTTTTAAGAAAGCAATTTGAACACAAACGTCCCATCTCTTCCAGGAACAACAGCAGCCAGCCAGCATTGTCAGATCTTTTGCATAAGGACAGGAAAAGAACCAGGAGGCTCCTCTTAAATTAATTTAGGAATTATTTAAATACTACTACGGCAGCATTCTCTCAGTGGTAGGACACTTAAACAACATGAAAAAGATTTATAAAACTGAAAAGGATAGCAAATTGCACCAGTGTCCATCAAACACTTCTTTATCATGTCTATCAGACTGTTCCTCCAATAACAGGATTTCTCAGTCTGCCTTGCAGATTGGTCATCCTTTTCCTTTTCAAAAGCTATGAGGTTGTGCTAATAATGGCCTTGAAAACAATGCCAATATTTTTGGCCAAGCCCAGTCAGATGGCTTAGTCTTGCCACAAAAGCCAGATGAAGTGAGTCTGCGGCCCGTTATGTGGACTTCATACAATCTCCTTCTCAAAGACGACATTAAGATCTTTGTGGAAGGCCTGATACTTCCTATGGACAAATGCTCAAAAGTATCCTAAGTTGTAAGAGGAATTCTGATAAGCAACAAAGAGAAGAATAACAGGGGAATGGTTCTAAAGACATCCAGCACAGAGGAGCGAGAGGCAGCTTCTCAAATTATCCATTTCCAAACCACCACTTTATTTATGAAAATCTCCTCTGTTCTTTCAACAAGCCAGAGCCTTTAAGCACGAAAATCTCCTGCCATTGCCTTGTCTTCGGAAGATAAACAAGAAGCAGATTATAAATGAAGGCAACACAAAACCTACCTAGAAATTATTTCACTAATTCATGAAAGCACAAAAATACTTCCTAGTTACGGGAAGAACGCCTAAGAAAAGAACCATCTCTCCAATACAGAAGGACTACAAATGAAAGACTAGAGAGCAAACATGAGCAAGTTTAGCACCTGAAGCTGCATACCTCATTTTATCGCTTGTTTGACAAGATATCTTTATGAGTAAAAGCAGGAAGACAACAAAACAATGAAACTGAGAGCAGGGGATAATTGTGTACTTAACACAGTCATAGCAAGGGTTGTCAAAAGAGGCATTTACAAGCTTGCCATCTTCTAAGGGATTTCTCCCATTTCATGTAATGCATTCTTGTGGTAGTAGCCTTTAGAAATGAAAAGTTTGACTTCTTTAGACTCAACATTGATACCCATGTCATCCATTTTGGTTTTACAGGCAATTAAAAACAAAGAAATAAACAAAGTTTCCAGAGGTACAATTACACACAGGATGCAAAAAACCCCACTACATCCTCTTTTTGATGAGGTTTATGAGTTAAGTGTTGGCATTTTTAGCCTCACTATGAAACATCTTTTTTTGAATACATATTTCTGTTGCTTCCTTGATAAACAGGTAAAATGTTGTAAGCTATCTTAAAAGAAGCTTCTGGTATAGACGTGCTTACTATCAATTTCACATCAAATAGTAGTCAATAGACACTAATGTCTCCCAAGTTACATTTTTTTCTGCCTTACAAAACATAATTCTTAAGGATGTAGAGCCAAAATATTAATAAATTAGCTACAGGTCCCTTAGTTTTAAAATACTTTTAATATATTACACCAGCTAACATAGTATTCTGTATTTCACAATCTTCATGCACGGAAAAAAATAAGGAAGCAATTGTAAAAGGCAAGCTCAAGTATTCAAAGAGGTTGTCATTCCATATTCACGTAAGCTAAGCCTGTGTCTCTCCCCTACCATATTTCCCCTTTATTACATTTTTCCTTCTCTAAGTGCTATATAATCTTGAAGGTATTTAAACAAAGCACCATAGACTTCGTCCCTCATTGTGTGAACAGGAGCATCTTGGTTACCCACAACATTCTACGTCTTTCCAAAACGGAGAATACCATGACTTGGATGTGTCCCCTGGTATTTGATACACATACAGCCTAGTAATATATATATATATCTCCCCATTTTCTCTGCTTTGGAGCTGGGATATTCATATAGTTTTCTTCTTACTTAATAATGCTTATACTATTACAACTGAACTAATACCTAACCGTAGCTAAACTGTTCTAAAAAGATGCTTCAAAAAATCAAATACTTAATTTACATAATTTCAACATTTCCACTATCTACTACAAATGCTGGAAAACAAATCTTCATTATTAGAAGATATTAGCATAAGAAAAAAAACCCAACCACCACAAAAATAAAGGAGGGTTCCTGCCTTCTCCCCAGTAAAAATGAGCCTCCATTTGTATGCAGACCTAATTCTTCCTGATGCATACTGTAACAGTGGAAACACTTTTTTCCTAGGTTGCCATGCCAACATCAACAACGAGGAAGGACACTGGAAAGATTTCTAAAATGTAAATCTTCTTTTTCTTTCATTGTTCAACCTTAAATTATGTGGTGAATTAAACCTTCTGGGATACACAATTCTGTATTATTTTTTCAGAAAAAAATCTGTTCTTGATAATTATCCCTTTTTGTCTGATAATAGTACAAATCTCAAAAATATTTAATTAATACTTCTATTATACACTAGCTGTGGTTTTAAAACTATTTCAGAACATAAACAACTCCATTGTATATGACTCAAAGTATTCCAGAGGTACAAGCTGCCACGACAGGTGAAGCTTATCAGGACAGATCTCCTGACTTACCGTGGCTTGGGAAGAGCAAGTGAAGAGAGTCAATTACTGTTATTTGAAGAACGCACTCAAACACCATTGCTCGCACAGCAAACATTCAAGCCATGCAGAGAGAAGGAGGTCAGCCCCTTCTGCACTCACCATTCTTGCGCTCGTGGAGAGGAGGCAAGTACTGACTGGGCTGCAGCGAGAGCTCCTTGAACTCATGTGCAACCGCTTCGCTGTGAGGGCTGGGAGCAAGCCGTGACTGTGACCCGGAGTCATCCTCAGCATCCGCTGTCCCCAAGTGATCCATCGTGTCAAACCGCCTGGAGACAGGGAGAGCAAGCGGTCTCTTAGTCACCCTATAGCTGACAAAGCTAATAAAGAAAAAAAAACACAAACACATTATTTTTTCTGTTCTTTTGTTTTGTTTTGTTTTTGGTCAGTTCCTTTGTGCACAAAATTCAACTTTAAAATGACATATACACTCCTAATTTTCCACAGATATTGTGGGTTTTCAAAAATGTAGTTAAGTAATGCATTTACAAGCCATTTAACAGCCATTTGGTTCTGAGAAGCAGGACAGCTTCTCTGCTCACTTTGACAGAAGAATTACCCAGTGTTAACTCCCAGTATGGGTGTCCAGAAGCTCCTGTGCCCTGCATTCTAGCAAGTGATGCAGGCAACTTACCAGCAAAACATTCTTCTTTTTTCAGTAGCTTATATTAAAGAACGCTGAAATAACATATCACAGAATCACAGAATCACAGAATAATAGGGGTTGGAAGGGAGCTCTGTGGGTCATCTAGTCCAACCCCCCTGCCGAAGCAGGGTCACCTACAATAGGCTGCGCAGGATCTTGTCCAGGCGGGTCTTGAATATCTCCAGAGAAGGAGACTCCACAACCTCCCTGGGCAGCCTGTTCCAGTGCTCCGTCACCCTCAGAGGGAAGAAGTTCTTCCTCATGTTCA
>Ga0065711_1007665_pt1 | contig 14412 bp, 10 predicted proteins | sample Hoacrofraction12_FD_59098 | JGI IMG/M metagenome (GOLD analysis project Ga0065711, IMG submission 59098) | Hoatzin crop microbial communities from Cojedes, Venezuela - Epithelial fraction 12 v2 (version 2) | ecosystem: Host-associated > Birds > Digestive system > Esophagus > Crop | place...
ACCCTTGTGAAAAGCCCCTCTCCATCCTTCCTGTAGGCCCTTCCAGGTACTGGAAGGCTGTAGAGAAGGGATTTACTTGAACAGCTGTACTAAAAACGAAGGTGAGTGAAACCAACACTCAGTGTGTTTTGCCATTGCTGTAATCTGCAAACACCCTTCTGGATTTTTTGGCTGACTTTTGTGTCTTTCATGCTTTTTTTTTTCTTAAAACTGAGGTAACAACCAAAGAAGGAGAATCATTTTCTTTATTCCAAATACGGTTATTCATAGAACTGGAGAAAGCGAGTTTAAAATAGAGCTGTGTTCGTCTGAAATGAAAGGACGTTGCCAGCCTGGCCTGTGAAATGCGGTACCTACCGAGGCATTGCCACAGCCTCTGTGGTTGCTCAGATAAAGGGGAGCCTGAGCTGCTGGGACGCAGGAGCTTTGTCAGCTCTGCGTTCTGCTGTTAACAAAGGCTGTCTGAAATGGGAGGTGGAGATAAGTGCAATCAGTACAGCACATATCCCACCCGTCAGGCAACAGATGCTGATGTGTGTCTGTGGCAGAGGTGCTCTGTAAATTTTATCCGACTCTATTCACCTCCCTGTTGAGTTCAGCCAGTGTCCTGACATTTCTAGCAGCACTGCAGTGTCTGGAGGGTTCAGGCAATTTCACCAATCATCCAGAATGACAGATACAATTGGAAAAATCCTGGCTAAAGCTCTCGGGCTTTGTAGAGACAGTTTTCTTTGCAGCCAGACCCTTGTGGTGGGAGGCATGATAGTGAAGCCGGAATGATATTTAGTGAGGAAGCTGGCTCCGAAGTTTGGCTAGGAATTTGGCTCTTCCTCCTCCCCACCCCCCGCGCCAGGTTTTTGTCCCTGAAAACAGGGTTAGAAATTGAGAATCTTAGAGGAGAGTGCCTCTGGGATATGCGGGATTCGTGTCCATCGCATGTTGTGCACAGATAGAGCTGCTGTGCCAGCACTTGGGCGGATGGATGGGGCTGAGCTGAAGCTGTGACTGCTCAGCCCAGGGCCGATAAGCAGGTTATGTCGGCACAGAGCCCGTGCTGTTAGCATGGACTCAGTGCTGCCCTGACTGCAGCCCTCGCTCACAGGGTGCTCATGGCCTTGCGTTTGCTTGGAGCACGGGCAAATGGAGTTTGCTGCATTTCTGCTTTGCCGTGTAGATGTACTTTTTTAGCGTTACATGAATAATCTGTCAGTCCTGGAATAATGGCTGGTTTAGGAGTATTCATCACAGAACTGATCTTAAAATGTAGATATGGCAGTGTTTGCTCGTGTGCAGATATTCTGGCCAGCTCTTACAGCTCAAGGCCGAGACAGCGCAAGGGCCAGTTTCTCACTTAAGTTACACTGATTTGGGTGGGGTTCTATAAATGGAACCCAGTGTAGAGTTTGGCTGCCGATGCGTGCCAGCTGTGTGAGAGCCCATGCCTAGTTTGTTAGGTTAATACTGCTTGGAGATGTAACTCCGTGCTTTTGTTTCTTTGGATCTATCAGCGTATGCATGTAGTCCCCATATACATCGGTCAGTGCACAAATAAATCCACGAGTCGCAACTGCGAAAGGAGGAGAAATTGGAAGAAACTCTTAAACCAGCCTGCCCTCGTCCATGTGAGACAGGAGAGCAAACGGCTCTGCCTTCACGTTACTCCTCTTGGCCTTTGTCCTCTCCCTGTGTCAGGGTGACAGACAGTGGAATGTGAGCTCAATGGCAAGGTTTTGTATGAAGAAATCAGTGCAGCTGATACTGCCTTGAACTTTCATTCTGATAAATTCTCCTGCAGCATGTGTTGACATGATCTGGGGTGGGGTTTTTTTTATTTGTTTGTTTTAACCGTACTTAAAATACTTATTAATGAATGTCAAAGAAGCGATTTCCACTCTTAGTGTAATAAAGCAGAAAGCCTTCAGGAATGAGAAGTAATGGGTGGCGATGTAAAATGAGTAGACCTATATTAATGTATGGATTTTTAGGGCAAGCACCAGTGTTAGCAGTAGGTGGTTATAATTTCATATAATGCTCCTAGGACAGAAAAAAACCTGCAGAAATCACAGTATTTTCCTGTCTATGCTTATTCCATAAAACTTACTATACATCAGTCAGATTTGTTTTTCTTTCTTTTTGCCCTTTTTGTTATGGTAGGTCTAAAGAAAATGGAGATTTACATCTAGAAAAGCATAAAAATGAAAGGCTTAAGGAGGGATTATGGCCACGGTTGCTGGCTGAAGGTGGCGAGACATGCATACGCCCACCGCAAGCCCTGTAAAAAACGTCGTCCTGTATTATGGCATGGCCTAATGAGGGCTCTGAGCAGTAAAGCCAGCTCTGAAGAAGTATTTCCACTTTTGTTAGGCCAGCAAGAAAGCAGATGCTGAGCAGCTTCAGGCATTTGCCGTGCCTGTTCAGTGCTGCAGCAGGAGAGGCAGCTGAGCAGTTAAGGTGAAGAGAAAGCCAAACCCCCAGGTGGGCACCGTCATGTTCATTCTTTTGTCGAGGTGGATTATTCACCCCCCACTTCGGTTTTACTACTGTTTTTCTGGTCTAGTTCTAAATGCCTAAAGAGACCAGGCTTCCAATCTTTCTTTTCTCAGGGTAAAGGAGAAGTTTTTGTTGGCATTTAGTCTGAATTTCAGGCTCTTGTGCTTATGTTTGCCTGATCCTGTTATACTAAATAATAATTTTTCTTCCTCTGTGGTTTGTCTGTCTTTCAGATGATTGCTGGTTGCTATAACTCTGCTTAATCAAGTTCTCTTTAACCAGCTCTTAATTTTCTGCATCCCACCATTTCCACATAATGAAGTAGTTGGTCACAGCTGAAAAATCCTTACTGTTAGATTTTCTTGTGATTGTCCGTCATCTGTTATCCTTGAGGCTTTCTGGCATTGACTGTACTTGACAATACGGCTTTGGGGTTTCTTTTGTTGTCCAAGAACATGAACAGAGGTTGTCCTAGGAGGTTAATTGCCTTATTTTCCCCTTTCCTTCGGGGATGATGGAACTGGTGAACGTGCTGTAGCAGGCTAAGCTGAAAAGAAAACTTTTGTTATTGTGTGAGAGTAAACTCTGTCCTCTTAATAGAAATGATACAAAGCCAGACTAGCTTGAGAGTTAGTAGATTACTGTGTAGGGGTAAGTGCACAGACTGGAGGTGAGGCTGTACCAAAGCTCTCTGCACTCCACGGCTGCGAGGGTCAGGCTCCAGCGCTGCGCTGGGGCAGGGCAGACGCCTGTCTCCGTGCCCCCCCGGGGGTCCCCTCCTCATCCTTCTGAGAGCCTCTGAATTGATGTTCTGCTCTCGCTCATTATCGTAGTGGGCAGGTTTGATTTCTTTAGTAGTGTGAAAAATTCGTTTGCATGCTTGCATTTGAATACGTCGCTGCCTGCCTGGGTTACCTGTCGCAGTTCAAACCATTATCAAATCACAGTCTTGGTTTATGCCTGAAAGCATCGCTGGTGTCTCTGAACTGGGAAGCCTGGTAGGGGAAGCTTTACACAGCTTCCACAAACGAAGCAGATTATACCGGCATTTTTGCTGATATAACGTATATTTCAGTGTGAGAACTTCTATCAGTACAGAACTATTCCACACTAAAAGCCTGCATCCTGAACAGGCAGGGAGACACCAGCAAAAGTTTCTCCAAATGGACCGTGAGCCTTCCAGCATCTTTAGCTCCGTTTTCTTCAGAAATCAAGTGGATGCTTTGGAGAATTTTTTTTAATTGCATAATCCCTGCCTCATGTTGGGTTTCTTTGGGTCTCTGCATGTGCTGTGTCCCTTCTCTGTCATGCAGGCTGTGTTCAATAGCTTAGGTTATATTTTCTTTTATTTCTTATAAATAGGAAATGTGTTTTCTATACAAATGTCTGGTCTTTGTAACTTTCTCTACAGTGTTTGTGTTAAAAAAGAGCCACTGGCTTTTCATAGCTTGAGGTGGAGAGTTTTGTGGTCACTGCAACATATGTTTTAAAATAAATAGGCCCTTAAGTGCTTTGAGGGTACTGCAAATGTTGTTCTCATTCATGAATATTGGTTGACTTAGAGACTACATATAAAATATTCAATGTCTTCTTTACATCAAATACTTTGGATATTACGTACATAGGCAACCTTGGGCAAAATCAACTATTGTCAGTGCCCCTAATTTTCTGCTACATCTCCCAAAACATTCACAACGATCTGCATCAGGCACTTGATCAGGTAACCTTGGAAGCTCTCCAGCACCTGCCTCATCCAGTTTGGCACCTCTGGACTCAGCTCAGGTATGTTCTATGTGAATCGACTCCATGACAGACGAATGATGTCTCTTCTGTCATTGATTAAAAGCCTAAAAGACCATTGAAAGCCAAAGTACTCGTGTAAGGAGAGGTTGAGAAGGACAATCACGATTTACACGGTAATGAATATAATTGCAAAATAAACCTCGTATGTCCGCTGAGAATTAAATTTCATACTCACAGGAGAAGAACCAGAGATTTTAAAAAATCACATGATGAATCCTTGCACTTTGACTTTGACAGGCATATTCTTGATTACTAGCTACGGAGGTAATGGAAGGTGTATTATACCCTGGAGGATCATAAATCTTTCTGATTTAAATAAAATGAGGCTTAAGAGAGCAGAGTTCACCTAATTTTCTATAAATTGACAATTGTGATTTATTAACAAGGACAAGGAAGTCACTAAGAAGTGCTTCTGCCGTGCCCAATTATTGTTTAATCAGGTGCCAGGTGAAGCTAGGCTGGCATAGGAGATAACTATACAGTGCTGAAGATGGTGGGGTATAAAGAATCAGTATTTTTACTTCAGACGCTGTGAAAGTTTTCAGAGGGAGTTAAATCAGCCAAATGGGGCAGCAATAAAACCAATGTCAATGTATCTTCTTTTCATAATCTAGCTTCTATGCCATTCAGCAAACAGCATTTCTCCTGACGCTTGCGAGCAGCGGGTGCCTTTCTTGCTGTACTGTTGTGTCAATGCAAGTACAGCTGTGTAAACAACGATGCTGAACTACAAAAAGAAATCAGAATTGCCTAGGTAAATTCAAATTTATTTTAAAACTTTTCTAAAAACTAGAAATGGATGATATTAATTACTTCTTCATGTTAAATGAATTGGCTTGTAAACAGCAATCCTCAGAAGGTACGTTTTTATTTAGATGACTAAAGAAACAGTTAATTCGTCACCACTGTGCGTACCCTAACCCCGCGGCATCCAAGGCGTGGATGTCTGTAGCAAGGTCTGTGTTCAGAAGGAGGAGTCACAGCCTTTTTGTGAACAACAGATGATCAAAATCTTTCAGCTTCCACCTGGCAATCTAAAAGCAGCCTGATCCAAAATTACTGTGATATTATCTATGCCTTGCCAAATAATTTGTAGATAAGCCTAAGCAGATGGATCTAACATACACCCTGCCAGCTCTTGTCGTTGTTTGACCTTGCCAATGAGCGTCATCTCCATCTTCTCCAGATTGAGGCTTAGCCATCATGACCATGGCCAGAAAGAGCACAAACAAGGAAACAGTATCACCTGCATCTACTGCAGAACTTCATACTACTGTATATAGATATCAGGGTGTAAGCTGTCTACGTGTATCTTCATATCAGTGCAATCAATTAGGAAAACAGTTTCAAATGGTTGCGGTGGTAAAGTAACAGCAGAGTAATTCCCAATGCTATATTTTTTTAGCCCTTCCTGCAAAAGAATTTAGATTGATATTATATTTTTAAGTTAGTTTTGTTCTTCGCTTGGACTGTAACATCTCGAATTATTTGATAACAAAGTATTCCCTTCACAAAACTGAGTAGCTGTGTTTGCAGCGATCGCTGAGGTGTCCATCAAGTCCTTCATGCTGCAGTTAGCATAAGATGGCATGCTAACTATCACAACTTGCTTTAAGATTTGCAGTATACTTAAAACTTTCCTTTTCATGATCTCATTAGAGCAAATACTGGGTTGCTTTATGATGAACGGCTCTGAAATACACAATCGTGAATAGAACTTGAGAGAATTTTTCCTGTCAACTTGTATCTGGGTGTATTGGCTGTGTAGCTGAATTCATGGCATTGTGTTTCCTTAGTCAACCATGAAAAAGTCTTCTGGTTTCTCCCTTGTATTTATGGCTTCTAAATGTATTTACTACAGGGAAACTGCTGAATGCCTCCATCTTATTTCCTAGCTTAATTTTCTAGTGGAATTGAGGTTTATGAGATAAACCTTTCTCGTGAGACATCTCTTTCCCTTCCTGCATTTGGGAATATTTCAATTTACTCTCCAGTTTTGACTATTTATGACAGAGGGATTAAGGTTTCAAATGGTGAAAGACAACACTTGTAAAGACGCCACTCGGTAAAAGACTGTAGCATCAGTTTATGGATGTATGCCAGAACTTCAGGGCAACCTTTGATCGTAGTTCTCCCTTTGCTAAGCATGAAATAAGCAAAACCTCAAGTTAAAAGTCCATTCAAGAGTTTAAACTGAATTCTCTCTCTGTGCTGAGTGTGTTTTCTGTTATTTCTGGATGTTTTATCCCCCTCTCCTCTCATCCCATCTCATCTCATTCTTTTATATGCAGCCTCAGGAATCGTAACTCCTTTACACACCGCGTTTAGCCCTTTGCTCTGCTACTCGACCTTCGCAGGTCTGAATACGTGACTGAGTCCCGCTGGCACGTGCAGATTAGTTTGAACACTCAAGCAATCAGCATACATCACAATTATTTAGAAAACTGTGCTTAAAAAAACACTTCCCAAGCTCTGTGGAAGCAAAGCTATACATAGTGGCTGGAAGTGTCCATTTTTTCTTAATTTCACAACATTAGGAGGTTAAAATTTTAAAGCTGGCAGATATTTGTAAGTTGGAATAACGTTCCCGAACACACGCTCACAGAACATATTGTACTTCTCAGTTTATCTTGCTGTGAATTTTCTTTCAAGCCTATCACAACGTGGAAGATTTGCTTAGCCTTTTCCCTTAATGTAATTATTACATATTAACTTCTGACTAAGGTACCCCTAAGATAGGTGTATTAACATTTGTGAGACTGAGAGGTGGATGTGGATGCTTTTCTTCTGCTATTAGGAAAGCAAAGGACTAGGTTTGCGATACAGCCTTTGTAGGCGGTATTGTTGTCTGATTTCCCTAAAAGCTTTGGCTGTATTTAGAGCTTGATAATTAAGTTGTCTATGAAAATTTCCTAGTTCTTAATTTAAAGTCTCTATCAACTATATTTGTCTTCGTCTAGTATTTTTACTAAACACATGAACGCTACCATCTGTTCTCTACATACACCATCTAAATAAAATTTATTATGAACACATTGTATATTGTTAACAACTCGAATAACCTTCGGTATTTCTTTTGGATCGCGCATTTTTCCAGCATGCTTTTAAACATTGTAGTCCTTGAACGAGGTCGTAATTAGCTGGAAAGAGGTCTCCCTGTTCACAAACCATTGAAGTTGGATAGACTTCTGCCTGTCTGCAGGTGTCTCTGTCACTGGCTGGATCACGTTTCTGCTGCAGTCAGCAGGGATGGTTTTCTGCGCAGGAGGTTTCTGCCTCGTGCCTGTGGTGAGCCCCACGCTGCCGCCGCGTGTCTGTGCCCACTGCTGTTGGAAACGGGTGAAGGATCACGTCAAAATGGACGGGGGTCAAAGCTCTGCCATGAGACCTGGAATGAAGCTTTTGGTCTCCATAGACAATACTAACTGTGAAAATTAATTTAAAAAAAAAATCATGATTGAAACAGCGTCAAGGCAAATGCATGCTTTTTTTATCATATTATCATTTGTTCTTCCTCATGAGGTCCTTATTAGTTTTTTCTACTTGTTCTTGAGTGTTTTATGAATCATGATGTAATATTTTCCAGTATTGGATACTTGTAAAGGCTAGAATTTGGCACAGCAGTACTGAGGCACAGCTTGCATATATGCTAATGCCCGGTACGGTTAATTACTGTTGAGTATGAAAGGAAGAACTGACACTTTCTAAGCTCGGTGGATAGTTTCTGTTCTCTTTCAGTGAAATATGGAGCCAGAGCAGCCCAGATAAAATCTGGACCAGCTGAGGTACTTCAGATTTCAAAAGGCAGCTGGACTCTGAACATATATGTCTTCTGATTAGTTGCAGAAATGTTATGTTTCAACACCTAATCCTTTCCTCTCCTACAGAAAATGAGAGGAATTGTATCAAAGTGTTTTGGACCTGATGCTTTCCTATCACAATAGACAAAAATTTATTGCAACTTAAGAAAGTTCTAGAAATAAGTTACTGCACACAGAGGGACCTTCATCCTCTGTCTGTGAATTGCCGAGACAGTCATATCTTCTTGCCTGTCCTTGAAACAAAGTCGGCAACTCTTTTTCTGATTCAGACTTCATTAAAAGGCTCTTTTGTCTTGAAGCAAATATACAATATTCTCCTTTGTAACAATAGTTATTTCCAGAGAAGGAAAGAGCTTTTCCCAACTCACAGATAAATTAATTTTAGTGGTGCTTGACAGCAATTCCATTTTTCCAGTAAGAACAGTCTTACTGTAAATTGAGACTAGAGAATTGCATTATTCATTTGAAAGATGTTTCTAGAATGTCTGTAGGCTCTTCTTGGTAGTGACAGCCTTACACAGAAAGAAAATGGCCTTGCTTTGCTGTGGATTTATTAGTACCAATATATTCTGCAGCTTCTCTCCTTTCAGAATTCTTTGCTTTTCGTAGTCTTCTGTGTTAGAGAAATTATACTTGTTTTGTGGGCTCTCAGCGTGCTATTGATAAAGTCAACTCCAAGAAGATAATCCTCAGAGAAGGATTAAGTGCTGTTTGCCCATTTATTACAGTGAGTAAACTGAGTCAGAGAGACGCTAAATTTTCCTAAAGCCACATAGCAACTTAGTGTTTTAATTAAGTCTGATTCAGCAGCACGTACTAATCAGTTTCCATGGTGCCTGAGGCCCAAGAAGCCAATAATTCAGCCATGTTCAGTACAGAAATGAGAACTGAGGCGAAGTCATGAGAAATTTCATATGCCAAGGAGAGAGACTGAAAATGCCTTCCTCTCATTTTAACATTAATCTTTATTAAATTTTTACAAGAACATTCAAAATAATCTGAGTAATTACAGTAGCAGTGATGAGACTGTTTTACACAGTGTTCAACTGTGACAAAAACCTTCAGCAAAACAGATGCTGTGGTTTCTGCTTTGTTTCTTGCTATGCTTAGCTGCAGAGGGTTTAATATTTTAGTGATACAGGGATGAAGAGTTGATACGAAACAGAAGTAACTGATGCTAGTGAAGTGTCTATGAAATAGTTCTTCAGGGACCCAGGAACAGTATTTGTGATCTTAGAAATATAAAAAAGGGCATCTTCCAGCTTCGCTAGGGTAACGTGGTAAACACAGAGGATTCACAACACAGATGGACGGAACACTGGCAACGTTGCAGAAGGGTGGCGGCAGATTAGTCTTGATGCTGCATGGCTCGCGTCCGTGGAGTGCTGCGGACCGCATGGTGCCAAAATAAAACCTGCGTGAGCTTCCCTCGGCGCTTTCCCAATCCTTCCCTGAGACATTTGGGGGCTCAGGATTTCAAAGGGAGAAGGGCAGGCTGTTTGGCAGACGCGGCGTGGATGAAGCAGAAACCCTCTCTGCCAGGTCTCGGGTGAGGTCTTCACGTGCTGCCTGCGCTGCTGTGTTGGGGGAATGAACTCGCAGTGAGGCGGGGGGTTGGCCAGGTCTTTCTGTTCCTTGGAAATGTTTCTCCCCCGATTCAACCAAGGAATCCTTGTTTCCTTGTATTTGTACAAATATTAAATTACAAAGCTGCTTCTCCTCTCTCTGGGGAATGCTGGGGACAAAGCCTCAAGAAACACAGCTTTGTCTCCCGTTGCTGTAACAAAGCTCCTCTGTGGTGTTGGACAAAAGCGTAATTACTGTGTGGCTCGCTGCTTCTTACAGTACAACGGCAGTATGTCCTACCTGACAAAATACTGAAGATTTTGGTATTATTTGAAGGCTGAACTGTACAACATGAATGGGAGAGCCAAGCACCATGAGCAGACCGACCAGATCAAATGAACTCTGTAGAAAAGTTCACACTTACAAGCTGGCTTTGGTCTTTTAATGCCTTGATTAGGCTTAATTGAGGTTGCACCTATTTCAAGATAAGCATTTCAGAGACAAATTGAGATTGCTACTATTATTTATACAAGTACTTAAAGCATGAATGGAGTTTGAGCTGTCACAGAACCATCACAGTCCTTGTCCTGCTGGCTTCTCACCTCCAGGCTGGGCACGTTGCTGGGAATGGGCACACCAGTCAAGAGCTGAGCGTGAACTTCTGGTCAATGTAGGAGAGAGAGGTGGGCAATGACGAACAAGGGTTAGAAAGATGTGACCAGCACATCCTGGTGTGGCTTTTCTGAGAGATCTGTTCCCTTATAATGCACAAAATCTTGTCATCTTGGTTCAGGAAGCAGCTAGGTGGTTCTGAAAAAAAAAAGGTAGGGAACATTTTCCTCGTTGAGAGCTAAATAAGCCTTTCAAACAACTTCGACATAAGAAATGCCACAGTGGGTCTGTCGTGCATTTAATGCATCGTTCTGTCTCTCACAAGGACACCAGCAAATCTTTGAGGAGAGTACACAAGCGTGGCCACCATTCCTCTCCAGTTCTCCCAGCGCCCACCATCATCCAACTAGGGATTTTGATGTCTGCCTATTGCCTTTCATATCTGGTTTGGATCTATTGTATGTGAATTTGTCAAATGGCTTTTCTACTATCTGACTTTACAACCTTCTGTGGCAAAAAGGTCCTATAAGCTCATACTTTTGAAGTATTTTCTTTTATCCACATTAAGCTCATCTTCTAACGTCAGTAAGCGACCCTCTACTGCTGAGGGATTTGGTGTGTGACAAATTCTGCATTAACCACTTCTGTGATTTTGTAAACCTCAATCATATCACCCCCACTATTTTTCTTTTCTCCAGGCTAAAGAGTCCTAGTCTTTATAGTATCTTCTTCTCAAGTAGTTGCTCCACCTCCTTGAACGTTTTGGTAGTCCTTTTCTATGCCTTTTCTCACCCCACTGTGTTCATCGTGAGGCAAGCAAATCATTGTCAGGTATCTGCCAAGTACAGTGCTGGGCTTCTCAAAGTCCATTCTTAATTCTAGCGTAATAGTAGACCTGAAGTGAGAACAATGAACTCTCTAAGCTAGGTGGAAAAACAGCGAACAGTTGATGCTCTCGTGTGCAGTATAGGGCTGCAGCATCAAGATGCTTCATTCTGACAACGTGGCCATCGTAAAAAAATGAGACTATAGAAACTGTCTGAGTGTCCCCCACTACATCACACCAGATATGTAAAGTCGAAAAAGGGTTAGAAGCTGTTGCAAATTCAGTGGAGAAAGGAATGACCTGTGATGAGCATTGTCAGCAAGGAAAGCTGGCAGTGGTAGGGTAGCGTTCAATATGAATACACAAAAGTTACAGCCGTTACAAACCAACATCACAGGCTGGCGTCTGACCTCTTTGTTTAGCAGGTTACAACTAGATAGACCTCTCAAGTACAATGTCAACAATGGGTTTTAAACCAAGGCAAAACCCCACAGCAATCTTGACTGAATTAATGTATCTCCCGAGACATTTTTCTCATCTTGATTGCAGTCAGGTATCAGTTTTCCAGTGGATGAGCTGGCAGAGGGCCACTGCTAACAGGATCTTCGATAGGAAGAGTAGAGAGATCTCTTGAACTTCTCGTGATTGCACAGATCCCTTGAGTACTGAGGCTTTCAGGTGTCTTTATTCCACCCTACTGTGCAAGTAACTGCAAAGCAAGCCCAAACTCTTTGATGTATTTGCAAATTTTACAAATAGATTGTTCTAATCAGCAGAATACAATGATCAGAGAAATATGTCTATGCCTTGATGATCCAATAAAAAGTCAGTTGGTAGCAGTGGAGGTTGCTCAAGCCACTGAAGTTCAGTTGGAACCGATGTATATTTTAGGGCAATCTTTAAGAAGGGAACCAATTCAACAATGATATCTCAAACAGGATTTGGTGCATTCTGTACAGAAATTCAAACTCAGCTCCCACGATAAAAATGAAATTTGCCCATTAGGTTTTGCCAATGCCTAGTAATGAGTATGGTGTACCAATGTGGCGTTTAACGGAGCACTTGGTAAATGCGGTTGAACGAGTGCTGACTCTGTGGGGTCTTGTGCTGACTGTGTGTGGCCTTCTGCTTATCTTTGGTCATGGTTAATTCTTTTCATTGTAATTAACATTAGAGATTAAAGTGTGTTAGAGTAATGATGAAACATTGTTTCCTCAAAACAGTCAAATGAAAGAGTTAACTGAAATCTTGAAACGGAAATGATACCAAGATACCCACCAGTCCCATTCGTCAGAACTGTTGCTCTGCCCGAATTCTCACTTAAGTGATGAATATGTTTGACCATCAATAAAGACCATTCGGTGATGTGATGGGTCTGAAGACCACAGACCTCCTGTAAATGATGCCACGTGTAGGGGTGAGGGAGCAGGAGACATTGATTCAGATGACACGAGTCTTACTAACCTTGTTTCTTTTGAATTATCCCAAATAGGGTCGAGACTGCAGCGTGCCCATTAATTCTTGCATTCAAAATCCATGTCAGAACGGAGGGACCTGCCACCTCACCGAGGCAAATAAAGATGGATTCAGGTAGTAACACAAAATTCATTTAAAGTGAGATGATAAAATTAAATGTGTTTCTACATTGCATTAATGAACTGTCATGGCTACTTNATAAAAGCTNCTGCATGTGACGCTTCTGTTCGCCATACAAAAAAATTAATCTGGTTTCACTGGTGACATGTTGTTTCCTCTGAAAGAGGCCTCCTTGTTTTCTNNTAATGGAATATACTCTTCAGAGCTGTTTTGAGCGGTCTCCCTGATCTGCATTGTGTTGTCTGTATGCTAATTTTCCTTGGGGTATTTCAAGCTCACATATACCCTTTCTTCTATTTGTAAAGTAAGCATCTGTTGCTTGACAGCCAGATGCAAAATGTTTTCATGCTGAAGAATTTTGTAGAGAAACAGGCTTTAAAGAAACAATTTCAAAACATGGAGAGATTGCCACACCTCGAGCATTGAGCCTGCGAGAGAATAACCTTTACAGTTGGACATGACGGCTTTCTGTTTTCCCACATAAGAGAGATGCAGTGTAGATGGGGATACTCCAGAAATTTTCATGAGGTAGCTGGGAGATTTGTGCTGCTACAGGCACCACTTTACAGCTGAGAAAATAGAAGGTTGAGGCTTTGGCCACTAGCTGTCGTTAAAGTTGATAGAAATTCTTTTTTAGAAATTTTTGTAGATTTGGTCCTCAGTATTTATGCTATTTCTTGCACAAAATACATACCAAAGTACACTGGGCTCTTGTTTCAGTTGCATACCTGAAAGCCTTGCTTCTGAAAGCTTTTATACATCACTGAGGCCGCTGCGGCGTCCTCTCCCATGTGTGGCTTCCTGTCAGCGACAGCTGGAGGGAGACGCTGAATTGCAATGACTCATCACGGATGTAAGCAGGGAGTCAAACCAGCACATTTTTTCAGTTTGATTCCAGTTTGGTTTCAGCTGTGATTAAGACTGTTCCGACTGAGGTCAACTGTTTGTTAGCCAAGTCAGAAAACCCATCCCATCTTATCTCAGAAAATAGGATTTTTTTCAAAACAGGAAGGGCCAGGTAGAAGTCTGGGTGACTGCCAGGGGTTGAGGTGCAGGGGGGGGTTAGCACCCCCCTCCTGTTCCCCCGCTCATGGTAGGATGCCTTTTGTGTTTCCAGCACGGCATTGTGGCTTCTTTTTGACTCCCCAAATCCCTCCGGTGGGAATGGGGTGCAGAAGAGCTTCCCTTCTGCCCTGGGGGTGGGATGAGTGGGGACACAGAAAACAGAAGAAACACCCCGAAGCTTCTCCCTGTCTCTGTGCCTGCCCACCCCCCAGAATCGCCCCCTTGCAGAAGCAGGGCCAGCACATGCTGGACACAAGGACACTGGTGACGCTGCAGTGGACCAGTTGGGGGTTGGTGGGGATGAGGGGACACCATCAGGCTCTGCGACAAATAACAACCGGAGGCTTTCCCATGTGGGAGAACAGGAGTTAAACACGCGTCCACATCCCCGTGAGGGGCAGCTCAGAGCTCAGCTTCAGCACCTGTGACATGACCCTGAGCAGAGCAGAAGAGCCCATCGCCTGGGCACAGACGCCTCTGGAGGGTCACAGAATCACAGCATGTTTGGGGTTGGAAGGGACCTCTGTGGATCACCCAGTCCAACCCCCTGCCGAAGCAGTGTCACCCAGAGCAGCTGCACAGGTCCTTGTCCAGGCGGGGCTTGAATATCTCCAGAGAAGGAGACTCCACAAC
>Ga0065711_1043952_pt1 | contig 14412 bp, 10 predicted proteins | sample Hoacrofraction12_FD_59098 | JGI IMG/M metagenome (GOLD analysis project Ga0065711, IMG submission 59098) | Hoatzin crop microbial communities from Cojedes, Venezuela - Epithelial fraction 12 v2 (version 2) | ecosystem: Host-associated > Birds > Digestive system > Esophagus > Crop | place...
GGGTCGGGATAAGGGCAGTTTAACAGAACAGCAAACAGAGGGAACAGGAACAACAACGGTACAAATAAGGAGAAAACACAACAACGAACCGCACGACCCAGACAGCCGCTCTCCCAAACAGGACCGGCGCCACGCCCCACCAAGCCGTGAGAGAGTTCCCGCTGCCCACCCCCCACCGGAACCCAGCGTGACGTCACATGGTATGGAATACCGGGCTCTGTTTGGCCAGGTGGGGCCAGCCCCCACCCCCCGGCTGTGCCCCTTCCTGGAGTCCGGTGAAAATTAACCCTGTCCTGGCCAAACCCAGGACAACATGTTTATCTTAATGCACTTGGCAGAGATGAAACTGCTCAACATAAATTTAAAAAATTGTAAGAAAGAAAACCACATAGACAATACACAACATCTTCCATAAAAACAAACCAAAAACCCCAAAAACCTCCCTTCACTTATTCTCCCATACTACTTGACTATAGATTGGTTTTTAAATTAGTCTACTCCAACAGGCTTACAGACCAGCATGTAGAGCAGAGTTAAGCTTTGGCTCGTGTTTCTTTGATCCTGGAAAACCAGATTCTGCCAAAATGTTCAAAAACAGCCCTGCAGGCTTAAGACTAAAAAGCAAGTGAGGCTCATACATATTCACCACAGCTAAAATGCTATTTCTCTGGTAGCCTAGAAGCAGACCTTCCGCAGACATTTTCCTGGCCTGCACCTCTTGCGATGCAACCACCTGCACTGCAGACTTGTATGATAAGCACCAGCACATCAGTGTGTGATCAACTAATTAATGAGTATTTAATATTCAGAAGGAAAGGACAGCTAATTCCCTCACTGAGATTAAGAGAATTTTTATCATTAGTGGCAGCTACAGGTACATCTGTGGTCCTGCAACTCAAATACATTTTAAATCCACGGCCAAGGACAGATCTACTAAAGCTGTTCGCAGAAGGACAATTTCTCTTTTCATACTCAATTCCCACTAATTTTGTTACTGACATACCAGTAATTACTGTTTCTAAATGCCTTCCCTACTTTCTTCAATTTTAATTACACTGTGTCAGCACCTAAAATTGTACAAACCACGCACAAGAGAACGGAGATTCGTTTCCTACAGAGGCTATAGAGTTTTCAAAAGGAGGAAGAGCAAGGCCCCACTAGGCAGAAGACACCCGCTTTACTTTGCATAGCTTTGCATAGGGAGTCCCAGATAGGGATAAAAACAAACACGAATTTTTGAAGGGCTAGGACAGAGAGCCATAAGGCAAAAGAGAACTGCAGAAGCCAATAGAGGCAAAAGATTTTTCTCAACTTTTACCCTTACTTGCCATTCTCTCCAGACTCATTTCTCCCTAAAAGATCATGACAGAGAAAAGGCTTGCTTGTCACTCCAAGTAATACTACAACAAGGCTCACAATCAGCTTTTAAAAGCTTTTTCTGTCCTTTTCCCTCCAGCTTTTCTACCACATCTGTATTACCTGCCAGGGCAAATATGACAGCCCATTCCAACAACAACGTACATCAAAACATTTACGAAGGTGGTAACTTTTCTCTGCAGACCACTTTCCTGAGGAGAAACACAACAGTAAGTATCTCTCCCTACATCCAGCACCTGCAAGCACACCTTCAACACTCTTCTCCATTGCTAATCGAGCAGGTTAGATGCGTGCAGGTTCATGTTCTCTGCAACTGCTTATAAATCAATGCAAAACATCTACTTGTGAGAAGTTCCTTATTAGAAGTGCATAAAATAATTTCTAAGAAGCATTCTGGTGGATCAATAATGATTTGTCTTTAAAGGTAAGTAAAGGTCAAAGAACTAGAGCCACAAGTAAGACAAACCACCATGGTTCAACTTTCTCAGATACAGTTAAGTTCATACAAGACTTCTCAGTCAGACTGAAACCCGCTTCCCATGTCCAGAAAACAAAGAGGAGAAATAGAGGATTCAAATCAAACATCCACACTGTTGAGAATACACAGAGAAGAAGAGAATTTAGCTAAAGGCAGTGGAAGTGGCTTCATTATCCACGACTGGCTTTATCCAGTCTCTAACCAGCCCTGGGCAGAACAAAATCTGTGATGAAAGAACAGAGACACAATGATTGATCTCAAGAAATACGTGCATCAGGAAATAATCTGGGTTTTTGCCTTAAACCCATTAATGGCCCTGAAAGAATTAATATCAGCAAAAGCAAATTAAAAAAAAATACAAACAAAAAACCCACCACCACACAAACCATAACTTTTAATGACTCTATTAGAAACCCTGCCTTCTAGAACACATGAGTTCATGTTATAACCCACCGTACTGTCAACCAAGAATTACAACAGGAACACCAAAAAACCCCAGTTTAAAAGCTTATTTTTAACTTACAGATGGGATAACTACTTTTATTTATCTCTAATGAATGGGTTAATTAACAAAAATGCAAGCATATATACACAAATATCTGCTTTGGATGACTTCATCACTACCATCTTGTAATGGCTTTATAAAAGCTATGTTGCAAGTGTCACATTAGTGGTATTTGTTGACATGAAGACAACAACAATAGGTCTAGTAGGATTACATGAACATTTTGTTGCTCTGTGCTACCATGATGCAACACTTAGTGGGTGGAAAGAAAATTCTATCCTTCACGCTCTTCCTGGTGATCAAGGCCAAAATAAAATTTTTGAAGATTACCCTTCTGTTACTCCAGCACCATTGTTCCCGAACTGTATGGTACTCTTACTGCCAGAATCTTTTCCCTTCCAAGTTTGACAGAAGCTTCCTTCCTGTGAGCACCATGCATCTAACTACAGCAACCGTCACGCAGCTGTGGTCTCAGGGAAGTCTGATCAGCTACACTCCAGCCAAAATGATTTGACAGCAGGAAGAAATACCTCACTTGTTTGATAAAGGTATGCTGCACAGATCATTACAAGGGCCTTACATGATTTCCTACCTAGGTAAGTGTGATTTCTGTGGAAGAACAGCTTCTCATCCATGAATAAGAACATAACCGTCATTGCTGTAGCCTATTTCATTTTTTTCAAATAGTGCCTGCCTCTGAGAAACCAAATCCAGTGATGTTTCTTCTCTCCCAAAAATCATGGAAAAAGTAGTGAAAAAAACAACCTGCTTTACTCACTTGTTATCAAAAAAAAAAAAAAAAATCAATGCCTTAAAGCATATCTGAATTCTTGTTGATGATAAATCTCACAAGAATACCTTGGCTGCCACGTTACACCAATGCTAGGAGAATTAAATGGAAATGCTATGGGATTGCTAGCAAAACAATCAGCCCCCTACTATTTGAGGGGAAATTATTAAACATAGTTCTAGGCTAACTAAAAATTGCTGTGTTTTGAGGAAATAGTGCATTCATGTAACAGCAGGAGCGAAGAGACACTGTTAGAGGAGGGTGTTTTTGTGGATTTCACTCTTTGGTTCAGAGTTGCTAATGTATCTATCAGGCTTTCCTCCTGTCAGATTCCAGTCTGAGACAGACAGCTGGTTTGTAAGGGAACAATTTGCACTCAAACTACCTTCATTCTATTTTAATGGCAGCACTGCAGACTTACTAAAATTCAGTATTCTTATTTTTGCCTTTTTCCATTACCTATTTTCTGTATCTCTACAAAGCAGAGAGGCATTACTAACCAAAACTGCTCTCGTGTCTATCTGCTAGGAAGTCAGCTGACTGCACTAATGCACAGAAGGCCAAGCAAACCTCTAGCACTGCTGAAATAGTAACAACTAAATTATTTTTTAAATCAGTCTTTCATTTGCTGTTAGCATAGAATTGATCTGACCCAGAAATGAAAGGGAACAGACATTACTAACAAAATTTTGTCCTATTCGTGTGATTTTAGCCATTTACATTGTCTAGATCTGACAGCACATATCAACTTACCTGGCTAGACTTCATCGGGGTAGGCTTACCATAGCTAATCCTTCAAAATGAGCCACGTGGCTCAAGAGGATGCTGGGAAATAAAGATTTCACATCAAGGTAGCCAGGTAAAACACAGGGAAAAGTAACCAGCAGATTGGTTCTAATTCCTACTTTAGCAGTAAATCACAAAATATGTGTATGTCCCATGAACTGTGCAAACTGAACACCTGCCTTCTCCAGTGGAAACCTGTCCCATGCTGAAGTGGGGAGAGCAGGGGAAACACCAATTATCTAACTTTGTTACAAAGTGCAGGACCTCACCTTCCAGGAATTCCTGATGCATAGAAAGATGATTTTACTTAAAAGATCGTGCCCCCAGAAAAGCAACATACCTAATACAGCTTATACTGTACACACAGTAAATCTAAATTAAGGTATTTTATTCACAAACCATGTAAAACATTAATTAACATATAAAAGCTTCAGCATTGTGCCTAACTGAATTCTCCTTTACTTGCTTGTGTCATTTATGTGTACGAGGAAGTAACACAAGACGATACCAACGTAACAGTAGCAATATAACTGCATTGTAATCCAGCACCAAGTAAAAGATAACCATGACACTGTTTCACAAACAGTATAACAGCACTATAATCTTTTTTGAAGCTTTCAATATGTGGAAACAGATTTCTTTGTGCAAAACAGAGGAAGGCAGTAAGTAATAAAAAGTTATCCCCTTTCAATAAACTAACACACAAAAAAATGATTTCAATAATTAACAAGCTGTGTAATCCTAGTGAGCCCTACAGATTTTGACCTTGGGAAAAAAAATAATAAATCTATGATGCCATTTGAAGTTACATGGCCCTGCATAATGGAAATGATGTACTTTTCCGGGGCATCTTCACAAGCAGCAAATTACAAGGGCTGTAAATCCCTTCAGTTTAATGACAGTGGAAAATACCACTAGATCCTTTAGAGTATTTCCGATTCTGATGAGTTTGTCAATCTGTGTCCATTTGTAATAAATACTAGTGCAAAAACACAGAAATGTCCTGTGTCCACAAAGAAACATCCCCAGTGCTTCAGAAAGACAGAAACTGTCAAAGGGCAAAAGATTCTGTGTTTCTATATTAGAAATATTATGATGTCTGTTCCTACCTCTATAATAATTGGATCCAAATGGTTCATAAAATAGGTGACCTTTGCCATTCACAAGGACTATCCTGACAATATCTGGGAGAAAGAACGCCAGGCAATAAATGGCTGTAGCAAAGAACTCTTCAGAGCAGGACAGTTACAGCAAAGGAGCACGGGGAAAGTGGACTTCCAGTCTTTCAGTTTCTGTGTTTTTCCCAGGGCCTGGGAAAAGCAGTTGCCTTCCTCTCCGACATACATTATTAAATCATTGCATCCTCCATACAAAATAAAACCTGCTGTTCCCTCTCTGCTCCAGGCCATGAAGTTTCAGGTTTACCTGAGCCAAATGACTGATTTCCTGCAGAGCTGACTCCAAGTGGCCCCTGGACCCTCTATAGCTGTGCGACGACTTAAATAATTGACTTCAAAAGTGGAATGAAACAGAATAGTAGTGTAAGCCAAATCTCACAGTAGTCAAAGTCTCAGCTGCTGAACTGCTGTCAACTTATAGTGATAACCACCTCAGCTGTTCACAGACACCAAGCAATTAGGCTGTCTGAAAAGATTTCAGCTTGAATTTCGCCACGGTGACTAATGTATTGAACAAGTGTGAGACAAGCCCTTCTGACATCCCTAACTTCTGCAGTTTCAATGGGACAAGTTAAAAAGTTACTCTGTGCTTTCCACACACAGAGAGCCGCGTCCCCCCCCCTCCTTCTTCCAAATGATCTTTTGTCTGCTTAGGTTTGCAAATGATCTGCAGAAGCAAGAGCTGCATCTGGTGCTCCAGCATGTGGAGGTGGTGGTGAAGCATGAGACAGACCTGGAAGCTACCGCACAACCTGGAAAATGACGCAGCAGGGAAAACCCATGGCTTGTCTGTAATTTATGCACAGGGAACCACATGGCTATAAGTGTTCAGTAATGCCACAGAAAAAGCGGTATAAGACAGCACAAAAGCACTGTGGAAACAAAATGGGATTTTTTGCTTTCATTGCTAAGGGTCCCACAGAAGCCTCCTTCAGAAGAGCAGAGCTGCATCCATCCTCCTCAGCAACATTAACAAATTCCTGTTTGGAATTCTGCTGAAGGTTATTGTGCCATAAAAAGCAGTGAGTTTGCTTTGTTGGGTTTGTTTTTGGGGTGTTTTTTTAAGTCCATATGCTATGCAAACAGTCAAGCAGAAAAGTTAAGTAGTTCTGAAGAAAAAGGAAGGCTTTCTTATGCTAAAAAAAGCCAATAGCATCCAACACTTTCACTTCATCTCAAGGTTCCTTGAGATGTACTTAAAATAACAGGGCATAAGGGTTGAAGTTGACTTTACAGATCAGATATACCTTGAAGTATTATTGAACTCTAAAGAACTAGCTCAACAGAAAGCCATTTTTCTAAATGAACATAATTGTTCCATTGATGTAGGGTATCACATCATATAGACAGTGTAAGAAAATGCAAGGGAAAAAGCCCTTAATATTTCTACTTACTATATAATTATTGCTTTTCTTATAAGACATTTGGAAGATACACGTCTGTGAAATTGCAGACCGACCTGCTAAGTACAGAGACGCTATATACCAGAAGTGCCTAGAACAACTACCTGTTTTATGAGTGCTCTTCATAGATTTATATTCTCTGATTATTTTTTTTTCCTGGGTTAAAACCTCTGTTACATGTGTAGTACAGATATGTAGCACTTCCAGTTTTACAGGTGGAAACAAAAACTGATGCAGAATTGCTAGATAGACAAAATAGATCCATAGCCATTTAAAGAAAAAAAACATACTCCTTTCTTTACAAAATAGATCAGTTTTCAAAACTCTTCTCACCCTCACTTAACTGAACTCAGCAAGGCTTTTCATCACCAACAACCCACCCCAACCCAAACAAAAGCAACAAAAAAAGCTGATCCACCAGGAAAGCTATTTCCAAACTAAGCATCAGTGAAGTATGTTCAAGAGGCTCACAATTTTTACTTTCATCAGACTCTGCTCTTCTGCAAAATGCATAACTAGGTCTATAATCTGAGCATTTCTATGATCACTCTTGAGAAACTGGTAAACTCTAAACTACCAAAATACAAGTAAAAAAATTCTAGTAAAACATTAAAAGAAAAGAGTCAAACGGAATTACAACCTCTGGAACATGTAATATGAAGGGAAGTAAGAAACTGACAACACCACATAATTTAAAAAGCCATTAAAGCCTACATATTGAACTTTTTACCTCAGCATACCTCGGTATGCTTTGCAATTTCTATTCAAATCAACAATAATTATACTCGAGAAAGTTTCAAATTCTACAGCCAGGCATATGTATTTGGTTCCTGCACTGCTGTGCATTTGTGCTTCTGTTCCCATGTGTCAAAATCTGATTAAAACAAGGACTATAGATTATATAGATAAGATAAACACTGCAAAACTTCCCACAGGAGAAGAAATCAAAATAACTTTTGATCAATACAACAATCAAGGCTTGATTTCTAAGAGTCATCAGCAGTTCACGGGGCTTCTGGACACACCTGGCTTTCTGCAAGCACTGACAGTGCCAGGGCAACAACAGAGGAGCCAGGAGCCCAGACTTTGTGAGGTCCTATTGTGAAACAGAGAGCCCTGGCCCTGTTCTAAAATCTCCAAAGGAAGGACCACGGGTCTCCTGGGTCTGCGGATCACAGCAATCATCATAGAAGCTCTGTCTGAAACTACCAAGCCAGAGCTGAACTTAGCAGTAAATAAGCAGTTCCCAATGGGCTGTTTCATTAGAATTTCAAAAGGATACATTTACACAAACACTTTGGGTTACAATGAACTTCAATTTTTCAGCCAAAAATGGTTTTGTCACAAGTCTCCACCACTCCTGCCATCAAATTAAAAACCATAAAAAGAATAAATTTGTTATGCAGTTCTGGCCAGCTGGAATCTTTCTCTGCAGCTATTTCAGAATCCTTGCATGACCCAGAGCCAACAAAATTTTTCACCCATGTTTGCCGATCATGTGCTGTGCATTTTCTATATCCAGCCTGAAACTGCCAGATAGGCTGAACACTCACAGCTACAAGAACAAGTTAAAGGGTGCTGGAGCCTGGAACAGAAAAAGTACTGCTAATATGTAAAAAGTTTTGAAAGGACTGACAGCATTGCAAGTTAATGCTCCTGACAAGGTGACACTATTCAGCATTCTGAGTCAAAAACATTAGATTCTCTTTTTTAGCTACCTCATGATTAAAAGACTAAGAGAAATGTACTATCACTGACCTACTGACATCTCAGCACAGGAGCACTCTGATTCTCTTGCTTTCATGTTGCACAATGCCCATGCAACAGAGTCACATCAAAATACATTATTTCTGAAACAAAAATTACAAGCTCAGATTTCCCCACCCCAGATCCTGCTAGAGAAAGTGTTACTGCAAAGAAATTACTTCCAATAATTATCCCTTGCTGCTGCATGAAAATAAGTAATTTCAGAAACAAAATAATTACTTTCATCAATAGTATTGATAACATTTTTACAGGAGCAATCAATGTAGGTAATTGCTGTCACGCTGTCACTGGTGACCGATTGCTTAACAGACTTGCAGCCATGAAAATAGCTCAGCTACCAATTCATTCTCCAGAGACCATTTGTTTTCTAAGCTCAGGGTAGCATGGTGTTTCCATGTTGTGCATTTTATATAAATCAAGCTGCATGGAGTTACCTCCAAGCAGAGAATAAACACATTCTCACTGCTCCTCCTCAGCCTCCTCTAACGTATCACCCAACCAGGAGCACACAGGGCAACAGAGAGAGTGAATAATTATTTGAAGTAAAACATAATCCACCCTATCCCAAACTATTTACTTGAATCTCTAACAGCTTTTGCATTAGGGAGGGGACGTCAAGTGGAATATAAACCATTATGACACGCAACAGTTTGGTGGAACAAGGCTTTTCAAGGACGAGGCTTGATTCTGGCTAGCATGAAGTTAGTGCAATTGCTAACCTTAACTGGAAACTACTGTTGATACACAAAACTGTATTGCATTTCAAAACAAAGATGCTTAGTCTCTGTGTAGGGATTAAATGGATCTCCCACTTAAACAAATATAATTTATTAAAGCATGAGTTAGACTAGTCTTTATACTTTCATCTTATACATAATATTGACACTCCAATAAGACAACTCAAAGCAACAACAAAAAACAGAATTACAATTGCATTTAGTTATTCATACTAACAAAGAAGGAAACTGATCTATGCTATCCTTGAAACTCCATAAGGTAATTTGTTAGTGTATTACATTAATTGAGAGGTTCTAGTAATGCTTCCTTTCAGGAAAATCTTCCCATACTGAAAAACTGGATTTTACAGAGATTTTCAGATACTTGATCTGATTTCCCTCTAATTTACATACAATTATGATGGTGGAACAGTAGAGAACAAACTTACATGTAACAGTAATAATCTGAAATGTACCTCTAAATTTCAAATCTGACTGGGGATTCTGATAACAGTATTTGATTCCTCCCTTCAAACAACATAGTACATTTTGATATAAATGTAGTTCTTTTGAAAGGGCCACGACTTAAAGACCACAGCAAGTGGCCATGGATTGTGCTAAGCAGTTTAGTCACCTGCTGCAAAACCTGTTCCAGATTCTGTTCACCAACCAGAAGCTGCTCCCTCACACACCATCACAGCAATTTTGCAACAAATGGGTTCCTATCCTTAAAAGACCTCTCAACTCTTCCTTCTTCCAAAACTAAGGTGATCTGAAATACCAAGCAACAGAGTTATAAAAATGGAAATTTCCCTCAGAAAATTGTATTTACTGAAACTCTGAGAAATCAATTGTTCATGGGCCGAAGCCCACATTTCCTGCAACAAAACAACCTTTAGAGAATACTTTGGCATTCGAGCAACAGCTGCAAACAGTGAAGATGTGATGGTTTCATTTCAGACTGCAAGATCAGGAGGAGGAACACTTACTAATGTTACAAACCAGCTTTTTACACAGATTCTATTGTAAGAGCTTATTGTCCAGCAAATTGGGGTCCCTGCTTTCTTCCTCCCCAGCTCTGCTTTCTCCAAGCCTAGCAGTGCCCGGTATTAGCATAAGGAAGAAATGAAGAAGAGTGGTGGTACTCAAACAATTAGAACGTTTTTCGATGAAAAGAGTACCAATAGAACTATTTTTACTTTTAGTCATTGAATAAAATTCTGCTAATTTAAAGAAAAAGAAAACAACAACAAAAAACAAAACCACACACCAAACCCTGCAAAAACCCCAGCCACCTTAAATAACATTTTAGATGAGTTAGGAGCAGACATTCTTCCTCTGCTCACTGCATCCCAATTGTAAAAGTACTGATCCTATCTTAGGAAAACAATATTGTTTGGAATTTATGCGATTTTTTTTATTTGACAGAAAATAAAACTAGCTTATGGGTTAAGCCATTACATGAGAAACAGAAAATCTGCATTCATAGTCATGTAATACAGTGCTTAGATTGTTGTATACATCCTCAGTGCTGCAGCAGCCCTGGCTGACAACCCTCAGACGCCACGGAATGACTGTCTATCCTGCTCCACAAGATCTACCATAGATCATAAGCCATTTCCCTAGTTACTGCATGACTCATTTTCTCTTTGTAGACAGAAGTGATTCCCCTACTTCTCAGAGCTATTGAGACAACATGTCATAATATTATGGTAGTACCAGCATAAATACTAGTGTAAGTACCATAAAATACAACAAAGTGATAACACACTGTTACACACTAGTATCTCCCAAAAGCATCCAGCTCTGTGTTGGAGAATTCCCTAAGACATGGAACTAGTTTCAGTTTTCTGCAGAGCTCTCCTGCAGGAAATTATATTTAAATTACTAAAACACCTCGTCCCCCTTCCTGAAAAAAAGCGCAAGGTTTTAGCTGGAGACATAGTCACGCCCCAGTGTGGGACAGGCCTAACTTAAATGAAGTCCAGGTCATACAGTAAGTCCCATTACTTGTTTTAAAAGCAATAATTAGATCCTCATAAAACATATTCTACCCATTTTACATTGACAGAAGTCACTACAATCATCTGAGTGCCTCCTGCCAGCAGGACTGCCTGAAGCCACTACTCTTTGTATGGGTTTCAAAATGTAAGTGTCCTCTTCATCGCTACAGATCTACTGAGTAACTAACCACTATTTTAGAAGCTTTTTAATTTGTCCTAGAAGCTTGCCCTTATGAGGAAAGGTGGGTCATACAGAAGTCCTTTGCCTAAATAAAGCAGTCACTGGAACAAGTTAAAACAAGCTTATCTGCACACCAATTTTACACACGGGTACTGTTGGCACAATCTGCCACAAATACTTCCGGAATCCAATAGTGCTGGAAATAATTGTGTCACTTCATACATTTTTCACATTTCAGATTGATTCTTAAGATACTTCAGAAACAATTGTTTCATATTTTGTAAGTCTTGTTTTGAGACTTAGAAAGTTTATATCTAGAAAACAGAAAAAGAAAAAAGCTAATTTCTTATATTGTCTTTTTAATGTCTTTGGCTTTATAAACTTTAAGTGCTAGAAATACAGCCTGAAATAGAGCTTACTGAATGTGTAGCCTTGCTGTGGTCAGGAATGTACAGGATTAAGACAAGCAGCGCTAAATCACACTTGCCAATACGTTTCCAGGGGATACAGCTCTGAACAAACTTAACTCCACCTTCAGCAGTTCCACTGCAAAATAAGGTATTCCAAAGACAAGGGACAAGCTTTGAAAGCAGCTGGAGTAGTCACCTCTAAAAATAGCAACTCAGCATTCACTAGTGACCTTCTTAAAAAAAAGTGTCCTATAAATCCTTTTACCATCTACATGCCAAAAATCTTTTCATTTAACACCTAAGGGTACATACTGTCAAAGAAGAAATACCAACAACTTTATGAAGTGCAGTGTTAAAGGGTAATTCTCTGAATATCTTGAAAAGCTTCAGAACAGTGAGTAAACAACCTTGTTTTACTGCTTGGAAATCCAAGGTAGAATCCCTGAATTTGAATATATTATGGTCACTTACTCCATAAGAAGTTTATAAACAATTAGAATCCTTAAAATCTAGTTCAACTAACTCATGTTTGTTTAGCTTGAGACAGAAAGGCAGAAGTACACTACGTGCAAAGCAAAATTCGCAGGGAGAGAAAGTATCTTTTATGAGAGGAAATTATATACCATGAAATACAGTAGAGCATCGGGGTACAAGTATTTTTTCTTCTCAGCTACACGTGACATGCAATTATAATACCAGTGTTTGTTTTTTCTTTAAAGGGAAAGCAATCATTACTTTTCCACCTAAATCCAAGCAAGGTTCATGATACGCCCTACTTTAGTGTTCGGCTTCCCCAGTAACAGAGGAGAAAAATAAGATCGTTTCTGAAAATAATAGCTGAAGAGGTCAGTTAGACACTGTGTTTCTCTGAACTACCACCAGAGCACTTGCAGCTCAGCACACCCACCAAAAAGGGTTAATAAAGACTCTGAAGTGCTAGCAGACAAATATTAAGCCATTCAGTCCTTTTTTTCATCCAGCAGTAGTAGTACCAAATACACAAAATATATATTGCACACAATGAACAGCAGTTAATTAATGTTGCCGCATTGCAAAAGAACAGGAAAGAAATTGCTTTGGATGATAGGCTAAGCTTTCACAGTTAAATCTAAGATTTATGGGAGAAGCATTAGCTACTGTATAAAACTAGAGGAAGCTAAAAACAAAAACCAGCATATGCCAAATAATCTTGCAGCATGACGACACAGTGCTAAAATCGGACTACTAAAATACAAGTGTAGGCAGAGAAATAATTTCTCTTCTCTTCAGAGGCTTTTTTCCTTGGGGGAGGGAGAAAGGGGAAAAGGAGAGATGCAAGCACCCAAACAGAAATTAAAAAAAAACAATCTTCCCATGCCCTTTTTCATACAAGGTTGGAAGTATCCCACAAACAATCTTCAAAATAAGTAGAATCTGCTAGTATGAGCTAAATTTAGTTGCATATGTTTTTCACAACATATGCAAGTACAACTTCCCTCCTTCTTCATGAGGGCACACACTTTGCCAAGTTATCTTGCACTCATTAATCTGTATACTCTGTAAAATTCCTCAGAAATATTGTATCATATTGAAAAAACATCCATTTGTGATTGAAAGTCTTGAAACAACGTTCTCAAAACAAGAAAGCAAACTTTCTACTCACTCTACCCCACCCATAACTTTCCCACTATGTTGAAAACCAGTAACTCTATGGCTGAGAAAAAGCAGAACAACACACACACAAAACCCCTATCTTCGGAGAACAATTTCTTCTGCAATTCTGTTTCTTTCTTGGGATAACAAGTTCTCTATTCCACTACAGAACAGAGAATTAGTATATACTATTAATATTTATTTTCCTCCTTCCATGGATACCAAGTACATTCCCCCATAATTACTCCTTTCCACTCTGCACCTTCTTTTCCAGGATGTTAAACTTTTTTTTTTAAATATGAAACCTGAATTCTGTCTGCAAAATATTTCAACTGCATTAATTAACATTAGTTATTACTAGAATAAAATGAACACTAAGTCCTTCTGACTTTTATACATCCCTATGTCTCTGAAAGAGGTGCGATTTCCTATACTCAACCCCTGTGTTCATGAAATAAAGCAAAAGTTTCACCTTCTAGAAACCCTTTCAGTCACTGTTTCTCAAAACAGCTACAAATGTCTCGCTATTTCAGTGCGGCAAGTATTACCTTTCAGTGGAAATGCTCAGAACTAAACGCAGTTAAGTACAATTCCTCCAAAAAAACCTCTTCAATGGACAGCGTGGGTTGAACTTGGATAAAATAAAAAGTCATAATGATGAGTAACAAATCAGTTTAAAAAAAAGTGACTTTAAGAACCTCTCAAAACATAAGCAATAACAAATAGCTTTATTATCTTTACACAATCATGTTTTTGCAAGATAAACACGAAATAGAAACAAATCTAAAATACCAGCAACAATTCCTTACATTGTTAAGTCCTGCTGGCTAGATTTGAGGAATTCCATAATAAATGCAGAATAGAAAAAATATTTAGAAAAAATATTTTTAAAGCAATACTAAACATAATACTTTTAATGGCACCATGCATGAAAATTGCATTTGAGAAAATGAGACCATAATCCTTACTGTTGCCTTAAAATGTTGCTTATAATGAAGATATTTCTGCTCTGAAGACAATAAAAGTAATAAGGAATGCAAATATAAATAGCAATGGTCCTTCAACATCCTACTTGCAGAGCCGCAGCTAAAACAGGACAAGAATACCTCACAGTCCAATACTTCTATCCCATACCTGTAAATCGATGTTCAGAAAAAAAAAAAAAACATCACTGTTAGTACTACAT
>Ga0065711_1043953_pt1 | contig 14412 bp, 7 predicted proteins | sample Hoacrofraction12_FD_59098 | JGI IMG/M metagenome (GOLD analysis project Ga0065711, IMG submission 59098) | Hoatzin crop microbial communities from Cojedes, Venezuela - Epithelial fraction 12 v2 (version 2) | ecosystem: Host-associated > Birds > Digestive system > Esophagus > Crop | place...
CTGTGCAGCCTGCTGTAGGTGACCCTGCTTCGGCAGGAGGGTTGGACTAGATGACCCACAGAGGTCCCTTCCAACCCCTACTATTCTGTGATTCTGTGATTCTGTGATCCGGCCCCGCGTTGCAGGCGCCGATGCAGCCGCGCAGAGGTTCCCAGCGTAGCCCGTGTGTGGGGTTAGCAGCCAGCTACACTGTTCATGCTGGCTTGGGGCGTTCGCGGTGGCGGTTGTTGATTATTTCGGTTCACGTCTTCCCTCCTTCCATGGTGTAACCAGAACTCTCTTCTCCCAACAGGCTGAGAAACTTGTCAAGAGCTGAAGCTGAGAGACAGAGGACACTTTGCAGCTTTATATAGATCTTTTGCATTTCCCGTGGGATTTTATGTGAAATTTTGTGCTCTCTGTGGTGCAGGTGGTAATGGGGAAGGAAAGAGTGGTGACAGGCATTCACGTAAAGCAGGAGAATACATTTGAGGAGGTCTGAACTTCAAAGAGGTGTTGATGGTAGTGAAAATGCTGGGCGCTCAGCTTGCTGAAGAAGGAATTGCTGATGGAAATTCTTGAACATGTGTTTAAAGCGAGATTTGGGCTTCCTGTTCCTTCTGGGGTTTTTTTTCAGGTTGACCCATATATCATTTCCCTGGATTCATGACATTTTTTAGTACTCTGTTCTGTGCATGTGTCAGAGGGACTACTGTTCAATTATCATTTTCATGCTTCTTATTTCATTTTCCATAATTATGTGTTAGACTTTCATAAGATACATTACCTCTAAAATGCTTGTGTTGCATAGCAATTTCATTTTATGTGGTCTTAATTTGCAGAATTTTTCCTAAATATTTTTTGCAGTTAATGGCTTGGCTTATATTATTTTACAGGTTTTCCAGTAGAGAGAATCTGTGTTCACAATCAGAATATGCTATATGTAATAGAGGTTGCTTTTACTCAGGCTTAAAAGGGGATTAAACATTTTCGTGAAAGCTGAACGTTGCTTGCTCAGAGTAAAGGAAAAAGAAACACTTCCATCTTCATTGCATTGCAGCCTCCACATGTATCTAAGTGAATGTTTATCGTGAAGAGAGCGCATCAGTCACCAGTTTTTTGTACCGGAGGCAGTCTGGGATAAATAACAAAACCTATAATTAGGAGCCACTAGATTCTAATTGACTTATGTTAGTCCTCAAGCTGAAATCTAGCCTTTCTCTCTTGTCAGGGCATGGAGCATCCTTTGTTTAACGAACACTGAGGGGAAATGGAGTGAGGTAAGAAAAAACAGCTTGTCTGAATGGATGCAGCCTTGTGCAAGGGTTTGAAGTTGTTATTTTAAGTGCTTATTTTAGCGACTCTTGAGCTGAGCATTTAAAATATATAGAGTAACATTTAGGAGAAATGTTAATGTGGTTGCTTACTTTAACATGAGCTGCAGCGCTGGCAGCAAAGATGAGACGTGCTATTTAAGGAACACTAAAGCTTTGAGTGAAGTTTTTGCTCAACTTTATTTAGCAACTTGCTGGAGTGCACCGGATGCTGGGGGAAACCAGAACACACTTTTTGGATTGTCAGACCAAAGGCAGGAAGATTCCCACAGAGCCCTCCTCCTCATGTAGCTTCTGGTACTTATTTAGATTTTGTTTTTTAATACCCAAGAGCTTTTAGTGATGTTCTGACAATTGTGGCCTGGAAATTTGTCTAAATTAGAGCAGGTTTTGTTTGTTTACTTGAAAGTGCTAACAGACTCAGACAGTCCTGCAGCATTTTTGAGGGCTTACATCATTCTAAAATAGGTTCAATTGATTCAAAACAAATGTGACAAAAAAAGTGATTTTCTTTGCCCACTCGATGTATTTGCATCCTTACAAAAGGGACAGCTGAGCCTTGGCAGGTGTGCTGAGCGTAGTGTCTGGAATTGATAGGAAATGTTAAGAAGCTGATTTTAGTTGCTGGAAGATAGAAGAGAGCGCGAGGAGTTAAATGAACTAGTCTGGAGATGTGAGACTAAATTGGGGAGAAGGTGGGAGCCAGATCCTCAGCTCATGTAGGCAGCTGTGAGTTCCACCGAGGGTGTATCAGATGAAGGGCTGCTCCCATACTGTTTAGCTTCTTATTTTGGATGATCTGAGGTTTTATGAACCCCCACACATAAAGGGAGATGTGAAGAGCCAGGTGTGCCTTCACAAACTGTATGAAAAGCTGAGGATGACTTGCTGAGTCATAGAAGTGCTCTTCACATTTGTTCATGACACCTATATGAGATGGTAGCTGCATTGTAACACCTATGAAAGATACATATTAGCATCAAACCCTTATCCACATGTATTTATCACAGAATTAAACACAGGATAAAAGTGGTTTTTAACTCCAGCCTTTCCAGACTCTCAGTCAGTCCCCAGAAAATGCACGTGAAAATGTAAAGGCAGAAGCATATCACAGCTGCGAGAGGAAGAAGCTGCTCCGCAGTCCAGGACTGCTTGCTGGGCTACTCCGATCACTGCAGCTTTTTCAAGGACGGGTGCATGAGCTCCAGTGCCGTGAGACACCAGCCCCTGCAGCCGTACGGAAAGGAGAGACAGGTAAGCAGAGGGTCTAGGTGCTCCGGAGGGTGAGCTCCTGGGGTGCTGCACAGCGGGGTTCTTGCCTCCTCTGTCATCCCAGGAGAGGGGGGAGTAGAAAGAAAGGTAGTGGCTGACGGTGGTGTGGAAGTGCCTGTTTCTCCACTGACTGCGGAGGGAGCATTAGGAGATTGTTCTCCTGGAGTTGAAATCAGCTTTTGAAGGTAGCCGCCCCTCTGCTTCTCGTTTAGAGCAGTGTCATCTGCTTGTGGAATGTCCTGTGGAAAGGTGGGAGGCTGAAGGGGGAAGGTGCGTGGTTTGGGCTCCGAACTTCAGCAGCTGACAGTTTTTAGGATTTCATCATTTATCTTTCAAGCGAAAAGACTATTATGTAGGCCTACACGTGTGCTGGGAATTCTTTAAAAAAGAAATTCCCCAACGAGTGAAGTCTTGTGCAACTCTATTCACACATGGAAGCTCTTCTGCCTCAGACTCTGCCCCTCTTCTAAAAATGTTGGGAGGCCAGACTCCTGGGAGAGATTAAAGGGGATGGGGGAGAGATGTGAGAGTGACAGTCTAGCCTGTGGTGGTTGGGTTTGGTGTTTGTGTCTTGCCACAAAGAGCTTGCAGAACTGTGAATAAATACATCGTAATTACAATTGTGGAAACATGGCTCTTTTGGAGAAGACAAGGAGTGTGTACACTTGCTTACATTACTAAAAAATCATAGAATCACTGAATCATTAAGATTGGAAAAGACCTCTAAGATCATCAAGTCCAACCTTCCACCCAACACCACCACGCCTGCTAAACCATGTCCTGAAGAATGTAAGTTTTTGATTTGTCTTATTCCTGTAAAATGCACAGAACTAAAGGAGCAGAATTGTATTCTAATTAAGGCCTAATCTAACAGTGTGTACGATTCCCCACTGCAGCACCAGAGTCTGTCCTCAATTGCTCTGGCACGAGCGGAAGAGAACAGAATTCAGTTCTGAGAATCTGGGTAACTGGTGGTGATACCCAAATCAGAAGAAAAATAAACTCGAATTTCATGGGTTGAAATGGCAGAGCTGGCAAATCACTTGTTGGTTTTACCTGTACAGTTACCTGAAATCACCGAATGACTTCTGAAAAACCAGTTTAGAGTTTCAATATGCAACAACTATAGGAAGATCTGTTGCTTCCTCCGTTTTAAAGGCCTAATCGAGAGTATTCTGAAGTCAGCTGAAGGTTTTTTTATGGTTAGTGGAGATGGAGATTCAGTTGCAAATAGTGAGGTTGCTTACTGGTGTTTTATTCTAGGAAAGTGCCGATTGATTTATTCTCCGGTGCAGATGTTTGGCGATGAGTGGTGACACCAAAGCCTCAGTCTGTGTTCGACTGTTTAGAGTCCCTTGAACATGGTTTTGTAAGGCCATTTCTAGCTAGTAATTGGTGACTGGATGTGGTTAGGGTAGTTAGATAAACACACAGAGGAAGGGGGTGAATCACTGAGTAAATATAATATTGATGCTGTAGGAACTGCTGTTACGTACAGCACATTTGTGGCAGATGTGACGTATTTGTTTTCTGTTGTCAGGAAAATGTTACTTGAAAGAAGAATTGATGCTAAATGTGTGGTTCCAAACCTGCATATCCACACCTTCTCGATGCGTATGTTGTCTCTGGTCAGACTCTTCACAGCTTGTTGGCTTTTGACATACCCCACTTTGTTTACATACTCCCTGGGAATTTGGTCTCCTAATCTGAGGTTGTATCAGAGAAGTTTCCGTTGCTGTAAATGTCAGCGTAGCTGCATCTTTAAAAGCCCCTAAAGTAGATGGTCTGCGTTAATGTAAAAACACATCCATGCCAGTGAAACAGCATTATAGTTATTAGTGGAGCATGTTGGCAGTTTCTGTCAGCAATTTTTGCAACCATGTAACATAGAAAGGAATAAAAATACCATTTACTGTGATTTGCATGCCACATAAAGGGGGCGGAGTGATGCAGTACCAAAAGCACGAAGAAAAGCCTTGCAAGCAGTTTTCTGTCCTTCTCTCTTTTGCACTTTTTCAGGATCTTGGTGGGTACACAAAATCTGCCCGAGTTTCTCCTGCGTTCCTCGTGGGTGCTGGGGCCACGCCGTTAGCCAGCAGCCCCAGGGCGGCCTGGTCCACCCCTCAGCGACAGAGCCACCGGCTGTGATGGGAGGGAAGAGGAACCGAGGCAGGACAGGCAGCGTTTGTGTGCATCCAGGTGGAGCGTTTGGTCGTTCCTTTTTGCAGTGCGGAGGATTTAACCGTTGAAAAGGCCGAATCGGAAGACAAACCAGATGTTTGATCGCCCTGTTGTAACCGAGATGAAACGCATGCATATGTATATATATGCATATGTGCTGAAATGAGTTCTCCAATCCCCTAGTGTTTATCTTATGTGTGATGAAAAGTCTTTGTTCAGAAGGAAGAAAGACCAAAATCTAGTTTGGAAGTGTGGTTGGTACATTCCCTTCAGGTGTGTGCATGCAGATACGTGCACTTAATTCATAGTTTTCCAGCCCCCAGTTCCCAAATGCTTGGCCCCACTCTGCCAATGACATTAGCTGTAAAAGCCATAATGTAATCCTCAAAAACCTGGAAAAGTTAATATTTCTTTTCATAGCTTTAAAAGGAACTCTGTTTACTCTCTCAGAAAGCTAAAATTTAGCTCCTTCGCGAAGCTGGATTGTTCTGCAATCATGGCAGACATTTTTTGAGAACAAAAAATGCACATCTGAGCTTTGAACTCCATGGCATTTACCATGATTTGTAGAATACCTCTACCTTGTGCTTTGGTGCAAAGTTTCAGCAAGGAACTGAATATTAAGCAACAACACATAGAAAATTACATAAGCTATTGCCAGACAAGATATTGCAGTGATACCATAAAATCCTTCTCCAGTTACTGCCTGGCATGAAATCTTAACTTGACTTCTACTTACTATTATCACAAAACCCACAGGGGGTTCTTCTTGCTGCTACTTGTTTTGTCAAAGATCCAGTAATTGGTAACATGTGAATTCACATTTTGCAGTAGCAGAAGAACGGAGTGCAGCAACAAAAATGAGAAGTGCTGTTCAGAAAAGTCACTTTCGCATTTAAATCTGTGGCAAGCATCAGGGCTAGAAAACCACAATCTTTAAGACGCAGTGGACTTACACATCAAATAAGGGCTTACATTTTCCCTGCTGGTAACCACCTATGTGAATATTTACAACTAAAATGGAAACATGATAAAAAATTAATGGTCATCGCAGATCCTTTTATGCGATGCTTATATTTCTGTAAATCTTCACAGCAAAGTCTGTTGTATCTTCATACTGGAAGTGTTTTGTGCATGGTTTGAATGTTTTGCAATGTTATATCATGGTACACTGCTTTGTTAGAATTTTAGTTTTCAGTAACATGTTTAGCTTAGTTTGGTGCGCTACAAATTACGTGTATGCTCCATGATACTGATTGTGAAACATAGCGAACCCCTAACCACACCAGAAAAAGAATGAAAGAGAAAAATCAGAGTGAAAACACCCTGCAAAGTCTTAAGGTACATTGTCAAAGATTGCTGAATTGTCCAGCCTCCTGTGGGTTACCTCGGCTATACAGGCTAGTGAATTACTCGGATCAGCTTCTCCCTCATATCCTTGACTTAATTGAGCTGTAGTGTGAGAAACATTTATTCAACAACCGCAGGCGCCGACGCCGCGGGGGAGCTCTTCAGCTGGGCTGGAGAGTGAGGGCTGTAAGATTCACAGAGATTGTTCAATACAGCCGTTAAAACACAGCGACGGCTAAAGCCTTCTTGAAACCTCTAAGTCATTGGATAGATCTTTTGATTCGGAATCTTTTTGAACTAGGGTCACCTATGGTTCCTTTGCAGCTCTCAGCCTCGCTGCTGCATAAAAGAGGCCTTCAAATTTCACCCATTTTGTCTGACAAGGTCCTTTTTCAGCGTTCATCCTTCACGACTGCAATTTAATCATTTAAGATGACAAAAAACACCTAGCAGTGGGTTCTCAGTTCTAATAGAGTCTTTTTTAGCTGGGATTGTTAGTAATAAAGTAAAAAAGGGAGCCAGGCTTTCAAACTGGAAGCAACCTGGTACTTTTAAGAATCTGTTCTGCATAACTGAATGAGCAGTGCTGAAGAAATAGAAGGAAATTTAAATTTTGTCCTTGCAGGATGCTTTAATCCAATATTTATAGCAACCCTGTAAAATCAGGACTGCCAGAGAAAGAGCTCTGTGACTGGAGGTGAAAACTGGCTGGTGCCAGACCTGGCCCTGCTTTGTGACAGTAAGCACATCGCTTAATTACGTTGTCTTGGTTTCCTCTGGTTTTGATGCTGGGATGAGAAGTACCTGCGAGTGAAGCTGGTCGTACCCATGACAGGGAAGAGAAGAGATGGAGGTGCAGGTTTTCTGCTGGCCGGTGGCACTGGGTGCTTCCTGCAGCAGGTGGGGCTGGGGACTGAGTGTGTAGTCTGCTCTGCCCCTCCAGTAAATCCCGTCCACACTGGTGACCCCAGAATCCCTGTGAACAGGGAGCTTTGAAATGTGCAGAGGGAGGATATTATGGAAAGCCGAGAAACCGTGACTGGGATGTGCAGTTAGCAGGGTGAATTTTTCCACAAAAACCTCAAAGAGATTTCCAGTTGTAATGTTTTCAGCCTTGAAAATATAATCCAACTTTTTCATTTTTAGGCTTCTGACCATTATCCTCTTGCATCAGCAAAACAACAGCAGTGTATTTAACAGCTTCATTAATGCCAGAGTAATAATTATCTACTGCAGAAGTGGCTATCTCATTGGGAATTTTTATACCAGAACTGCAGCAACATTCTGATTCTTCAGAACTCAAGATCAACGCCTGTAAAGGTACAAAATTAGTGCAAACAAAAAGTAATCTGAATATAAAACAATACCAATATATTAAAAAAAGAGAAAATGGGAGCCTGTGAGCTGGCTGTGCTGCGGATCAGGTAGCTCACACAGAGCTGGGTTAGTTACAGCGGCTCAGAACTAACAGTCTCACCCTCCACCCCTTCACGGAAAAGACTAAGGCAAAAGTGCAAACTGTGGGCTGGGCTGGGTAATCAATCCAGAGAATGGCTTACACAATGAGTCTGCTTTGTCTGTACATAGATTTGAATGAGAACAGTATTTGAAATGATGCATTTTCATTTCTTTCCTCGCTACAACGTGATCACAAGTTACCTGCTGTCAGTTTTTTCGGTGCAATACCCAGAACTGTGTGTTTCCTGTTTACAATTGGCCAAAGAATCCAGTGTCTGTTTTCTTTGTGGTTGTTTATAAACTGTGTCTATTACATTTATATATACAAATGTAATATCTAAATATTATCAGTTATCATACTATGTTTCAAAACACGCACGAAACAATAACAAAACTGAAATTTAAGAGATTTATAAAATCTTGCAGTATTTGCTGTATTATAAATGACAGAGACTACCAGCTATGTGTGAATCACACAGGTGGGAAAAACAGATCATCTGTCACGTTTTCTTCCTCTGGATCTGGAAAACAGAAACTGGAGCTGGCTGAAGGGCGCACTGCAAAAAAATGCATTTCTCTTTTGTGGAAACATACCTGTGGAAACAGAGAGAGATGCGAAGCTTTGCACATACCTACAAACTCTTTTCATCTTAATTCAGAGCATCTGAGACCTTACAATTTTTTCAAGCATCAGGATGGTACAGTGATGTTATTTTCTAGCAAGGCCTGTATAATTGTAGTCAAAATCCACAAGCACGTTTTCACATAGTTCCTAGGTACCTGGTTAATCGGTCGCATCCCTTAGTGACTCTCTTCTAAGATTCGGGTTAGTTTCTGAAGTGCAACACTTCCAGAGCCTTCCCACCATTCTGCCTATGTTAGGGCTCATTTTTACGACGACACTTTAATTTGGTATTTAATTAGCGTCCAGCCTGGAAAGAAGGAGAGAGCCAGGGCAGAGGGTTTGGGGCGGCTGCTGAGGGCTGCGGGTGGACGCACCACAGGGCCTTACACCCTGGCACTTGCTGGTCTTCATCCTCAGATCGCCCGCCAGGCTGCAACCAAGCTGTCGTTGTGCTCCCGAGATCCTGGCTTAAACATTATTTATGCCTTCCCTTGTGACTCGGCCAGTCGGCACAGAACTCGGCTAGGGAAGTCGGGGCGTGCTTTACAAACCACCTGTGAAGCTACAGCGTGTAGCAGCAGTGTGAAGCTTTCCTCCGCACCCACTCCCCGCTGCGTACGGAGAAAAGCCGGGTGAACGCGGGTAGAGGGGAGGCGAGGGGCTTTCGCGCCCTGGCCCGTTACATCACTTGGGCCCTGCTCGCTGGTTATTTGCTCTCTGTATCACCTCCCCGCAGGGGGCTCAAAGAAATCAGCAGATCTCCCCCAGCAGAGCTAACAATCCCTAGCCCAATTCATTCAGGCGCAGCGGGACAGCCGGGGATTAATCAGAGGGGGAATGCTGTGAATTCCTGCACGCTCTTTCTTTCCCCGGCGCAGCTGGTGGCAGGGACACTGCCAGATGAAAGCGGGGCTGTCGGCATCCGCCGGCCTGGCTCCGGAGCCTGCATTCCAGGGGATGGACTGGCCTCAGCTGGTAGCTCCGGTGCCGCTTCCCTCTGCCAGGTTAGACGCAGGAGGAATCCAAATTCAAGTACACCTCGCTCTTCCAGCTTTCGATCTGGTTTTAGGAGTTACCAAATTCTGTAAGACAAAATTAGAATTGAGTTATTTTTGAGTGTTAGCAGCACCAAAAACAGGGATGGGAGGATTTATTGACAGCCCATCTTCTTGCCACTTTGGAGTTGGTTTCTTTCTGATCTTAAATTTCCTAAACGAGGTTTCTGTGATGCTATTCTGAAGGAGCTTTTTATGGGGAATTCTCTTTTCTCTAGGGTGTCATTATTCATCTACAACTTATTGTTGTAGTTCTCCACAGTGGTAAAATGCCCATCGATAGAGCTCGATTTTTCCCTTTTTTCTTCACAGAATCCCACTATATATATTAATAATCTCTGTTCTCCAGCCCCCGCAGCTTTGTCCACCTGTACTGCTGTCACGTAGCTGTGCTGGGATCACACATAGGAGTCACTGGGTGGGAGCCCGCGTTGTATATTGTCACATATTCATCAGAAGACTGCTTCACTGCATTGCAAACACAAACAAGTATGAGAAATACTGGGATAAATGAAAGTTAGAACAGCGCAGCACGAAGCAGTGGCCCGGCAGCCTTCCTCCTAGGTCTTACCATGAAACTGGGCGCTCATTAGGTCTGCAGTGTTATTGGAAATGTGTCCCTCCAGGTTTCCTTCCGTGAAGACGGTGATCCCCAGTAATCCCCTGCTGTGCTGACAGCCAGCGATCTGCCACATGGCAGTCAGCAGCCTGCAGGATCATTTTCTACGCCATAGTGATGGTCTGTGAAAAATGTTAAGGAAGGGGAAAAACTGGAAAGCATTGCTTTTAAGACGATTTAAGTTCAAGGGCCAGCCTGTGCCAAGACTAATCCAAAATGTGGCAAAAACTAATATGCAGTTTTTTACAAAGATGAGAATCAATTTATTTTTAATATAATTTATAATATTATTAATTAGATCAGTGAGTACATATGATTTTAAGTAGTACTGTACTCATGTTCAAAGTCTTTAAGTAGAAATTTGGGATTTGTTTACATTTTAACATACATAGTTCCAAAAATCTTGATTCTCTTTCATTGCTATTTGCCATTCTGCAGCTATTTTCTTTCTTTTTTTGATTTGACCAGCCATTTGCGGTGCAGTTAGCACCTATCTTTGCAGAATAGAGCATTTACCACTCAGCTGTGCAAACGGTTGTGCCAGGGTGGCACAAGGCTGGGGATTAGCAGTCGGAGATGGTAAAGGGGTTGTACCTTAAACCGGTGCTGCCATTGAAAACTGTCTCGTGAAACACAACCAGGGGGAGGAAGGTGGAAAAATGGGTGTAGAGATGAAGATGAATAAAGGGGCAGAAGTTCTGGAATCAGCATAGCCACTGGAAAAATATATTTTTATGCATTTCTGCTGTATCCTCAGTGTCCTCAGGCTCCTGAACTTTGGATGTGAAGAGCTGAACAGGTCTATTTGCTCTTCAGTACCTTTTCGTGCTTTTCTGTGATTATCTGAACATATTTATCTTGTACATGCATATGTAAAAATCTGTTATTTCAGTTAGTGTTTTCTTTTCCCACCTACAGCTTATATTCCAGCCAGTGAAGTCTTGCTGGAGACCTAGGTAGGCATTGTTTAAACACTTCCTGTCTAGCTCCACTGGGATACTTCAATCTGTCTCGCTAAAGAGAGAAAAATAGATTAATCATTCTTGTTTTGTTTTTTTTTTTAGAATACTTGATTCTGACAGTGACATCAATTTGTGTGGCTTAACTGTGATGCAGACGCTTTCCTCCTGTTGTTTGAGTCATACTATCTTATTTTATCCAAGTTCTTCATAATAACTCTCTGAAAGGTCAATCTTAGTTTAGTAATTGGGATTTTGGGGGTTTGGTAGGAACAATCTAGTTCCAAATAATTAACCTGGACAGCATGTCATTCAAGGAAGAAAAAAAGAACTCCCCCATTTCTCTGCTTTCCTCTTGGATCTCCGCAGAAGTTACCAAGCCCGAGGGGCTCGGTGTGCAGCCACACAGTCCATCTGCTCACCTGTTTACCCCTCCCGAGAGGCAAGGAGCGAGCAGAACGTGTCTGAATTCCTTCTGCGCAGGGCAGCTGAGCTGGGGGTAATAATTTACGGCAGATACAGACCAACGATAAATTAGTACTCCCCCAAGAGTCTGGAAGAAACAGAGGAGGAGCAGTGACTCACTTCTGAGTCATAGAGCCTCCCCGGATTTATCCTGGGATGATGTACTGTATGCACCACTCCTTGATCTGGGCTGTCTCAAAAGGACAACCGAGCCCTCAACAGCCCTGGGGATAATTGTGGAAAAATAAATGTTAGCTAGCAGCAATCATTCCTTGGCACGCTTTATTATGTTTTGTAAGATGTTCCCTGTATCAGGTTAGTGTTTTGATAAGAAACGGTGAAAAAAATGCAGGGCAGATTGGTTTGGCTGATCAGTCAGTCTGCAATCAAAAGTTACCAGATCCCCCCTCTGCAACCCTTGGCACGAGCTGCGGGAGCTGCTTTGAGGGGGCACTGGGGATCAGTCAGGGATCCCCACGTTGCTCTGGGAGGGCATTTGGGATCAGTCAGGGATCCCCGGGTTGCTGTGGGAGGGCATTGGGGATCAGTCAGGGATCCCCGCGTTGCTGTGGGAGGGCATTGGGGATCAGTCAGGGATCCCCACGTTGCTCTGGGAGGTCATTGGGGATCAGTCAGGGATCCCCACATTGCTGTGGGAGGGCATTAGGGATCAGTCAGGGATCCCCACGTTGCTGTGGGAGGGCATTGGGGATCAGTCAGGGATCCCCACATTGCTGTGGGAGGGCATTGGGGATCAGTCAGGGATCCCCGCATTGCTTTGGGAGGTCATTGGGGATCAGTCAGGGATCCCCGGGTTGTTAAAGCGGTGGGCAGCCATGCAGCAGCAGAGACAACATTTATTGTGCTCGTTCTTTCTCCTCGGTTTCTTCTGAAGCTTCTTTCTGCTGACAGCATTTTCACTGCTTGGCATCGTCTGATGCCTGAGGCTGCATCCATCTCCCACCCGGCCCCAGTCCCCATGGCTGGCCGCTGCGGGTGTGCTCGGGGACCTGCCCTTCTTCCCAGCACCGACTGATTCCCAGCAGCAGGGGAGGGTGGAGGTTTCAGACCTCTGGCACGAAGAAGGCATCCTGTAATCAAAACCATCTGGGCTTGTATGGGTCCTTTTGAATTGGGTGGAAACCACCACTTGAGAATACCAATTCTACCAGAAGCTTTCTCAGTCAAATCAGACTCGTGGAAGGGATTTGTGCCAGTCCTGCGCTCAGTTGTGGGGTGTCCGAGGTGACAGCAGGAGAGGTGTCTGGAACGCCCTGCAGTATTCTGTGGCTGGGGCTCCAGTGTAAGTACAGTGACCTCAGACCCTCGTACGGCACGGTGTGTAGGAATCGTAAAGCTACTTTAAAGTCCTGGTCCTTGCTCTTTGCCAAAGCACAAGAATAGAGGGGCTGAAAATCTGGAGTTTAGACTTTGACGAAATCCGTTCTGAGGCGGGAGCAGTTCTAATTCCTCATACTCTTGTCAGGACTGCTTACAACATGTTTCCGTCCTGGAGCCGTGGCTGCATTTGTCTTACTCGGCACCGAAATCAAGATACGAACCCCTGCTTATATTTGGTTGAAGGCACTTGAATCTCTTTGCCACGCTGACTGCTCCTAGCTGGAGGAATAGCTGTGCTAGTTGGCCTGTGGACTGTTTGTTGTGAATTTTCACAGATTTTTCTTGTTACGGATCACAACTATCCAAAGACTTTGTGTGTGATTTGATGAGCAATCTGAAAGGAGGAGGTTGTATTCCCTCTTTTTTCTACCTTTCCTTTAGTCCAAGCCTTTTGTGGTTCTGTATTCAAAGTACAGCACTCATTAGACCTTTTGGTGAGCTGATTTAACTCCCCATCTGGCAAGAAACTATTAGCTTTGCAAGATAAAAAGTGTGCTTTCTGCTTGGTTAGCAGTTGGAGGGGCCCAACAAGCAGCAGAGCCAGCACATGATAAGCTTCAGGAATGCCTGGCTGCGAGGGGGAGGAACGGTTCCTCCCCCGTGAAGGATCAGAGAGCTATCAGATCAGCTCGCTCCACCTCCTGCAGCTTCACCCTGAGCCTCCCACCACGTTCCAAATTTGAACAGTCAACAAGTTAGGAAAAAGTGAACGGGCTTTCAGACTCGGGCACTGGTGCGGGATGAGGGGACCGGCAAGCTGAAAACAGCCACAGAAACTCACCTGATGGTGCAAATGGGCCAGGAGAGTTCTTATTTCTCCTTGTCTGTCAAACAGACCTCTTTTGGCTGATTATATCTATTTCCTTGTGAAAGTTTCATCAATAATGTATCTTAAGTACATTACATGTCAGATATTTTGGCAGGGGTCTGTCTTCATGACAGTTCCATTTTAAACATGATGAAAGTCCACTGTACAAAGTTCATTTTCCTTCTTCCTGTTGACTGAGATAGATATTGATAACAGCCTCAGAAGATGAAGCCTGCAGTCACTAAATGGTCATAAACATTAAAAATGTATGTAAAGAAAGAAATTCCCCTTATTCCTATTTCTTTTGCGTACATCAATTATGGTATACCAAGAGAGGTTTGGGATAAAGATCAGTGCTAAGTTTGATCTGAGAAGATCTAATGAACTAACTGTAACAGACAGCGTGCTGACCCTGCTTCAGCAGGAGGGTTGGACTAGATGACCCACAGAGGTCCCTTCCAACCCCTACCATTCTGTGATTCCGTGATTCTGTGAACCATACAGCATCACCAGTAGTGGATATACCTGGACAGAAATGCAGAATTCATCAGAAACATCATTGAACAAGAAAGAATAGTTATTTCTGTGACTTTTCTGTCTTTCTGTCAGGTGGAGTCCTGTTTCATGAGCAATTCTTGCTCCCTTCTGCGTGAGCAGCAGTCCTCATTGCACATGCATAGGCAGTTCTAATCGAGCTAACAGTATGAGACAGGAGCAAGATCTCGGAAACAAGGATGTAACTCGACATTGCATATCACAGAATCACAGAATCACAGAACAGTTTGGGTTGGAAGGGACCTTGAAGATCATCTGGTTCCAACCCCCCTGCCATGAGCAGGGACATCTCCCACCAGCCCAGGGTGCTCAGAGCTCCATCCAACCTGGCCTTGAGCACTGCCAGGGAGG
>Ga0065711_1007958_pt1 | contig 14411 bp, 13 predicted proteins | sample Hoacrofraction12_FD_59098 | JGI IMG/M metagenome (GOLD analysis project Ga0065711, IMG submission 59098) | Hoatzin crop microbial communities from Cojedes, Venezuela - Epithelial fraction 12 v2 (version 2) | ecosystem: Host-associated > Birds > Digestive system > Esophagus > Crop | place...
AAACAAGGCTGGGCCCAGTACTGACCCCTGAGGGACACCACTAGTTACCAGCCTCCAACTACACTCAGCGCTGCTGATGACAGCCCTCTGAGTTCTGCCATTCAGCCAGTTCTCAATCCACCTCACCGACCACTCATCCGGCCCACACTTCCTGAGCTTCGCTAGGAGGATATTATGTCGAAAGCCTTCCTGAAGTCTAGGTAGACAACATCGACAGCTCTCCCCTCATCTACCGAGCCAGTCATGTCATTGTAGAAAGCTGTCATATTGGTCAGGCATGATTTCCCCTTGGTGAATCCATGCTGACTACTCCTGATAAACCTTCTTTTCCTCCACTTGCTTGATGATGACCTCCAGGATGAGCTGCTCTATCACCTTTCCCGGGATGGAGGTGAGGCTGACCGGCCTGTAGTACCCTGGGTCCTCCTTCTTGCCCTTTTGGAAGATTGGAATGACATTGGCCTTTCTCCATTCCTCGGGCACCTCTCCTGTCCTCCAGGACCTCTCAAAGATGATGGAGAGTAGCTCAGCAATGACACCCACCAGCTCCCTCAGCACTCGTGGGTGCCTTTCATTGAAGCCCATGGATTTGTGGACATTCATGTCACTTAAGCGATCCCTCACACAGTCCTCCTCGACCAAGGGAAAGTCATCCTCTCTGTGGTCTTCTTCTCTTACGTCCGGAGCCTGGGATTCCTGAGGGCCTGCCTTGGCACTGAAGACTGAAGCAAAGAAGGCATTCAGTAGCTCTGCCTTCTCTGCATCCTCCGTCACCAGCACACCCGCCTCGTCCAGCAGCGGCCCCACTTTGTTCCTAGCCTTCCTTTTGCTGCTGATGTAGTTGAAGAAGCCCTTCTTGTTGTTTTTGACATCCCTTTCCAGCTTCAATTCCAGGTGGGCTTTGGCCTTCCTCGTCGCATCCCTGCATGCTCTGACCACATTCCTGTACTCTTCCCAAGTGGCCTATGCCTCTTTCCACATTCCATGGACCTTTCTCATCCACCTGAGCTCCGCTAGAAGCTCCTTATTCAGCCATGCAGGTCTCCTGCCTCCTTTTCTAGATTTCTTTCTCAGGGGGATGCACCACTCCTGAGCGTGGAGGAAGTGATGTTTAAAGAGCAACCAGCACTCTTGGACCCCCATGCCTTCGAGAGCCCTGGCCCACAAGATTCCTCCCAGTAGCTCCTTGAAGAGGCCAAAGTCAGCCCTCCTGAGGTCCAAGGCTTTTATCCTACTTATCGCCCTGCTTCCTCCACGCAGGATCCTGAACTTGAACATTTCATGGTCACTGCAGCCGAGTATGCCTCCAGCCTTCACATCCTCACACCAACTGATATTTCCTGGGCTAGTAAAAAAGGCCAGACTAAGTCAGGCATTGATTAAACTAAGCAATTTGCAAATAACTTTTTAGTTGAAAGGCGGTCAAAATGCAAAGAGAGCTTCAAGAAAATGAGGCTAATGCAACAAATCACAATTGGGAAAAAAGATGGAAACTCTGCAAGTGACTTAACTCATGTAAAAGCTGAAACAGGCTTCCTGACTTTTGCTATCTCATGTAATTTGTATCATTAATAATGTAAATGTAAGAACAACTTTAAGGACAACTTCTCCCCTATTTAGGCTAAAGAGTTCTTAGAGCATTGCTTTGACATTTTCCCCCATTTGCCACTTTCAAAATATCAGTAATCATGATCCTGGTCTTAATTTACTGGAAGGCAGAGGAAAAGAGATATTGGGTGTATTTATTCTGAGCACTGACATTTGAATAACAAAGGACATAAGAGTACAAAAATAAATGTTATTTTTGTTGACTATCCAGTGAATATCCATTCCCTAATGGGCCATTTATGTACCCAGAAAACAATTTAGCAGTTCAACCGAAAGCCTCTTTCTCTCTTGCTGTTTCTAGAATTTGACTTCTTGAGTTTGCACTGCCTGTATTTCTCCCACTCCGCATTCAGCAGAAACTACCCCAACAGATGTTCTAAAATTCTTCCTCGCACTAGCAGAGTCAACACACAAAACATTTTACCAGTACAGCTATAGAGGTAAAGACTGTGAATTTGCACCAACACTTAATGTGGGTAGCAAACCCCCTTGAATAAGAAAGGATTATAGTGACACAGGCCACTTCTGAGACCCAGAGAGCTTACTGACTCCCCCCATATTTACCCATGGAGTTTGCCAGTTTGCCACCATGCCTAAAACTGGCAGATTTGGGGGGCAAAACTCAGCGTTAGTCTATGCCACAGACACAACACAAAACCGATGCTAATGAGGTGACCTTTTCCCAGAAGAGTTCCCCAATCTAGCAGTACTTAGACAGAAAAAGATATCAAAAAAACTACTCACCTAGGAAGACATCAGATGTGCTTTGACACATAGCAGGCACATAGGTTTAAAGAGAAGATTAGATTTGGGACTGTACAGAGTGGAAATGTCACATTCAGAAGAAGAATCAGGGGAAACTGAGAAGTTGCACAGTTTGACCTCGGTTTGCAGCCAAAGGTCTAAGAGACAGCTTTACTGTTGCTGAGTAGGTGCCTCATGCCATGCATGGTGCTATTAAGGTTTTAACAGTCATAAATAACTGTAGGATTACGGCAGAATTTTCAGCAAACCAAGACAAGCAACTTAAAAGTTTTAATTTCTGTGAAGTGATGAACAAAATGACCAGCAGCACTGACAGACGCTCCAGTGGCTCTCCGCATCGTGGTCATGCTGTATTTCCACACCTCCCTGCAGAACTGGCCTTTGTAAGGAGGCTCAACTGGAGAAAACTGGGAAAAGCTCTCCTGCTCCCTCCTGCACAGCAAAGGGCCCACACTGCTGAAAGTGGAGAGGGTGGAAGTGGAAATGGAAAGGGCGAAAGTGGGAATGGATAACAGGGTACCGGTTTGGGCAGAAATGTTCAGTCACTGTAAATCTCCTCTGCATCTCTTTGTTATCTTCTTTGCATTAGCAAAGGTGCAAGGAGGGCATATGCATGCCTTTCCATACATATATATGCTCTCACTCCTCCCGGAATACTACATAGCCCATGCACTTCTGGGATACTTTACCTCTGAGGAACAACAACCAGCTGAAAGATGAGTCAGTGACTGACCACCTTCTGCACGAGGCTGGGAAACAGGAGACCGCACACTTTTACCAGATTTTGGTATCGACTACTGTTGCTACAACAGCAAAGAGCACAGACCCTCAGTCTTCAGCAGAGGAGAGTTAGGCAGTCCAATATAACCTAGAGACTTTTTTCCACAACAATTTCATACCAGCCTTCAATGCACAACCAGGCTCTGAACAATGCTGGGTGTATAACAACCATACAAGAATGAAAATTAGTGTCATGGGTAGCCAAATAGGGAGGAAAGAGCATGCAATATGCAGATTCATTGGGCATTCTGGCATGGTCAAAGTGCAGCAAAGCCAGCCTTGGTTGTCTCATCAATGTCCCACCACAAATTCAAAGCTTGTTTTTCTGTATTTACTGAAGAATACACCTCTCACCATGCTGCGTGCAAGCGATTTGTGCACAGTAAACTTATGTCTGAGGTAATTGCCATTCACCAGCAACAAACCTCTGTGCAAATATATTTTCCCTCTGAAGTTCAGGGCTGAAATTGTATCTGCTTCATTTTTTTTCAAGACAGTCAAAAATATGCTGGAAATTCAATGCTGTGTCAGATGACTTTAAAGAATTTTCCAGCTCTTTCCATTTCCACACACTACTCCATTAAATAATTTCTCTCAAGATAAGATCAAATGTGGTTAGAAGCTAAAATTCTATGTTTAAATTAACCCTGACCTCCTTTCTTTTTGTCTTCAAAAAGTCTGCCAAATTCTTCTGACTGTCATACATTTAAAGGTCCATTTGTCATTGGTATAAATTGACATAAAAATGAATCTTCACTACTTTTTTCTTCTCTCTTATAGGACTCAAGAGAATATTCTGGTGCCAACAAGAGTGTGTATGCAACAGAAGAGTGGGGAGGGGGGGAAGCTTGTTATCTGTATAAAACAACCAAGAAAACTAATTTCAACAGCTTGAAGGCCCTTATGTCAACTGAAGGTGCCAAGGCTTTGTAGCATATTTTTTTCCTAACTTTTTTTTTAAGAGTAGTCTGTTTTTCTTTCCATAAGCTGAAAAAATATTTTTATTGTTTTTTAAAGGTTTTTTCTTATTTTAATATTTTCTCAAACCCTGTTAAGCAGGAATGGTCTAAGATTTTGCTGAAAGATTCCTAGAAATCTCAGACTTGATTGTTATGAGATTTTACAGCTTACTTGAAGAAAGTGGCAGTTTCAATAGTCAACAACAACGGCTTCTTTTCACCCAAATGTTCCTTGTACACTGGAAGTAAACAGAGAGCAACATCAATAGATACAAAGTAAACAGTTAAAAGGTATGATTAAAACCCTTTATTCTGCAATGGTTAGCTTCTGCCCTTACACTTTCAACAGATTACCACTTAACTGAAGAAAGAACACAAACCCAGCCCCTTGCATAACCCTTTCTCATAAATATATTAGAAAAAGGACTGAAGGTACAGTTTGCCATATAGTTTGAAAGGCCAATCCTAATAGCAGGCATCCTCGGTAGAAGAGACTAGGAGAGACACATCTCAAAGGAACTGGAGAGTTTGTATCTAGCACATATCTAAAGCTTCATGCAATGAGAGAAGGATACCAAAAATTAACAACTTGAGTTATAGAAGCAAGCCTTTATGGTATCAAGCTTTCTGGTGGAAAACTGATTGTGTCCATGGCAGCTGACATGACAAAGGCTTCTACATAAAGTAGAGATGTTTTCTTTGATTTGAGTAGGTTGTTCAGAACTTGCAGCTGAAAAAGGAAAAAAAAATGTATTTGGGCTGAAACTCAGATGTTTTTAGACCTTGGGTGCATAAAATTTGAGGCCAAAAGTAATAATTTTGCATGACATATTTCTTGCTTGCAGGGCAGCTGTTTGAGGCTCTGGAGCCTGATCGACAATCTAAATTAAATTCAGGGGTAACTGAAATAAAAATAACTGACCCTCATTTCTCCTGCTACAGAGAATCCAGTGACTGCTGTGAAAATAATGTCACCTGATAGGAGCAATAGGTGAGCTAGGTATAATTCTGCTAAAGCATATATAAAATTCAGAAAAAGCCATGTTCTTAAAGCAGCCTCTCTGCCCACTGTTATTATCTGTATGCCGAGCAAAATGTTCATTTGCAAGGCCACGAAACAGTCAGAAATATACACAAGAGTGCAGAATAACATGGTATTGAACGCTAATAGAGAAAGCCCTTATGTAGCAGAACTGGTCAAGAACAGGATTGATGCTGCAATTAGTTATTAAAAGGGATCTGTACTATTTGTCATATGAAGGGAAATAGTGTGTTGCCTCTTTTTCATTCTGCCTTAAGTCTATTTTAAACTTAAGAAGCCACTTCAAAGACCCACAGACCTCTGAAAGAAAATACCCCAAACCCACCTCTTTGCATGGAAAATATGAAACTATTGAGGGGGAAAACCTCAAAAATTTATTCCCGTCTTCAGACAGATTCTGTCTGTTACTTACCCTGGCTACAGAAATACCCCTCCTGGGGCTGCAGTGGGAAAATCCCACACTCTGTCTCTCCTCTTCCTCCCCATTCATTTCTGTCTTCTGCCTCTGACAGGAGAAGGGCTGAGTCTTCATCTTGGTCAGAAAGATAAAGTGGTTTCATTAAGCCAAAGCAGACTCAACATTCCCCTCATTCTACCCCAGCTCAACAGCAAGACAGATCCTACACAAGCTGGGGCTCACCTGGACTGCCAAAGTGCATGCTAGAAAGAGTTTGAGCACAGATGCCTGAATTTTTTGTTTGTTTGTTTCGGGGGGGACAGGACAGCACTTCATCAACACAGGAATGTATTTTTCACCACTTCTATGTGTTTTACCACCAGAAGTACATCAAATATGCCTGTATACCCTCTGTATCCAAAGTTGAAGCTATTTCTTATGCAGAATTTAATCTTATTATCTGAAGTGATATTTACCTTCTTTAATGGAGAAACAAAAAAGAGAAGAGAGGAAATCGAGAAGCTTGAAAGTCGAGCAAACCTCCCTGGGACATAATTTAAGTAAAAAGCAATAAATTTGCCCTTTTTCTGCCTCCTTTACAATAACAAAATTTAAACCTTAGCATTTTCTCATGCGACATGAAACCTGCTTTCTGACCAGCTCTGTATAGGAGATACTAAGTGGCTGTAAGCCCTGGTGCAGCACAAACGGCCATAAAGACTCCTTGTCAAAGCAGATAAGGACAGTGCCCTTCAGGGGACTTGAAGCTGCTGCAAGGGCGGGCATGATGAACGCCCTGACAAGGTGGACAGGAAGACTGAGGAGCAAAACCATGGATGGTGCAGCAGCCAAAGAGGAACTGGAGACCTTGTGGGCAGCCTGAACTCAGTGTTCTTCAGAGCTGCACCTCATCCCAAATGAGAAAAGTGCATCTGCCAACCCTTTCCAACTCATGGCTGGGTTCATCGTCAAGTGCCAATGTTTCCTCTGAGAGCACCACACAAATGTCTAGGTCACTGCCTCACCCACTCTGGCCTGGGAGCAAGGAGTAAACCACAGGTCCCAGCTCTGAAAAGCCCTTAGTGTGTGACATTTCTTTTACAACGTGGCCTTTTGTTTCTATCTGAGCACAGCTCTTTATTTTCTTTCTGTTCTTGATGATACCTGGGAAGCCCAAAAGCCCTTTGGCAGAAGTATTCTGGCCCTTTGGGATTCACTGCTGTCATGCCTCCTGTATGGCAAAGCACGAAGCCCATGAAATGAGGTAGAAGGAAAGTACTAATCATCAAGAGAAGGGAGGACAGAGTGAAAACATAGAAACTGTAATTTATGAAGTTAATTTATCCCACAATACTTTCCATATGCTTATGCTCAAGGAGAGATTTACGTTGTGTGCAGTCTTACCGTTACTTAAGTACTGTCCCTGAAAGTAAGTAACGTAATTTCACTGAAATGGCTGTTGCATTGGCCTTTTTCTGTTCCGCCACAGCCACTTCTAAGCCGCTGCATTCCTTTCCCACAACTTGGCCGTTCCTCCAGCTGATGAGTGATGGGGGCAGCGAGGAAGGACAGCATAGCTGCCTCAGCTGCTGAGCTGCACGTCCCGGGAACAGGCCAGGCAGCGATGCCAGTGGGCTGCACCCCTGCTCCAGGGTGCTGTCTGCTGGTACTCAGACAGCCAAAAAGGAAGCAAGGTTTAGCTGGGACAGTGAACTGAGAAGCAAAAAATTCTCTTCTCCCTCTCTCAGCGCTGTCTCAGCTGGGTGCTCACACCAAGCTTTCCTCTTGATTCATCTCACAAAAACTGCAGCAAGACTGCCTAACATGTGGGGCTTTGACACTGAAAATTTTCTCTTGATTACTGGGGGAAAAGAAATTCATGCATCAGCATGCAAAACCCCTCTGAGATCTGCTGTGGTGTGGGGAGTTGTGACCGTGTTAATGCCCACTGAAATGCATGTGGCATGTTGGTATTTTAGCAGTGGTGTTTGTGTTTGGTGTGAGAACTGCCATTGTTTGGTGGACATGGAGCATGCTACACCTGTGATGAAAAAACACGGGAGGATATCAGGGTAACTTACTCCTCACACGTAAAGTTGTCCTGTGGAGAGGCCCAGGGCCAGCCATCGGCACAGAAGGGAAGTGGTGGGACAGGTTCAGCAGTTTCAAGGATGAAGAGAAGGCATGGGAGGAAGGGTGACAAACCACGAATAGAAAGGTGTCTGGTAGGCAGTAGCTGTGCAGGACCCTCACGGTAGGTACTCATGTGGGTGAAATGAGTGGATTACATTGTACGTGGCTGGTTCCCACAGGTAGGTGGCAATGCAGGAGTCACAGATGGATCCACCAAGAGAGTAAAGAAGGACAAGAGCAGTGCTTGCAAAGATGGTATTTTTCACAAGTACAGCAGACTGGCTGCATATTTAATCCCAGGAAAAAAAAGAAGCGATCTTGCCAAGGCACTGCTGCTAATGCAACACCTTTACCCCGTGCGCTCCCTCACTTTGGATCACAGTTATATCCCTTTTCTCCTGCATGGATTTAAGCAGGTTTAATCAGACTCCGACAACACTGTAACAGCTTTCAAGATCCTAGAGCCTTGGAAAAGTCTGTCCTTCAAAAATAAGATGGCAAGTTGTAGACACACTGAGCTTTCCTCAAGCACATTGGCAATAACAAAGACACGAGCCCGGTCCATCTTCCTGGGACAGGGAAGAAGACATATAGAAGTGGTCACTTAAACCTCCCTGATCATGACATCGTTTTTAAGAAAGGCTACAGAACAACAGAGAGACACTTGAAGCAGACACTAGGGTCAACAACAGTGCTCTATCATCCTACCCTCCAGGCAAGCAGGGGGAGCGTAAGAAGGCAGGTATGGGTTAATGTGCCACAGATAAGCCCCTGAGGGCTTGACTTCGCTTCCAGAACAGAAGCTAACAAAACCATGGTTCTCCACAAGCCTGGATACTTTTGTTGTGGATGTAAGAAAACACTTACGTCCTCGTTTTTGCTAAACTCTTGGGCACAGTGACACCCGGTGGCAGTGACTGCCATAGCCTGCTTGTACGTGCTGTGCTACAGGCGCCTTTTACTCTCCCCAGTGTGCTGCTTTGCCTCGCTAATTTTCCAGAGACCATCATCGCAGCCAGCAGCAAAAGGAGGGCCCTCAGCTCCCACAGTAAATGCTTCCCTGTGTGCCCATGAGCTGCAAAACCTGAGGAAGAAAGAGATTTCTTGGCTGCAGCAAGGATATGTATGAAAAGGTTTGTATATGAACAAACCTTGTTATGGCAAGGTGACCAATCTTTCAGATTACAAGATGCGTCTTCCTCTCACAATGTCCCTGAGAAATAACGATGTGCTGTCATTCCTATTCTGGAAAGTGGAGACTGAATCACAGGTAGTCTGCCCAAATTTCTTACCAAAGGGGCCAACAGCAGAAGAAGCACTGGAGTCACACGCCCAGTGCTTTCCCCTTTAAACCGTGTTTCCCCCCCTGTTCACCACTCTGAGGTGAAGGCAGTGCTACGGGGTCAGGTTTGTGCTGGACGCACATTGACCTGCTGCGAGACCCAGGGCAATGCAACTCCCCTCTCTGCAGCCACTGCTTGTGGATGGGGTGGTGCTGAGGCACCTGCTCGGGAAGTGCACAGCTCATCCCCTTGCTTGTCCATTAATCCCTCTGCTGCTCACAAACCCACCTGTCTCCTCCGCTTCATGCAGGGATGCTCAGAAAGCATTTGGTCAGTTTTTGGTACTGTGTCTTTCTACAGCTCCTCCCTGTTCCTAGGTTAGGGTCTCCGCTGGCTCTGCAGATAGCCTGACACGTTAAGCATTTTAGTACCCTGCCTTCCTCTGGTCAGACTTTTTCCCTTGCTCTTGTCCTCTCGGAGTGACTCACTGACATTCCCAATTTGCATCCCGAGTCTCACGTCCCTCTGGTTTGCAGCGGGATGCCCGGAGCAGGGAACCCCAGGAACGCTGGGTTGGTGAGAGGGGAGCTTGGAGCTGCGTGGGAATGCCTCTCTGAAATAACTCCCCACCGGAGCAAACCTACCTGCACGAAGTCCCAGGGTTGTGACACCTGGCTGCCTGCCCAGCCTTGCCCCACGCTGCCTTCTCCTGCTCCGCATACAAGAACATGGGAGAAGATGGGTGTCTCCGGGGTGGAGAGCCTGCAGCTAGCGCCCACAGGACCAAAGCAGAGCGGGCAGCTCCTGGAGCTGCTGGATCGCACTTGGTGGATCGGTTGCCATGGAAACATGCTGGGGAAGATGGGTGGCAGCCATGGGAACAGAGAGCATCCATGCTCACACGACTGCCGGGATGGGGATTTCCTCCGCAGCCCGCGCACAGGGTGTGTGTAAGCAGCGGGGCGAGACTGCACTCGCTGCTTCTCCTCTCGTCTGTATCACAAACTGTTTTGTGAGGTGGAGCTCCAAGACCTGTTCATTTATTTGGACTTTTCCTCTCTCCTGATTTCATCATCGCTTCTGGAGACTGTGAGTAGTGAACTCAAACGATGCCTCAATGCTGCTTCCAGGCAGAACGGGAGGCAACTGAGCAACACATTTTCTTGGAAACTGTAACATCACTCCTGCCTCAGGCTTCGTGTGTGGGTACCTACACCAAGCTGTTGGGCACACACACTGCAGACCTGCAAATGAAAATGCAGCAGATGTAGCCAGGAGCAGGATATCGCACTGTGTATGCATTGTGTGTAAATGGCTGCGTGCAGAAATAGCACTGGTGTGGTGTTCTCGGGGGCATGCTTCCAAGTGCTGCTTTACAAGCACCTGTTCAGTATATAAGCCCTAAACTATGTAGTATAGAAGGTTTCATATTTCTTTAGGATTTGGGTCCTGCCTGTCTTCAGCCCTGTGAGTGTTGCTACCTGTGTGCTCTGCGTGAGCCTCCTGGGTGTCACCTGTCCATGCAATGTCCCAAGTCTGCAAGGTAGAGGAGCTTTTTGTCTCCAGTGTTAGAGATGAGTAAATTCAAATTCCTGAACTTCATGAAAAAATCCAATATGTGCTCAAAGAAATTTGCATATTAGTTGCTTCCTCCCTCCAGTCAGGAAAGAGGGAGAAAAGGCCAGACCTTTCCAGCCTGTTGCTGGGGAGAGAGAAGTGGTGCAGCTGATAGGGAGGAGAGGAACCCAGTGCTTCCAGGAGAGGTTTCCCACACACCCTGTTCATCCTTCAGGAATAAACTGTGTGGGCTTGGAGGCGCAACCAGCACCACTGTAGATATAACTGAAGTCGGAGGGAGCATCAGCTCACTGTGCACTCTGCCCCCACCCTTCAACGATCTCTGCTTCTCCTGTTCCTTCCTCATGTCTTTGGGTACCTGGAAAGGACTTGCTGAGCAAGAGGCTGCATTTCTTTGTGGGGTCCAGAAACATCCAGTGGGTTTTTTCATCGCTACAAACTCGCGCCTCCTGCAGTGGGAGCACCCCGGCACAGAGGCAGAGGCAACACTCAACACCCAGCGCTGAATTCTCCAGGGCCTGATGTGTGGAGGGGCCCACAAGGCGCTCAGTTGCTCCGTCTGAAACAGGGAACGGCTCTCCTCTGCAGTTTGTGCTGCCCAGCAAAAGCTTTGCTTTCACTGGGACAGGAGCTCGCAGTTCCCAGCTGAGCTGCTGCCACGCTGCACTTTGTAAAGTGATGACGTGGTGTCCTTCCCAATAAGCCTGATGCTAGCATGTCATTAGGACATGAAACTTTGACTAATGAACTGTAATGAATGCTTCCAGGTCCTGAAATTTTTGTTCGGGGCCAATAAATAATTTTAATTAGTGGATTATCACTGAGGCAGAGCTGTCTTACCTGTGTAACTTCTGGTACTACTCCAGAGAAAAAAGCAATGCATGACATTTTTATTGCAAAAGTTTGTACAAGATTTGAACAGAAATTGGGCCAGCTGCTAAGGAGCCCTACTGTCAATGAGGTTGCATGTGGTATTCAAGCATTCATACGTTTACATGTAAAGCTGCGGCATCCATAAACCGAAAAGAAACTCATGTGAGTGGAGCCACAGTACTTCTCAAAGCTATGCTGAATACATTTTTCTGAAATGCAAAGCCTGCAAGACCTTCACAATGAACTACAGTATTAAGAATGATGCTGATTAACAATAATTAGTATCTATAGCCAACTTTGAGAAAATGATCATTTAATCCTCAGAATAACTGTCATAGGTAAGTGATTAACATTACTTTTTTACACTCCACATATTTAACATTCCTGTGCAGTTAAGTCCCTGGAGGGAAACAGCAAGGGTGTTTCTTCATCTGGTTAAGCACCGCAAAACCCATAAAATCAGCTTTCTCATCCAGAGGATCGAGATGGACGGATTTTGCCAAACTATTCAGAGAGGCTGAACAACTCCAGCCAGTCTTCCCAGGCTAGCAAAAGTTGGTGTGACAGACTGTCTGTCTCAGCTCCTCTGACACGGATATCTGCTCTCTCCAGAGGGGATGAATAGACACCTTCAGTTGTCTAACCATGTCACTTCCTCACTCTCTTTCAAGATACTCGGGAAAGTCATTCTTTTACTTTGTCCTGTCTATGTGGGGAGCATGGCAAAAAGAGTGCACATTTCTTTTGGTCTGGAGAGCTGCACATCAGGATTAGCTCAGAGACAAATGTCATTAACTATACCTTTGAATAACTGCCTTTTTTTTACAGTCATTTATGATCTATTTACTTTTTTACAATTTCAGATATCTCCTGACATGCTGGCATGACAAACAAGCTAGAGATTTTTAATGTGAGTAATTGCAGGAAAGAGAGCAAATAAGACTAGGTTCCTAAAGGTATTCAGATTTTGACCTCCCAGCAGATTCCCAGAGCTCATGGGAGGACACCAGAGCCAGGGCACACACGTGCTCTGTCAAAGCATCTGGCACTGTGCCTCCTTCTGCTGAGCCATGATTAACTCTGCTCTTATTTTCTCTTTAATTGCTCCTTTCAAACAGATTCGAAAATCAGTTTTTATAATACTGTGCCACACACAACATCCACACACTCCTACGGTTTTCTTTTTGTCTTTCAAACACAGTTTGAGGGATGACAGCCAGAAAGTACGTAAATGAAAGTGATGATATATGAACAGATGTGTACATACGTGTGTTTCTATGTATTGTTTGCACAAATGTATGCATGTATACTTGCTTCTTTCTTTTTATTTAAATAACAGCTGATAACCTTATAATCTGTAATTCATTTACAGGAATTTCCCATCATAGCTCTGTCTGTGTGTTTTGACAATGATTTGTCCTACCTGCATGCAAGCAATTTTTGGCTGTTTCCATGGATTTCAGAGCTGACTTGAATGCATGACATACCTCTTGGGTTTTTGTGCTGCAACAGAGTGCTGGATTAGTCTTTGGAAAGGCTGGAGGAGTGGGACAGGAGCCTGGCCAAGTATTTTATGACTCTCTGACCATTTTGTATGGACAATAATCACATCATCAATCAAACCTGCTGAGTGCAGCCATAGATGCTTAAAAGCAAGTGCAGACCTTTGTGTCATTTCCAAATATGACTGATTCCCTATCCAAAGATGTGATTGAGTTATTTTCCAGCTGAACAGCAAGGAAGACACTATATTGTAATCTGACTGTTTGGGCATAGTCCTGCAGCTTCACGAGGGCAAAAGGCACCAGGATGATCACTTTGAAGCCAACAAATTGTTCCCTGCAGAGCATCTGAGCAGGTGAGCTGAGCAGCAACCTGCGGTCCAGGCTGAGCCATCTCTTGTTTGCAGGCATGAAGGGGCTGGCAGTGCAGGGGAACAACAGTGAGAGGATGGATGGCCTCCTCCTCCTGCACTGCTGCCACCCCTCTCCCTGCCCTCTGGGAGACCCTTTCCCTCACCTCTGCCTCTGAAAGGGGCCTCAGCACGGCACAGGGAAGCAAATTGTTGCGAGAGCGGTGCAGGATCTGAGCAACGTGCCTTATCACTCAGCTGGTCACAGACTTACCAAAAGTGTCTGTTGTTGTGCTAGTGAAATATGCTGCAGAAACAGCAGGGGCAGGAACAGAGTAGCAGAAGGCACAGCACAGCATGCACCCGGTGAGGAGGTGGGTCAAGAGCTCCCAGATGTTGAGTAAGTGCAGGGACCGTCATGGCACGAAGCAAAGCAAAGGAAAGCAAATGTGCTAGGGCTGTGAGTTTTCTCTGCAGAGCTGGATGTCCAGCTGCTTTACTTGCCCTTGACTCTCATCACCTGAGGTTCCAGGGAAAGAAGTGAAGGTGAGTGGCATGGCTGCCCTTTGTCCCTTACCCATTCAGTAGCAAGCAGGCCCACGGTCTGCAGAAATTCAGACCAGCGCAGGGCAAGTCGAAGCATGTAGGAAACACTTATCCACTGGGTGTGGGACTGAGGGAAGGCACTTTGTATCCCTGCTCTGGCAGGGAAGCGGAAACGAAGGCTCAAGCATCATTTCATGAGCATCAGTCTGGAAGGTGATGTCAGATATCCGTAAACTGCCCCATGTCGCTTACTCAGGGCAAGAGGGAGAGTCTCAGTGGACTCCATTTGTAGCAGAAAGGACCTTTGTAATTTGAGGCTGAAAGTCTGAAGGACATGGGATTGGAGGTGACAAATCACGTGTCTAAGGGCAGAGATCAGAGGAAAACAGGTTTTCAGAGCAGTACCCACAGGCACACAGATTCATGATTTCTGAGAAGGCCACACCAGACCAGGCAGTTTCTTCGCAACATCCCTAACCCGGGCTCCAGGGAGGCAGCAGACTTCCCTGTGGGATGGGTCCGGTCGGCAGATCGGGCCCTCTGTTCCCCTCAGAAGGGAATCGCCTATGACAATGACCCTCCTTTTTTTCTTAGT
>Ga0065711_1043955_pt1 | contig 14411 bp, 6 predicted proteins | sample Hoacrofraction12_FD_59098 | JGI IMG/M metagenome (GOLD analysis project Ga0065711, IMG submission 59098) | Hoatzin crop microbial communities from Cojedes, Venezuela - Epithelial fraction 12 v2 (version 2) | ecosystem: Host-associated > Birds > Digestive system > Esophagus > Crop | place...
CAATAAACGCCATTTGCCGTCCACCACATTGGTGTCTGCGAGCTGATGGCCCGAGCGGCCAGGGGGTAGGTCGCCGTGCCGTTCCTGAACCAGGTCGCCACGCCAACAAAGGCAACAAAATCTACATGAAAGAAAGAGGCATATAGATTTTCCCTCTAGTTCTCAGTTCCTTAGTTCTCTCTCTCTGTGCTCTTGGCTTGTCTTTTTCAGGGTAACACAGTTGTATTTATTTATTTTAATATATTATTTACATTTTCAGATATTACTGTGGAGAAATTGCTATTGATGCCTGGATTTAATTAGCACAAAACTTGGTAACAGCTTAATAAAAATTAAATTACAAGCCATTCATTCTTCCTTGGGAAATATGAAGATTTATTAGCAACGTCTCCAAAATTAATTAGTTTAAAACTGGTACTTTTCAGAATTAAACTGGGAAACTTTGATTTGTTTATTTTTAGGGTCTAATTATGTTGAGTAGGTTTTCTACTTGAATTCAGCTGTCTCAATTCAGAGTCAGATTTCCATTATGTACCATTACACATTTATTAATAAGCATACTCTAAAAGAAAACCTGCATTCTTTCCTGGTATCCATTGAATGCCTGTGAAAGAGGAATTATGCTTCCAGGAAGGCTGTAAACAAGAAGGTGAATGGGAGCACATAATTGATTTTTATAATCAAATTTCAGTAAAAATATGGAATTATGATAATTCATTTTGTGCTATAGAGAAATTAATTCCTGCTGTAATAATAGGAATGACAAAAATCTTGTTTTGGTTTCAATGTCTGAAAGGGTGAATTTGTTCTTATGTAAGTGTTGTAAAACTTTCAAGCTGAGAGTCCATACCTAGATTTGCTACCGTGTGAGTGCTACCTGGTTACACCTTTTCGGAGCCCTGCCTTGTTTTTGTCTGTGTCCAGAGCCACTACTGTCTCTGTAATATCAAAAGTTGGCACGAGTCTTTAAAGTATGTTTGCAAAGCTTTCCTCAAATGTTTATCTTCCTTCTCCCATCCATGCCTTCCATTTAGTTTTTAAAACTTGAGATGTTGAGTTAGTGCCATACAATTCTTTTATCTTCCTCCCTGTTGTGCCTTTTTCCTACTTTTTGCTAGTGGAAGCAAACAACTGCATGGTTTCTTTTTTGTTTATTCTTTTTTTCTTTCTCAGTGGCATTTCAAGACTTCAGCTTCCGAAAAGCTGTACTGTCAAAAAAGAGTATAGAAAAGTGACAAGAAAGCAATGAATGTAAGTCTGAATGCTATTTAATCTGTTGCATTCAACTGCAAATAGGAAGGCAAGAAAAATGTGGGAAAGGGAGAAAGGGTATGAGGTTGGAAAACCATGAAATACTGTTGAAGCACATTTTAATAGTTTTTGGTGGGAAGCTGGGCAGGAAATTTTATCTTTTGAGGATACTTGTCTCTTCCCCCTTCCCCTTATAATTTGGGGCTCCATATTATGTTTTAGCCTTTTCAAAGGCTCAACAAAAGAGAGAATGGAGCCCCAAAGGCCTTGTTTCTACGCTTGCTTAATGTATAGGAATTGATGGTCTGCTTGGAAAAACTAGGTCTTTTGTTAAAGTAGCGAATCTCAGGGGCAGGGGGGATCGTATATGATGTTTTAACCCGTGGGGAGCAATAGACTGTTATAGAGAGAACTTCTGTGTTTACTTTGCGGTTCTGTTTTTATTTAGCTTGTCACAGAGTCCAGCTCTGTTGTTGTGTGGGGTAATGGGCTCTGATAGCAATTTGCCATTAGAAGCAACCACTTACCCATATCCACTACCACAGGTAGCAAAAATAGGAATAGCAATGTCAGCAGGTTTCTGGGCACTCTGTCTTCCTGTCATTATTCATTAAATACAGCATATTTTCTCATAATTGGTCAATTACTGCTGTTAACAAATGGTTTATTAGCACATTAACTTGCATAAATAGAAAGTCTTGTCTGCTAACTGCTGGAGATAAACAATTTCTCAAGCTTTATAGATTTCAGTAATCACTTTATGTAATGACATGTACAATTTTCTGTATTGAATAAATGGGGAGGATTTTCAGAGGCCTGATTGTGAGAAGTATCTGGCCCATACCTGTGGCATTAGTCTTTAGTCTTTTATTTCTTGTTGTCTGTTGCTCGCATTGCCTTGTAGAGTATTGTGACCACCTGAAAATGTTGGAGAAGAATCTGTTGTTACTGGGCCAATGCAAAAAGGTTGATCTGAGAGCTCTAGGAGCTGATGTCTGTTTCCAGAAGATTCCAGATACTCAGGTCTTCTCGAGATATGTGAGAAGCAGTTTTTTCTCAGTCTAGATAGGATTTGGAGAGTAGGAAGCTATATTTGTTATCATACTTGATACTTAATATTTGGTATTTGAAAATGACTCAGGATTCCTGAGCAACTGCCAAGGTACAGTGCTTACTGAAGAGAATCAAGGTACTAAAACAGGGAGACAGACTAAGAACCTCTTGGCCAAATACCACCTGGTATCCCCGAACCTGTTGTTGATATGTCTAATCAAACTGCTGCTTCTTCATTGTCCATGTTGATAGCCCTGTTAATTCTGCAATGGATGCCAAAGGTGGTGTCTGTGAGGATGAGAACCTGGTGTATGCTTCATGGTGTAGAGAACAAGGAGACCAAGCAGAGAGAACAATGCTCCCCTGAATACTGAAGTGATAGACAAGGTGTGGCAAGAAGAATCCCTGGTAAAAAACTTACTCGCTTTAAGTGCTGCTTTCACTGGTGTGCACTTGCATACCTGGAGAGAGCCTCATGCCAGGCATGTGCAAAAATAGAGAAAAGTTCTTATGGAAGAGGAAGAGTGAAGAATGAAGGCTGTGTTTTCCATTGCCCTATCCCATCATCCAGCCACAAATATGCTTAGTAGGAAAAGTCAGGCTCAGGACTTCATGAGGCAATGAGAATAGGGACTGTGCGTGTGGCACAGGGTGTGAAAATTAATACTCAAATCCAGCTGAAGTCTCACAGTTGCTTTTGCAGAGGTGGTGAGCAATCTGTATGTAACCTTCTCCTCAGCTCTCCAGAAAGAAAAATCAAATCCCTTCACATTTAGTTGGTGAAGTAAGTAACAGTAATATAGTAGGAGGAGATGATCTGTAGGGTTCATTTTTCCCTTCTCTCCAAAGGATTTTTTGAGTCTGTTGAAGAGTCAAGATATTATGCACATAGTTTAGAAAGTATCATTCTCATGAATATAAAATCATTGCCTAGATGAAGATGCTGAATGGTCATTGTGAGGCCAAGGTCAGTAGTCTGTGATGTCCTCCATCAGACTGCACTGTACTATTTGGATTGCTTGAGTGCTGTGGCAAGGTTTTGGTCTGCAGGTTGCTCTGGGAGAAGGGAAGGACTCCCCATATTTTACCTCTACTTTGCACATTTATGTACTCCTGGCAGAGAATAGATTGTAGGCTGGGAATTTTAAGAGGGCCCAAATGACTTCAGATAACAAGCTCAAGGATTTGACCTCCTTAATCATTCTGCCTTGAAACCCCCCAGAGATATCCCCATGCCATAGGTTTCCATAGGTAACAGTGCTTTCATTAATATTTCCTGAGTGGAGTATTTTGTGTCTTCCTCTTCATGTTGCTCTGGATGGTACTTAGCAACTGTTCTTCCCCAGCCTAGACCATTTACCTTGTTAAACTTAATCTCAATGAAATAAAAACTCTACCTCATTAATACTAAGCCTGATCTTTCTGCTAATTACCATCCTTATCAAAGGGTTAAGTGTCATGCTATTTTACTTTTATAGTGCTATAGTTTTTCTTGTTGGACTCATTAGCACAGACTGCCTTTGAAAATGCCTTTCAATTAATATAATTTTCACATATTTCTTCACCCTCCAACTAAGTTGGAAAGGATCCTGATCAGGAAAAATTGGTATGTGATGGGAATTGTGGAATCGGGAACCACCAAATAACTCAGCACAGCTTATTTCCCAGTAAAGAATATTTGTATTAACTTTCAGTCTAATTAAAATAATTGTTCAACTAGGTAAGAATTTTACAGAGTTTAATGATGTTATGAAGTGGTGTTTCTGCTGTACGTAGTAGGTGAGAAGTATGAAAACACATATGCTCTTTCAAGTCTTAAGTCACAGCTGCAACTGATGCTGGATGAAATTGCTTTGAAGATGAGATGACAATGGAAAATAATTTAACTTTTGAAATAATTTTGAGGGACTTCAGCACTTCGATTTTGCACATTTCTGAACCTGGAATATTCTGTCACCTACACACAGTTCTAAGCACCCTCAATGCAGTGAAAGTGTGGGTGGTATTCTCTCAGAAGGAATTTCATCTAGTGTAGCTCTTGTAGCTGTTGACCCTGTGATCTTTTTGTTACACTGAATGCCATGTTCTCTGATGAACTAATTATCCAGCTAGCTGCTTTGTGATCAGCACTCAGAAATGGAGAATTCTCACGTCTTGCTTCCTCATCTCTGATCAGATGCCTCTAAGAGTCCTTAGGCATCTTGTCTGTTATTCTGTATATAACTTAAACGCTAGAGCTGTTCAGTTTGCATCCGCTACTAATACATAGGATCTGTTAAAACTGTCAGCTGTGCTACTGGTTTTGTGCATCAGATGCCATCTTGTAAAGAGTTCAGAGATGACCCAACAGGGATACGATTTATATTTGAACTAAATAGATAGCTCTTTGTTGGATGATTCCCAAATGGGGTGAGAAATAACCTCCTTTAAGTAGCTCTTGAGCCCTAAGTCATATGAACTCATCAGAGGGGTTTAATTAGAAATCATCTAATTCAATGCAGTAGAAGGAAACATAGATATTTGTGCACCATGATGGCCTGAAACCCTCTCTGAATATAGTTCTTCCAAAGAATTTCTGCATTCGTCTCCATACTTACCTTGTATGTTTATACGTCCCTGTTTTTCTCGTTGCTAACAGACAGAGAAGGCTGACTTATGTTGAAAAAACATTCCCTGCGAGATGACAATAGACAGAGGGTGAATACCCTTTTTAGCAACATCATGAAGCAGTCAGAGGCATCTCACAGCCTTTCTGTGCAGCAACTTGACTTTGATAGGATGAAGGAAATGGGGAAACAGCATTATGTCAGTGGGTGAAAGGAGATACACTGCTAAGAAAAAATAATGAGAGAGATGCCTAGACCCTGAAATTTTGGGCTGATGTGCCAACCCCAAACTATGAATCTTGATTTACTACAGGAAATTAAAATTCTTAGTACCATGAGCCCTCACAGAAATTCGTCATGTAAAGAATACACTCTATTTTTTATCCTCTAGAACGCCTTAGGGATTTGAGGCCTCTAGAAATTAAAGTTTTAAGAAAAGCATCAAATATCAATAGATGCATGATACAGTAATAAGACAGTAAAAGTGCAAGGTACAGAACAACTTTTCTTCCAACCATATTACCAGCCAGTCTTATCAGAACACAGATGGTTTTAAACATATTTTGATTCTTTGGAGGGGAATACTTCCTTTTTTGGGCTCTCTGGCCTTTTAGGATTTGTGTTTCTAGCCAGACAATGATGTTCTTGAAATAATTACAGGGAATCTCTTACATCATGGAAAAAAAAGAGAAGACAAATTGTGTATTTATATTACAGTTTAGAAAAAAATAAGTTTTTCTCTTTCTACTTTGTGGAATTTTTGACTCTAAAAAAAAATCAGGGAATCCTTTCCAGTGTCACATCCTCATCAGAAAAAATCTTGACACATAGCAGTCTTGAATATCTTCTGAATGTGAGTCAACATAACTTAATGCATGTATCCTCTAAATTTGATCTGCTGTTATAAATGAGATCAACACACTGAATGGGCAGGAAATGAGGAGTTGAAGCTGTCAATTTACCTGGCCAGGGCATTAGGGATCAAAGACTGGGGCACAGCTTCTAGAAAAATTACTTTGACGTCACCTGCCTGTGTCACTACACAACCTAGTGGAAAAGTAGCATACATATACATCAGTGTCGTGTTAGATCTACAGATGGCAGCTGCTGAGAGAAGCTAATCCCAGCTAAGGAAACTCTTGGAGGCACTTGAGATACCGCCTGGACTTTCATAATTTCTGCATTTAATCAATTTCTTTTTCTGTTGAGGTTTACAGTCTCAATTTCTTACGTGAAGATTACATAACCTCCTGAACACTTTGGGTTCCTGTAGGCCTCACCACTAAGGTGAATGTGCTTAATACCACTTATTGAAAAAAGAAAGAGCTACCACACTGTTGGCTGAGGTTACTTATCCTGTGCCCACTTGACTCAAAGGAGAAGATATAGGACAGATCTCTGCAGGTCACATTCTATCAGTACTAAGGAGCCTTCTTTCCAAGGAGATTTCTTTATAGAGCTGCTTGGAGAGCTACAGTATTATTTCCCCTGCCACAGACAATGAGTCATGCAGAGCAGCTTCAACTGAAAAGGATTTGCAGTAATCCAGACATAGTGGTTTTCTTTCCCAAGGAATAATGAGCAAGAATTCAGTGCAACTGTTTATAATGGCTGTGAGAGGGACTACTCTGACCACTATGACAGTCTGGGGTGTAAGTCAGTCCAGTTAATGTGCCAGAAAACAGATAATAAAAATTTCAAGTGCACTGTCACCAAATCATTGGAGTAAGCAGACAATCATCAGTCTCAATTGCACTGTACTCCGAACGGTGCGTAGTGTTAAGTCTATTAGCGGTAGGGACCCAGACGGCTCAGCTGCATGTGATGGACCCTCAGCTACAGAAATACCCTTACAGTTATGTCAGAGCCCGCTCTTTGAGAATGGATGCATGTCTGTTCTGCCAAATGTTCAAATTTCATGTTTCTGTGGTGTTTGATAGAGACATCCGCCCCATCTTGGGTTCTGGTGGCTCTAATGAAGAACACAGCAAAAGTAGCATTGATTCCAGTTTAGTCCTTTCCCTGCGTGCACTCTTAGTAAGAGAAACACTAAATCTTTGGCATATGTGCAACTATCTTTTTCTTTATAAACTGATTTCTAGACAATAGCTTGTTATTAACTCTTTATATTTTTATATGTGTTTCTATATATATTTTAAGCATATTAAAGTTTCCACTGACAAAAAATTGTTTGCGTGATGGGAGGATCCTGGTAACAGAACTACGATGAGCAGTCATTGCATCAGGCCCAGGCTAGATGTGAGAGAGAACCTATCTAGCTGAAGGTATGTAAACAGGCAAGCTGTCGAAAGGTTAGCATGGAGCAATGAGGGAGTAGTGTGGCACACCCAAACAAGGGCAGAGAGCAGGTGCTTGGGTCTTTGAAGTCCTGTCACAAAATGTTTGTCATGTATTAGCTCCATCGTAAACATAGGCAATTTTTCTCGTACTCCTACCGATTTCTGGGTGTTGCAGAACCACTCTGCTTTAAAGGTTAGAATGCCTGTATTTGTTGCTGGTGTGTACAGACTTTTTGTTAGGTTTCTGTTTTTTTCCCTTAAATAACTAATTTTCCTTCTCTATATTTACAGAGAGCACTCATACCCTCCATCAGCTCCCACTTTTCTTGCCATTTCTTAAAATAACTGCTCCTTTCCCTTCAGGAACACCCTTTGTTCTGATTTAAATTATTTTTTCTTGACCAAGAATGAGTAGAATCACATTATTCTGCTATTGCCTTGTACAGTACCATTCTGTTTCACTGGAAATACTTTACCTTGTACATACCCTGGAACTGAGTTTGTCGTGCTTAGAGTCACATTTCTTGATATTTACAGTGCTGAACTAAAACCCCCAGACCATTGTGCTTTTTTTTTGTTGGTTTCTAAGTGATGATTCCCCATTTAATAGCAGAATTTTAGTTCTGGTAGAGAGCCTAGAAGCACAGCTCTGTCCTATGAAATGCTGTTTTTTCAGTGGTTTTGGAACTTAGCAGCAGCAGCAAGGTCTTCCTATTTAAAAAAAAAAGAAAAAAAAAGAAAAAAAAAGAAAAAAAAAAGAAGCATTCATTTATATTGACAATGCTTCTCCATTTTTTGTTGCCAGAAAATACCATTGGTATCTCCTCCTTGTGTCCTGTTAATTAATTAAAATATTACATTTGACTCCTGTAGAACTGTAATCACCAGCAATCCTCTCCTCATACTAGCTAGCTCTTTACTCATCTTACAGTTCAGAACTACATTGTATCTTCCTTATGCTAAATAGTAATTTTTCATCCAAGACCATACTGAGTGTTTTCCTTAAGTCTGATGGATTAGATTTCACCTACTTTCCCTAGAAAATCAGTTACCCTAACAAGGAAGATCACATTTATCCTTCACTATGTTTTATGTTTTCCGGTATTCATTCCTTCACATTTCTCCTGACTGAGACCAGGCCTTGTAGTTGCCAATATCACTTTTCCCCTTCTATTACATAAAGCCACCACGTTTCTGATTCCTGACGTGTGTGTTTCTGCCTTTTATTTGACAAGAACTGATTTTGTTTATCCATGTCACTTGCTGTTGTGTTAGTGCCACCTCCATCTTTTCTGAACAGTCCATCCTATTCAGTGCAATGTCCAGTCATGCTTACTGTGCTTTTATGTTTTCCTTAATGTTTACAACCATCCAGTTTCACGTCCTACATCAGCACTTGCTGTTCTTCCTTCCAGTTGTTGCCTTTGTTCTTTGTGATAAACGCAACAGCTGTTTGTCTCTGACTTGCTCCAGTATTTTGTATTGTCATACACAGATTGTATCAGCTGCCCGGCTGCCGATCCCGTCTGGCATCCTGCTGGCCCTTGCTTAGCTCTGTGCAAAAACCCGTTGAGCTGATTAAGGACTTAGACCTTCAGCTGCTCCTCTGCAAAGCCTTTCTTCTCTGCATGGTCAGTTAAAATGAACACACTATTCACAGAATCTCTTACCCTTTATGTTTAAAAGTTTCTGAAGCAGATCAGTTTTTCTGATTCCTTCGTGACTCATTTCTGTGAGTAATTCTTGTTCTGAAGCTTATTCAAAGTTGGTTTGTATGTGTTGTGTTTATAAGCCCAGTCAGTTCATCTGAGATGCAGGTGACTGTGTTTTTATCCCTTCTATTGGAAGCAGAAACTGAATTTCAGTGCAAATACTGGTGATGGTAAATTATAATTTTAATTTGAAATAGTTCATGATATTGACTAGAAATAGCTGTTTCCATGACTACATCTGATAGAAAACTTATTCACGGCCGCATTTCCAAATGATAGACATGGGGAAAAGGAATTAATGCAAAACTCCAAATAATAGGTCTGGATTATTTTTGTTTTGGATTTTTTTCCTATTTTTAATTAATGAAAATAAGAGATCAATGCTGAGAACTAACTAAAATCTGCTCTTGGCTGATGCTCTAGACCTTCAAAAACTTCTGGCAAGTAGCACATGGTGGCGGGGGGAAGGAAAACTACTAACTTTGAAGTAATATAAGCAAATCTTTGACAAACAAGTCTACGCAAATACTGCCAATCCCCGGCTACTCCAGAAATGCAGGGCTGCTGACAAAACACACTGTCTTTGGCTCAGAAAACACAGAATGCTTCTCAGAAAGGTGAAGTTGATAATGATGGAAAGGGTTGTTGCAGAGAGCAAAGGGAGTACATGTACATAGCAAGAACGTTGCAAGTACACAGAAGAGACAAACAGTACTGGCGCTTTCATTTCTTTATGCTTGACATAACCCAGCATTTCTCTGCAGAAAGCCCTTGGGCTTTGCAAGCAATGAAGCAAATTCAACCCTTAATTGTTTCTCTCCATTCATTTCAATGAGAGAGCATCAATGGAATAAAGTCTTAAAACCACTTCACCTGAAGTGCAGCCAGGCAGCAGGCAGGACAGAACTGCTGCTCCCTGCGTGAGCCGTTCAACCCTCTGCCTACACCCAAATCTGCTCTTAAACCACCTATTCCATTAGGATGAAAGATGAAGTGATATGAACGTCTCCCAGTTCTTGGCATTGTTGGTTTTTAATCTGAGATCTGGAATTGTAAGGACCGAAATTGCAATGATTTGAACTGTGTTACCTGCTTAAAAAGTAAGGCGTCTGACAATACAATATAGTGACTAGAATTTTAAAGAAAATGCGACAGGGGAAAGGATCCTTCTCTCTCAAAGACTCAGTAACCAGACTTGTCTCCATGGGAACTGCAGATCAGCCCCACGGTCTAGGGATGATGCTGTGTGTTTCTCTGTTGCTGTGTGTTGTACCCTACTGTTATTCACAGCAGAAAGGACAAAAGCTGATGGAGAAATCTCCCTCACTCTCAGCAACCCTTATTCATTGGACAAAACTGTGCTTGAGTGCGGGTAACCCTGTAAAAACTAAGTTGTACATCCGATTCCCTTCAAACTTTCTTTTGATCCCAACCTGCTTTAGTCCCCCAAATCACCACCTGTAATCATCTGAGTTTCCCACAGTTCTTTTCAGCTGGAGCTTTTGGGTCAGATCAAGGGCAGACTTTTGAGCCGTATGTATGACTTGTGTCTCTGTGATATTACAGGGACTTGGTTAACAGGTTTCACTCATGTTGTACCTTGTTCCTCTTCAGAGAGGGGAAAAATGGGTTCAGGCACTACCACGCAGAATCACAGAATGGTAGGGTTTGGAAGGGACCTCTGGATCATCTGGTCCAACCCTCCTGCCGAAGCAGGGTCACCTACAGCAGGCTGCACAGGACCACTTCCAGGTGGGTCTTGAATATCTCCAGAGAAGGAGAATCCATGAGCCCTCTGGGCAGCTTGTTCCAATGCTCTGTTACCCTCAGAGGGAAGGAGTTCTTCCTCATGTTCAGACGGAACTTCCTGTGTTTCAGTTTGTGCCCATTGCCCCTTCTCCTGTTGCTGGGCGCCACTGAAGAGAATCTGGCCCCATCCTCTTGACACCCACCCTTAAGATAATTTATAAGCATTGATAAGGTCCCCTCTCAGCCTTCTCTTCTTCAGGCTAAACAAGCCCAGCTCCCTCAGCCTTTCTTCATAGGAGAGATGCTCCAGTCCCCTCATCATCCTCGTATCCCTCCGCTGGACCCTGTATTCCTAGACTATTTCGTTCACAATAGTTACAGTTTTGGACAGACATTTAAATGACTAAAATGGCAACATACCAAAGCAACAGCAAAATGTACAATTCCCTAGTGCACAGAAAGCAGCTGTGCTTAAAAGCTGTCAGCCAGCAAATCCTCTTTGCTTTCTACAAAACTGTGTATTTCCATCAATTTACTCTGCCTCAGACCACTCAAATTAAGGTCACTCTGTCATTCTGTTGCCATCTCAATTCTGCATCCTCAGATGTAAGCCAGCATTGATGTGGATGTATCCAGACCTAGACAGATTGCACCGTTGTTTATTACACATGAAATATGTATCTTTTGCTTTTGTGCAAATGGATTGCAACAGCATTTGAGATATGATACCACACACCCTGAGAAAGTTACTGTGCTCCAATTAATTATCCTGAATTTCTCATGAATCAGTTTCAGCATTTTAATTCTGATAAAGCTATTAGTTTCATTGCTTTACCACTTCTAGCACAGCAAGACTTTCCAGGTCATGGCTTGGACGTATGAACATATGAGGATTGCCCAGCAATTCATTTCTGATCAGATAAACCCTGAAGGGTTCAAATGTGTATCCAAGTGCATCAAAAAATCTTTGGAGGAAAAATCTCATTAGAACAGACTTTCCTTTGAGCTTTTTGTCATCCCTGGCTGGCTTTGAAACAGAACAGAAATAGCCTCATTCATCGCTTTGTTTTCAAGTATGTTTTTCTCCCCCAATATTTCCATTTGTAGCTCTGAGTGAAACTGGGTAGCAGAATAATAAAAAATTTCATGAGAAAAGGATCTAATTTTCTGGAGACAATTGAACAGTAGAGCTAGTCCAAGCACTGGTCAAAATGTAATGCTGGTGCTTAATCATTATCGGACTCAACCTGTCCTCTGTCTTGTCCCGTTGTCATGGTGTTTGTAAGTGATGATTAGCCAGCAGAGAACTTGTTTTAATGAGAAACATAGCTATGTCCAGTTTCTAAATTAATTCACCAACTGTATTTGTGATCAAAAAGATTTGGTATTGTCCTGCTTTTGTTATTTAACTATTTTAGTTTAATTGATTAGCTGTAAATTAAGACAAATGATGCTTTTCAATTCCTTCAGTGCTTTGAATAGTCTGAATGTTCACATGAGCAAATGTAAAGCTCCCTCTCTGAATGCCAGCAGCAAGTGATGAAATTTGCTTTGCACAGTAAATGTAGTTATATGAATATTTGTGGAAATAAACCACAAAATTCAGTGAGAAAAAAACCAACAGCAATAGCATTACAGGATTAGTTCTGTATTTCTCACAAGTTAAGAAGTTGTTCTTGCTTACACATCCGTTCTGGTTTGATTTCACACTAAGGTAAAGACTCCAAATGAACGTGTTGCTAAAACATAAATGAAAGAGACCATGACTATTCCTTTTTATGCCATTTTCAACTTGCTCTGTTGAGCCCTTCGTTTATTTATCAGAATCTTACACTTATCCACACTTCTCCTGAACTTCCATTGGAAACTTGCAGTCTAAAGCTTTTCAACAAAATCTCAAAAGCTTATTTAAAATTCTGTGAATTTACTTACTTGTTTTCATTTTTTTGTTTTAACCTCACCAGAAAAATTACATTTGTCATTATGGTTATGTAAGAATGTAACCTGTTTACTAGTTACACTTTGAAGACAAAAATCTTTGGATATCAGAAGAAATTCTTGAACCAGTTACAAACGTAAAAGATAAATCAACGTTTTTAGATGCAGGTCTCAATTAACAACACTTAGGCAATTTCTTTTAACTTCACTTCACTGAATTCACTGAAGTTCTAGAAAAACATACACAAAAATGGACTTTAGCTCAGTGTTTTGCAAGCTTTCTGGAAACAATCTGAGTTTGGCCATCTGTGGCTCCGGGCTAGAGATTAGCTCCTTGAAATCTCCTGTCCAACAGCACTCGTTCTGCACAGCAGAGAGCGCGCCAAAGCTGAGGCCCAAAGTGCTGCTACACAAAAGATTCCTAATGAAAGCTCCAGCAAAACAGACCCATCTCTGCCATCAGCCTTCTCATTTAGGAGCTGACATAATTCGTCCTCCTTCTCATTTGCTGCCCCTCATTATCCAGGTGGCCTGATGTGCCACATTACACCCTCGGCAGATGTATTCCTGTTCAAAAGCACACTCCCCAGATCAGAGCTGTTTCTTTTGATTTGCTTTCTGAGTTGCTGACATTTGCAGAGATGCGCCAGTGTATCTGAGCCCAAAAACAAGAAGGTAGAAAACACATGAAGTTCATTTTGCCTTTCATCTCTTCAGCCTTTGTAGTCAGACAAGATTTCTATTACATTGGCTGTTCTTTTCTTCTTCTGCCTTTTTTTTTATTTTGCTTTCATTTACCCTGATCTTCTTATTAAAGTTGCTCAGCTCTTTCTTGAGTCCTGCCAGCAGAGTTCTTAGCAAGTCTCCTCATGCTGTGGCTCTCTCATGTAAGACATTCTTTTACACTTTGTCCCTTGAGTTCCTCTGAACTGTATTCCTGTTACATCAAGATGCACTTGATTGAAGCTGGGGATGTAATTTTAAAACACCGCTGAAAATAATCATTTTAGTCAAATCCAGGTGTGTCTTCGGAGGGTGTTGTAGCCTCCTTACGCCATCTCAAAGTTCCCCTTTGTTGGTCTATGACACAGAGATAGCCTTCTGTTCCCTGTGTTGTAGTAATGAACTAGCAGACAGATTACGGATTCCTGCGTTTTTCTGCTTTGGACTAAAAGTTGGCTAAATTAGTCTGAGGTTATCCTGTATTTTTGGTTTAAGCCTAAAATAAAGCCTTATATTATTACAACAAATTAACAGAGATTACCAGCAGAAAATTACTCTACTAGTCATCTATCTATGCATTAAATACCTGTGTTTCTAGAAGGTCCTGACTTCTGATGCTTCATCTATCTAGTTTAATCTATGGTTAGTATCTGCACAGGTGTCACCACACCTACATGCAGTTCATGCTTGCAGCATTTCTTTCCGGGACGATGAGAGACTCTAAATGGAGTTTCATTGAGACAGTCATGATAACAATCGTGATAGACATGTTTATGCTTCTATGAAGAGTCAGGCCTAGGAGGGCAGGCAGCTTCTGAGGTGTTGCAGTACTGCCTCACAGAGGTTTCTGGGCAGAACAAGCAGTTGACTGAGATCCGGAGAACAGAGCTCCATCTTCTCCTACCCTGTCAGACACTGTTCTTCCCAGCACTTCATACTCTGTGTACTTATGGGGCCAAGCTCTTTTCAGTGGTGCCCAGTGACAGGACAAGGGGCAATGGGCACAAACTGAAGCACAGGAAGTTCCGTCTGAACATGAGGAAGAACTTCTTCCCTCTGAGGGTGACGGAGCACTGGAA
>Ga0065711_1010737_pt1 | contig 14410 bp, 12 predicted proteins | sample Hoacrofraction12_FD_59098 | JGI IMG/M metagenome (GOLD analysis project Ga0065711, IMG submission 59098) | Hoatzin crop microbial communities from Cojedes, Venezuela - Epithelial fraction 12 v2 (version 2) | ecosystem: Host-associated > Birds > Digestive system > Esophagus > Crop | place...
TTTTCAGTGGTGCCCAGTGACAGGACAAGGGGCAATGGGCACAAACTGAGGCACAGGAAGTTCCGGCTGAACATGAGGAAGAACTTCTTCCCTCTGAGGGTGACGGAGCCCTGGAACAGGCTGCCCAGGTAGGTTGTGGAGTCTCCTTCTCTGGAGATATTCAAGACCGGCCTGGACAAGGTCCTGTGCAGCCTGCTGTAGGTGACCCTGCTTTGGCAGGAGGGTTGGACTAGACGACCCACAGAGGTTTCTTCCAACCCCTACTATTCTGTGATTCTGTGATCCTCTTCTTGTAGCGTGGATTAGAAGCAGAGACGACTGACCTGATAGATTTGAATAAATCATCTGTTATCTGGAACAGTCTCCAGTACAAAAGCTGTTATTAAGTATTATTACAATATTTGGTGTCTTTAGCAACAGGAAAGGTGCTGAATGCATTTTGATATTTTATGACAAATAGGACTATTTAAACAGATTAAACTACAGAACTACCTGCCACTGTATTGGTGGCAGGTGAAGACAGCTTGAAGACAGGCTGGAAAAGCTCTTGAAATCTTTGTAGTTCTTAGAAATTTAGTCTGACCAAAATTAGAAAGAAGACTTGTTTTCTATTTTATCAAACTGATAATAGTATTTCTTTAGCTCAGCTTTGATTTTTGGCTTCAAATAAGCCCAAAAACCTTGAAAGACCACAAAAATCAAGATGCTGGGCCTCTTTGTTGATGCTGAGCCTACAACTGCTGTTGATATACATTGACCGTTGTGGATTTCTTTGAATTTTCCATATAACTGAGCGAGTAAATAGCCACTGTATTGATTTTTTAATTTTAAAAAATATATTAGCCACTCTGAATAAACAGCACATTACACACAAATATCTTTACCAACAGTTATGACGACTTGGCCTCGCTACAATTGCTTATTGATTTGTATCTAATCAGCAAGAGTATTTTGAGCCAAAATAGGGGTAAAAAAATTAAAAAAAATAAAAATTCTAAATTAAAGACAGCTTAACTGGGTGATGCACAAACATTTATAGAAAAGTCATGTCATTCCAGCAACAAACTGCAACTAGATCTCACTGGGGAATTAGGTCAGTTATACTCCACTTGAAGGAAAACTACTGGGAAAAAATAGATAGATGCTTGGCTACAGTGAAGGCCCAGCACGGTAATCTAAGCCTATGTATGCACAGAAGGTGCGCTATTTTCTCTTCACTGATTGTTTTTTTTTCCTTAAAGAAAGTGGGCCTGATGCTATTTTCAGCTGCTAGGACAGTGGTGTCACACTCACTGGTACGAATCTTGCTCCCAGATCTGCGCACGTAAGGTTTAAACCTATGGGTATCACAGTTGTCATTAGTTCTGAAACAACTTTCACTAGAACAGGTCTTCATTGGAAAATGTTGGTTCCATATAAAAGAAAATTTTCTGCTGGTCTGTCAGTTTCAAACACAACTGTGATTAAGAAATTAAAATCTGATAATAAGGGCACAGTTGAATGTTTTAACATTGCTATAACAGAATGTCTGAAACTTTTATTTTAATTTTTTTTTTCCATCATGGATGTATTTTTTATATGCTAAAACAAAGTTAAATTACCAGATAAATTCCTCTCAAAATCTTCTAACAACTGGAAGCAGTTTATTCCAATTTTATTTTTCAGGCAAATTCAAATTGCTTGAGAATTTTCTTAGAATTCAAACCTACATTTTTGAAATATTGGTATTTCTCAAGGAGTTCCCATTCTAACTCTCCCACTCTGCTAGATGTCACTGATTAGTCTTAAATACTACAGTCTCAGAGACTAAAAAAAAAAAAAGACATTTTCTCAGAAAGTAGCTTCTGTTGCTCTAGTGCTGAAGAATTAAATGTTTTTCCTGGGTGTTATTCTCCGGCATGGAAAGGAGATCACGCAGCATCAAAAGTTGATGCTATGCCCAAGGCATGATGCATATGAAGGACGATGCTGAGCTGAATAGAGAGGGGGCAGGAGAGATGCAGACTGCACAGCTGCCACTGTGTGATTCAGATTCTTGTGCCACATCAGCTCATGGGGATGGTGAGAAACAAAGTCCTCCTGCCTCTCCTGCTTTCCCAGTAAATCCACCTCAGACTGTGTTTATTCACACTGCTTTTTTCTTTATTGGGGTTGGTAGCTATATGTTCTTTTCTCACTTGGGGATGAAAGTCAGGATGCCCCAAGGTGGCAGCTGGGTCAGTGGGTACAGTAGCATGACATTTTCAACACCTCTGTTTTGGCTCATCTAATATAAAGAAGGATACAGTATTAGCTAATAATGTACAGAGTTACCCAAAGTAGCAGGTACAACAGAGCCCTTTGGGATGGTAATTCTGTCACACCTCCTTCCTGATTTCCCTTTCCAGAGGCTGTAACACAGTCTTACAGGACTGCAAGGGATATTTCAAGTGAAATCCAGTGTCTCTGCGTTTCTCATTTTTGGCTATATAATTGTATTCCTGCAGTTTCTTCTGGCTTTTCTGCAGGAAAGTTTGATTCAGGAAAGTCTGATTCACTGAGGCAAATTGCTGAATCTGTCCTTCCAGACACACCATATGCCAGAAATGTCTACAGGAATATTTTTAGAGTTATTCCTAAGGTAAAATATATAAAAATCAAAAAGGTGAAGCCAGCTGAAAACACATTCAGTAGGAAACTAGAGGCACTCAGCTAACCAAAGTGAATCAGAAGGACCATATAAATTTTTGCTGTTACAAATCCCTCATTCATGATAAAGTCATGCTTCACATATATAGACATATGTGAATATATATTCTTTTGTGTATATTTGTGAATAGACCAAGAATAAAAAAAAACTTACACGCTCACTGAAAGCCTCAGATTAGATCCATACAAACTCCTAACCAGCTAAACTTCTTTACTTTTATTGAAAAATGTCAGCATTTCTTCTAATGTACAAAAGTCCTAATGAAATTTCTACATTTGGATTTTTCTCTAGTTTGATATCCAAATCACAGCTGCCTAAGTGAATGGCGAGGCCTTACAAGTGGAGATTTCAGTGAAATATATTGTCTGTCTATGTACTACTCTGTTCCACTGTCTTTCTCTTGCCAAGTGTGTGCTCGTGCAATCCAACCTTTTGAAAGCAGATTTTACAAACACTTACCTCTTATTGGAGTAAGTACTGAGAACAAATTCAAAGCCTCCATGTGAAGCCCAGTTTTAGAGTTTGGCAGCAGTGGAACCAGACCTAAGCCTCTGGTGATTTCTTAGTTTGTGTAGGGGCGAAGAGAGACACAGGCAGAGACAGCAACAGCCAGAGGAAATCACAGTTCTTCAGTCTTTACATTTGGCTCCTAGCTGTCCAGCACTGATGTACTCCTGTTGTCTTTGTGGGTTTGCTTGGTGTGTTTAATCAAGTGATAAATATGAGATAGTTGTATAGTATGATAAGTTTCTGTAAAAAAAACAAAAAGTATCTGTCTGAGCAGAGTAAATTAAACCTCTGGTTCTTGTTCCCATAACAAGACTCCATTTAATTTATCTTAAATTAATTCATCTTGGATATAAACACAGATGTATCAATAAATAAAGACACTCTTCTTGGTGTTTCTGTTTGTTATTATCAGAAAACTTTCTCAAGAGGCATCTGTCAACATTTTTAATGAAACTGTAATCTGCAACGAAATTATCATCAACAAATGAATGTTTGTTTATGTCATCTGTTCCTCAAAACTCTTGACCATTTGTATTTGATATGCTTAAAAGAAAATATTTTGTAAAAAGTTTAGATTCACACAGTGAAGCCGCATCACCCAGGGGCATGGCCCATTTTTCTTTTTAAAACCCATATGTTATTACAGAGTTAGGAATTTGCTGTCTGTGCAAGCAGTGAGCTTGAAAGTGCTGCTGCAGGTAGGGAAGCCATCCAGCTCACATGGCACGCTGTGTATCACCACAGGGCTGCCGGCATCCCCAGCACACATGAACCCCAAGGGCCTAGGCAGGAGTAGGTGCAAATGGATAACCGTCTGCAGCTGCCTCTGCTCCATGGCATGGCAGGGAGTCTACATTTCTCTCTTAATTTAGACAGGCAATGGTTAGATGTCTAGCTGTAGGTCCCATTTCCACAACATTTTCCAGCAACACCTTCCCTGTTCATCCAATTTCAATTTGTATTTCTTAAGCTTGGAAGGCTCTCATACTCAACACCACCACTAGGGTCATACCTCTGCCTTGTCTATTATATTTTTTTTCCATGTGGGAACAGCTGGAGGGCAAACTGCCAGGAATCACCAGTTGCTCTCTCACAATGGCAAAGTTTATCTTGTCCTCCCTTTTCATAATTTCTCACTTTTTACCCATGCGTTCTGACATCCAGGACAAATTTTTATTCTGATCTGTCTGGATTTCCACTCCTAGTACACTTTGATTCTGCTATCGATATCCTTCTCTACAATTAATCATCCAATTAAGTCCAGATATCTTTCTCACAATTTTTTTTCCATTTACTTGAATATAAATTTCAGACAGTTTTTCACCTATTTCTTAAAGAAATTCCAGGTTCTCTTTGTATTTTAGTCCCAGAGCTCAACATTAGCCAATTTCTGTAGTTTATCAATATTTTCCCATTGAAGCCCAAGATACAAGTTATAAATGTACTTATCTTTATAGTTCGATTCACTGCTATTCAGTTCTACTTTCTCCAAGTGATTTTGATAAGAAATGATTTTTTTTACCTGTCTTCTCACTTTTGTCTTTATAATCTGTAACCTATTTAACTGATTTACCTATGCTTGTACCTCAGTCTTCCTTGAACAGCACATAGTATTTCAACACCTCTGTTCCACATAGAAATATGACATTTCTCTTACTCTGTAATACCTACTTTAATTTCTGAAAGAGATTCTGGTTCATCTATTGTTTTGATCCTTTGAAGTACTAACAGTTTAGTCCTGTCATCTAATTCACAGAATCACAGAATTATGACATTGCTGAGGCTGGAAGTGACCTCTGGAAACCATTTAGTCCAACTACCATGCTCAAAGCAAGGTCATCTCAAGCAGGTTGTCTAGGACCATGTCTGCTCAGGTTTTGAATAAATCCACAGACTGAGATTTCCCTACCTCTCTGGGCAATCTGTTCACAGAATCATAGAATCATTAAGGTTGGAAAAGACCTCTCAGATCATGAAGTCCAACTGTCAACCCAACACCACCATGCCTACTAAACCATATCCCGAAGTGCCACATCTATATGTTTTTTGAACGCCTTCAGGGATGGTGACTCCATCACTTCCCTGGGCAGCCTGTTCCAATGCCTGACCACTCTTCCAGTAAAGAAATTTTTCCTAATATCCAATCTAAACCTCCTCTGACACATGAGGGCATTGCCTCTCATCCTATNACTAGTTACNTGGGAGAAGAGACCAACACCTGCCTCACCACAACCTCCTTTCAGGTAGTTGTAGAGAGCAATAAGGTGCCCCCTCAGCCTCCTCTTCTGCAGGCTAAACAGCCCCTATTCCCTCAGCCACTCCTCATAAGACTCCTTCTCTAGACCCCTCATCAACCTCGTTGCCTTTCTCTGGACATGCTCCAGGACCTCCATGTCCTTCTGGTAGTGAGGGGCCCAAAACTGAACACAATACTCGAAGTGCTGTTCCAGCATTTGACCACCCTCACAAAAAAAAAAAATTTCTTATGTGTAAGTGGAGTTTCCTGTATTTCAGTTTGTGCACATTGCCTCATGTTGTGTCACTGGGATCAACTGAGGAGAGTTACACCTTCCTATTAGGTACTTATATACATGGGCAAGATCCCGCCTGGGCTTTCTCCAGGCTGAACAGTTCCAGCTCTGTCAGCCTATCCTCGCACGACAGATCCTTGAAAATCAACCAGTTCTCTGTCCGGGACTGTCTCTAATGGATTTGTTCAACAGACTGGGTATAATTCTCTCACCATATATATACCTGGCTGGTCTGTCATTTTCAATGCTGTGCTGTCACTATACTTATCCCTTTGTGGTTTGTTTGGGTTTTTTTTCATTATAAATTCCTGTGTACTTTGTACTTACACATCTACATGTCTTCACATCAACTATCTTGCCAGTTGATAGATATACAGTAAGAATTACAGTGTGTGCACTCAAGACAGTTCAATGTGCTATCACTAAGCTTAACTTCCCCTTGACAGAGACCAATCTAGAGGTAACTTTGGGTAAGATCATTTTACTTTTCACTTCTTTGAGCTCTTTCCATAACCCCGGTGTAGCTGATCTCAGTGAGAGTATCATTTGTTCAATGTGCAGCATAAACACGTGAATTCTCCAGTGACCTCACAATTCCTTTTTGTCTTGAGATCCTTGCTAGAGGGAGAAGTGTTCTCTCTCCTTCTTTCTTTCTGGTATGTAATCATGTTCATTCTTCTTAAAAGTTCATTCCTTTTAACTGGATTCATGTAGAGCCCTCTCTGTTCTTTATGTTGATATGAATGTCAGCTTCTTTGGATGGGACCATTATGTTACAAACTCCTTTATGTCTGCTTATTTTTTTTTAGTGCCTGGCTATTTTCTTTTCTTTTCTCTTTGAGGAACCCAATATATCCATCTTCACTTTCATATTCCTACTTCTATGAAATAAAAAAAAATAAGAATAGCTCTACTGGGTAAAGTCAAAGGTCCCCTGGGCCCCATATCTTGCCTCCATGGTCCACAGCAAATGCTTAGTGCAAAGTATCAGTATAGGGCAAATCCACAGTGATACTTCTCCAGCACAGTCTTGCTATGTTCTTTTTCATAGTCCAGAGACTGTCTTTCAGTTATGTTTCTGCTATACCAGCCAGTCTCTTCTTACCTTTACTGTTCTATATTTCCATATGTCTTCTTTCTTGTCCAGCAGTCTTCTTTGTTCTGTTGTTTTGTATCTGTATTTTTTTTTTGTTCTCCTCCTCCAGTTATTGCCCTTCTTTGCTATATTTTTAGTAACTTCCTTGGATGAGATCTATTAAAATATAACATGTGGATAACAAATTTTTTGGTCAGGTATCCACGTGTACCCAGTAACTCCATACCTCTTCTCAGTGAGTTGCCTCAGGTGTTGCCTCATTGTTCAACTTCATCTTCTGTCCCAGACTTCCTTGGCCTCAAGGAAGGATGGATTATAAACTTCAGATTTTCCCATCTATGCATTTCCACTCAAATGACCATTCTAGTTCTTGGTTTCTTCTGAACATTTTTGTGTATTCTGGCTCGGTGTCCTTCCTTATCTCATTGAGTGTGTATCTGTCAAAGGCAGAAAGCTGCCAGAACACAATCTGCTAAAAGATGTCTGCCCCATCACAAATGCAGAGATTATTCACACATTAAGTGGCAAGTAAACCACAAAATAATACTGAAAAGCAGGGATCCATTCATTCCAGTGGCTAGTTCTGCAATGCTTGCTGACCTTCTGTATGTTGTGCCAATAATCTGTACCCACTACTAGGTCACTTTATCTCCATCTTTTATTAGTGAGATATTTCAAACCCCTTACTTTCTCTGGTAGCACTATAATAGGTCTTATAGACAGTATAAGTTCTGTGGAGACAGTAACAGGTTCTATAGTTTTATTACTTTTGATCAACAGACAATCTTTCTAGTAGAAGTTATTCACAAGTTTTTACTCATTTCATGGGATCATCTCCACAGTTTGCTTAATCAATGCTGGCAGGTCATACGTTCTGTTATAAATCGATATTTCTACAGAATTACTAAGAAGAGAGGAAGGAAAAAGGAGACAAACTTATTTTCGTAGTGGCTTTTCACAATGTTCTTTTGGTTCCTTTCTACTAACGGGTGATAAGGGCAGCAAGGATTGTGAGATAAGATCTCTAATCACACTAATAGAGATTTTCAATTTAGAATAACCCACTTCTAAATATCTGGCAGCATTTTTATCCATAAAAAAAAAATGTATTTCACTTTCAATGATCTGTCAGTATTGCAGATTTTGAGAATATAATATACTTTGTAGTCTTCTTGTTTTAGTCTCTAGGCAACAATCTGATTTATCATGCCATTCTCCACTTATTTGACAAATTAGATTCCAGCTGCACTTCTTTCATCCCAAGGATGTGAGCTTTTTAACTATTTACTATGTCATATCCTAGTAAAGTTTTAAAGTCAGATTTGCTTGAGTATCGCATCTCATCTCATAAGCAAGGCAGCGTTAGCTAGTGCGTGAATTTGAACAATTTCCGAGAACTGTTGTACTAAATGTTTTCCTGGTGGCATTCTTTGCTATGAGTTCAAACTGATTGGGTGAGGAAGCTGTTTGCGGCCAGAAGTGTGTTGTTTCAGAGAATACAAGACCCAGAAATAGTAAATTGTTTTGGTTTGTAAGTAATGCAGCCTGGTAAGCATATGAAAGACACTTTATGAAACGGTGTCTGCAACAGGGAGAAAGTGACCAAGGATGACCCTGACATTCCTGTTTCTAACAGGAAACTAGAGATATGAAATTTAGATTGTCAAGGAGAGGAAATGGAAAGAGAGATGGACTACAAATGGTGTTCTCCTGGAATGGTTTGCTGTGTTACCAGTCTCACTCCACCCAGAGCAAAACTTCTGTGTACATCCCCTGGAGCTCAGAGGACACAAAACATTAGCAAAATTGTCCTTCCTTGCTTGTATGAGGCCCTTTGAAGTGTTTCAACCAGTTTCGTATCCTGGGAGAAGCAGTGAATTTACAGAGCTGTTGCTTTGGGCATAACAGCTCTACCTAAAGTTTGGATAAATTCCGGTTTGGGTCATTATACTGCTGACTTCAAAACATCTCTTGTCATTTCATTTGTGTGTATTATTTTTCTTTCCTTCTTTAAAGAACCCTAATGTAGTGCTACCTGCATAGTGTTACAGCTACATTCCAGCCTTGTAGTAGGTAAACTAGAGACAAGCTAAGAGATATGCCCAGACTCTTTGGGGTAAAAGGGATTATATAAATACAGGACGGTTAATAGTCGTTGCTAAAATTTTCACATAAAGCTTTCTATTGCAATATCTGAAGGCATCCTGACCTGCTATTGAAGTAATATACTCCAATTATTACTCCAAGTAATTACCTCTTGCTCACTGAAGATCATTTGCACTTCTAAAAATAACTGGACAGCTTTTCTTACTCATTGGCTAAGGACTGAAATAGAGGCAGGGACAAACAATGTTTGTTTTGACCTTTTTGCATGGAGGAAAAGGTGTTTTTATTAAAAAATGTGCTGCATTTCCAAGTAAACCTCATACCTTTAAAAAAAACAAGATCTGTTGTATTTCAGAATGAAAGAACAGGTGGTGGGAAAAGAGGAGAAATTGATGGGAGAGAAGGAATAGTCTAGCAGGTCAACCGACAAAAATCTCACAGCTGGAGTTGGAGCAAAAGTAAGTTTACTCAAGAAGTTTACAGACAGTCATTCAGCAGACTAGCTGTGAGATAAAAAGAATGGGTGAAATTTTTGTGTTACTGAATATAATGTCAAGAATTCTGGTATGTGAGAAGTATTGGGATGTTATCTGACAATTTTTTAAAATCATAAGTTTTCATATTTTTTCTCTAATACGAAAATTATTAAAGTCAAAACTCCAGATCTTTAAGCCTGAAGCTGTTGAGGTCTCCCAGTTCTGCAGTCCTTCACAGTGAAGCCATAAGGGAGGCATAGAGACTAAACAGAAATTTTGATAGCTCACAAATTCAAGGGGTACCTCTCATGCAGGTTGCTGATATGTGAGTGGACAAAGAGGAGGAAGAGGAAGCATTTCCCTGTTTGGAGGAAGATGATATCCTGGAACACCTTTGTGCCTCAATCCATCAGAAAGCACAGAGAGCACACACTGTTCTGCCTGCTGAAACTCATACTTTACCCTGAGACTTGTCTCATAGAGGACCACAGAACGGAGAAGACTATTTTCTGCAGCATGAGTCTCATATGACAAGGAAATCTCTTATATATCCTATATATTACTTCCACTTCTCTATCTCTGATCTTAATGATTTTAAGGACTTCATTTTCATGTGGCAATCGTCAAGAAGCAACCAAGAACAGATCCTCTGGGTCTTTTTCCTTTTGAGAAGGCTAACACTGAGGGAAGAGTTGGGGCTTCAGAACTAAATCTGAACCAAATTCTTGGATAAGATGTCACAGTGACAGACAAAAAGGGATTTCTACAACACAGCAAAATCTGAAGGGAACTGAAATATGCACATGTAGAAATATAGGTATCTGCTATCGAACTGTGGGCTTTCCACTTGGAAGGACACCTTATTACATCATAGGATGGTCATGGTATATAATTTTGGTACATGATTTTGAGTGTAGCTCTCACACTTGGGTTACATCTACACTTCATACATCTGAATAAATAATTACCCTTGTAATTCTATCCTTTGCGTCCTAGTCTCTCTCTGCAATAAGCACAGGACATTTGTGAATTTTCGTAACACGACGCACATCTATTTTAACATGAAATATGTTGTTTACCTGAAATATTTTCCCAGCTCTATTGGTATGTCTAGGAGCAGTGATTTACAAACTTGTTAATTCTAGACAAGATGAGACTCTCAAGTCAGCAAGATCCTGGACATGACATTGTCCCACCATTCTTTGGTGCATAAACCCAAAGATACTGAAGGTTTACAGTCTCTAAAGCTAAGTTTTTTTAAAAAATAGGGCAAGGTAATTCTTAAAGACATATAGAACTCACATCTGTTGTGTTGAAAAAGACCGAAGTAACATGTTTCAAGAGCCATTCATTCCTGCTGAGTACCCTTTTGGAGGAGAGGAGTGCTTTCTGTCTATCTTGTCCCCCAGGTCAGCAACTCTTCTGTTGTCCTGTGCTGTAACACATGCTACACTGTCCTGAGCAGGTGCGTAAGGAAGCCAGATTTCTCTCAGGTTGCATTTCTGATGCACGGTCTCTGCTCACTGTCTCTTTTTCTCTTTCCTTGCACATGCCATCCTCCCTGATACTCTAAAGCTTCTTCATTACCATCTTGTGGAAAGTACCATCTCTTCCTCTCAGATAGATCTGCCTGACCCAGAGTGCAGCATACAGGAAAGCTGATATCTGCCCCTATGACCACTGATGGAATTATAAACGAATAAGAGATTGCTTTCATGGACCACAAATATTGCATAGAATCCTTCTCCAAGAGAAATCACCTTATTAGAGACCTTGAGTACAGCTGAAATATGCGCACCTGAATAACTGCAAAAGACATGTGACTCCTTTGTCCTGTAACTCATAATTCTGTCAGACACTAGGATACATGACGTATTTTGGCCTTCTATTCAGTAAAGCAAGTCTCTAGAAGCAAGACCTTACTGATTCCCATTTCTAAGATTGATTAAATGTATTTTTATATGTTTGTGTATTCCAAAAGCGATGTTACATATAGTCATATATTCATACATATATATTCATATCCATATATGTATATACCAGCAGTTACACTGCTCTGTCATTGAGCTTCTTTCTTCTAGCAAGAAGTAAAAGCTGATGCCAGTTTTGAAGCCATGGACATATGGTTGATGTAACTCATACATTTTTCTCATGCTGTGTTCTGGGGACTTTAAGATCCTACAATCACAGTGTCAGGGTCTGACCTGTAATTCAGTACTTTCTTCTATAAATAAGCTTGCTACAGTTAGAGTCTTACTCTACTAGTACTGCAATCCAAACAAGTCCTGCAGGCTCTCCCTACAATATCCAGGTTGTATTTCATTCCAGTTTTTGTTGGGTTGTTTTACGGGTTATTTTGAGGTAGTTTTGGGCAATAACAGTGTTTACTCCTGGTTCAGCTGCGGCATGTCCTGGCCACACTAAGGAAATTCCATTCACAGTAGAGGAGTCACTGTAGGAATATTTCTATTATCCTAATAACATTCATTGTAGTTACCGGACAAATAATGTTCTGATAGTTTTCAAGTCTTGTATCCAAAGCAGTTGTCACTTCAAATAGCAAATTTACAAGCCTTGAATGTAACTGATAGTACAAAAGTGCAAAATTCCTCACACTCCCCTCTCTCCTGGTAGGTAAAGGTCATCCTTCTGAGACGTGAGCACTTCTTTGCTCAGAGTGCCACAAGGTGGAAATCAGCAATTGCTCTTAAGAAAGGGACATACGTCCTTCAATGTGGACTGAGAAAACCAATGCATTCCCAGTCCAGTCGTTGGTCATTTTTGGTCATGGCAAGTTTAAAACTAATGAAGTATCGTTCCACATAGCCATAGCAATTCCCCAAGCCAGTTTGTCCTCAAAAGCAATTACTTCTAAGCTATTTTTAAATTGCAAAGGAAAAAGAAACACTCCTAGTTTCCTATTCTCATTAGTTTGTCTGCAAAGTTGTTCGCATTATAGCCTCAAGTGGTCAGAAACTGCTGTGTCATTTGGCTTTCCTTAATGTTTGCCCATATTAGAAAGGAAATAACTGAAGTAGTTTGACAGCTAACATATACCTGCATAATTAATGTCAAGTAGCAAGACTGGAAAGAAGAAAATGTAAGTGATGTGGCCCACCCTTCCTCTCTGCCTTATAGTCTAAATGCTGAAGGCACCATGCATGTATTGTACCCTACCTGTTCTTGTGTTCTGCCCTATACTTCAGCATACTGCAGCTTTAGACAATAATTTCTGCCATCCATCCACTTCCTGTACAGTCTGTGTCTGTGTTTGCCGCCCTCATTCCTCACCAAACAGATTTGTTCAAACAGTTCCCGTTTTCCTCTCATTGTCATTCGTGTGGCTCTATTTTATTACCATCATCTTGCTGACATGACCCTCTCTAATACTTTATAAATCATAGAATCATAGAATGCTTTGGGTCAGAGGGACCTTTAAAAGTCATCTAGCCCATCCCCTCTGCAGTGAGCAGGGACATTTTCAACTAGATCAGGTTGCTCAGAGCCCTGTCCAACCTGACCTTGAAGGTTTCCAGGGATGGCGTCTCCACTACTTCTCTGGGCAATCTGTTCTGGTGTTTCACCACCCTCATTGTAAAAAATTTCTTCCTTATATCTAGTCTAAATCTATCCTCTCTTAGTTTAAAGCCATTGCTCCTTGTCCTATCTCAACAAGCCCTGCTGAAAATATTTTCTCCCTCTTTTCTATAGGCTCCCTTCAGGTACTGAAAGTCTGCTATAAGGTCTCCCTGCAACATTCTCTTCTCCAGGCGGAAAAACCCCAACTCTCTCAGCCTTTCCTCACAGGAGAGGTGTTTCAGCCCTTGGATCATCTTTGTGGCCCTCCTCTGGACCCACTCCAACAGGTCCATGTCATTCTTGTGCTGGGGGAACCAGAGCTGGATGCAGTACTCCAGGTGGGGTCTCACCAGAGCAGAGTAGAGAGGCAGAATCCCGTCACTTGACCTTTTGGCCACGGTCCTGTCCTCTTGATGCAGCCCAGGATACGGTTGGCCTGGGTTGCAAGTGCACATTTGTGGCTCATGTCCAGCCTTTCACCCCCCAGGTGAGTCCCTGAGGGACACAACTTGTCACTGGCGTCCATTTGGTCATCGAACCATTGACCACTACCTTCCGGTTGTGACCTTCCAACCAATTCCTTACCCACCAAAGAGTCCACCCATCAAATCTATATCTCTCCAGTTTAGAGAGATGGATTTTGTGAGAGATTGTGTTGAAGGCCTTACAGAAGTCCAGATGGGTCACATCCATAGCTCTTCCCTTGTCTACTGATAGTCACACCATCATAGAAAGCCACTAGGTTGGTCCGACAGGACTTGCCCTTGATGAAGCCATGCTGGCTGTCTTGAATCATCTCCTTGTCATCCATGTGCCTTAGCAGAGCTTCTAGGAGGATCTGTTCCATGATCTTCCCAGGCACAGAGGTGAGGCTGACAGGTCGGCAGTTCCCAGGGTCCTCCTTCCTACCCTTTTTAAAAATGGGCACAATGTTTCCCTTCTTCCAGTCACCAGGGACTTCGCCTGACTGCCATGGCCTATCAAATGTCACGGAGAGTGGCTTGGAAAATCAGCCAATTCCCTCAGGACTGTGGGATGCATCTCATCAGGTTGCATAGACTTATGTATGTTCAGGTTCCTCAGGTGGTCCCAAACCTGGTCTTCCCTCACAGTAGGAAGGGCTTTGCCCCTCTCATCCATATCTTTCAGTCCATAAACTGGGGAGGGGCGAGGAGAGAGGTTGCCAGTGAAGACATGCAAATAAAATGAGCACACGTACATGGGTTGATCTGTCCCAACACCCCTTACAACTATAATGACACCTGTCTAGCTATGTGGAGTCCTGGCTGGACGAGAGGGGACATAGTTTGGTGCGTTGAGTAACCCAGGTTCTGATCTGGAAGTGAGCCTTGGGAGCGGCTGACACGGAACCCTGCTGGGAAGGCAGAGCGACGAGCTCGGGACACTGGAGCAGGGGGAACGT
>Ga0065711_1007666_pt1 | contig 14409 bp, 4 predicted proteins | sample Hoacrofraction12_FD_59098 | JGI IMG/M metagenome (GOLD analysis project Ga0065711, IMG submission 59098) | Hoatzin crop microbial communities from Cojedes, Venezuela - Epithelial fraction 12 v2 (version 2) | ecosystem: Host-associated > Birds > Digestive system > Esophagus > Crop | place...
GTGTGTGAGGAGAGGGGCGAGGCGCGCTCCTGGCACCGGTGGAGAGTGAAGCAGAACGGACTGAAAACTGCCCGCTGCGAGGGTCTGCGCGGGGGTGAATGCGGCCCCGGTGTTGCAGTAACAAAGCATTCGGTGTGAGCGAGCAGTGCGTCCCCGCAACTGTGGGAAGCGGCCATGTTGGAGCCGAGTTGTGGAAGCGCAGCTGGCGGGCCAGGTGTGACCGCTCCCCTCTACCCCTGTGACTGTGTCTGGTGTCTCCGGGTTTGTGTCCCCCCTCCAGCTTCCCCAGTACAAGAGAGGGAGCGCATGCTGGCGGGAGGCCGGCAGAGGGTCACCGAAGCGGCCCACGGGCTGGAGCAGGCGGCCTGAGGCTGGGAGAGCTGGGTCTGATTCGTCTGGAGAAAACAAGGCTAAAGGGGAATCAGTGGAAGCCTTACGTAACCTAAAATGGAGAAGGTGGAGGCAGATTCTCAGAGATGCACAGCAAAAAGCAGGAAGGAAAATGGTACGTGTCGAAGGAAAATTCCAGATTAATATATAGAGAGAAATTTGCCTAATGTGGCGGGTTAAGCACTGGAATAGTGTCCTAGAGAGACTCTGTGATCTCCATCCTTGGGGACTTGACTGCGCAAGCCTCTGAGCAACGTGATCTAACTTCGATGTTAGCTCTGCTTTGAGCCTGAGGTCAGACTAGATGGCATCCAGAAACCCAGCCTAAATTTTTTAATGAGCCTATATTGATTTTTGCAGATCTGGAATACAAAACAAAGTATGTTTTCTACAAAGAGCATTGCCTCTTTAGTAAGTTTGTGTCATTTACTTATCAGGGAAAACAAATTTGCCAGAGCTGCCTTCTATTTTGGAGCACACAACACGTCAGTAACACCCATATGGCAGAAACCGCCCGCAAAATTGAGAGTAAGCCTTGGGGGAAAAGCCGCCAGTCAGATAAGGGTAGGGTCACACAAAGACAGTTGTGCAGGCAGCATTAGGGGAATTTTTAAATTGCTGATAATTACACAAATTTAGACCTGGATAGTTTGGATAGAGGCCCTTGCTGTGGAGCATGGGCCAGATAGACCTTCCAGGAATTTCACAAATAAACCAAAATGGAACAAACTCAGGAAGTTTGCTATAGATGCTATACCTTGATTCTAACTGCATTACATCCCTGAAACTCTACAGTTCCCCATTCTGCATGCCACTCACTTTTTTGGTATTGGTAATACCTTTACTCTGTTGGACACTTCATAACTCAGTGCTGCTGTTTATTTCCCCGAGGCTGGAAAAGACTTTATCACTTTTTGGTCTTTGTATTCTCTTTTTACATGAAATATAAAAGGAACATTGATGACATCCCATCAAAATAGCTGGAACGTTGTTACTCAGTCTCCATAGAACCATAACCTAGCTTAGATTCATAGTCTTGGAACATTTCCAGTTTCATAACATGGTTTATGAAACAGCTGTCAGCACGCAACATAGGTCATGAGAAATAAGACTGATAAAGGGCAGAGGGATGCTCTTCTGTGAGCCCACATCACCTTATTATCTCAACTAGACATGTTGTACCTGAAAATAAATCAGACCCTAGGAGTTAGATTTCTGCACAACAGTTGTAGCTTCAGGGAAATGGGAGATGCATCTGGTAGGCTTGCAGTCTTGGACTATGGTTTTTCATACAGACTAGCTGACCTGGGAAATAAACTTGAGATTTACGCGTGAAACTGCTGATGTATACATGTGAGCACACTGCAGTGAAGTCTTACAATGTAAGAGAAAGAAGCAGCTTCAGTCGGAGATCTCTCTGTGCTTGGGAGCTTCATTGAAGTGGCTGTAACAAAGTTATTCTGAGATTTATGCTGGAGTTCCTTGATTGTTGCAGGTATGGTTTACCTTGTGAGATCTTCCTTTGAGCAAATAAAAGTGTCTGTAATAAACATAAGAATAGTAATCAACTAGAAGACAGGCTCTTTAAAAACAAGGGAACAGATATGTTGGGCATTTTTAGCATATATTTCGGTAGGCAGGACTTTCCACTTCCCCAAGCAAACTCTTGCAGCAAGAGAAAATAATCCTGGAACTGAATATGACAATAAAATAGAAGCAGATTCAAACTCATCCATTCTTGGGGAATATGGACTCAACATGTTTTGGAGAAGATAACTTCTCACAACTATTTAGTTCAGATAAGATTCAGTTATAAATTTTAATATAAATAATATTTATTTAGGTTTATATAGTGCTTTCCATTTAAGGATTTAAATGACTTTTACACAACATTCTCAGTGAACAAGATCACAAAATACAGGCAGAGCCTGACAGAACTATCTATTTACAAAAATTCTGTCAAAAGTCACCTCGTCCCACGCTGTACACCCGCTACGGCTGCAAGAGTGGGACACTGCAAAATTGAAAGTCTGTTGTAGCAAAGAATACTTGAATCAGTAGTGGAGGAAAGTAGGAGTGTGCTAAAAAAGGTATCATCTTGAAGTTGTCGTGTTGATAGGCTTCTGTGAGCATCGTCACTAATTTCTGTGGCACAGGTGTGTGCCTCTCCTATGAGCACTTTGAGGTGGTACGGAGAAACAGTTGTTACCCCTCAACGAACTGAGCTGAGGGATTATTCATATCCAGTCAGGAGGATATTAGATTGCCAGGTGGGAGACCTGAGCTCAGTTCCCAGGTCTGACTGTGTTGGTTTTGAAGACTAAGTTATGTCTGATCAAAACAAAAGGCATTTGATTTTACTCAGGACATTGAATTTAATTACACAGTAGGCATTCATTTTAATTACACAGTGCCAATGTCTAGCAATGGGTGCTGTATTTCTTTTCAGGTGTATTTTAGTTGGAACATCTCAGAGTTTAAACACAAGATACTGTGGTAGACAAAACAGAATGATAAGGGATACAAATATTGTTAAAAATGAAAACATTGGTAGATTTACCAAATGCCAATATGGTTTTAACCATGACCACACACAAACGTACATCTCTTTCAGTGGGAGCTCTTACGCTTTTTAACTGGTGGAGATCTCAGACAGCAATTTTGTAGTAGCCTGGTATGTGTGCTCATGTGTCTGTGCATGTATAGTGTGTACATCTCACATCTGATTTTTTTTAAAATTTCTGTTTTAGACTGTAAGATGACTGTGTAGAAATGGTTTATTTCAGTGTCAGGTATGTATCATTTTTAAAGATAATTTGGAATTCGGTATCAGGAGTGTAAACTATTTTCATGAGCTACCTCTCACACAGTGTTAACATTAATTGTTCTTTTTATCTTCTAATTCTTCAATAGACATATTTTTAAGAAAATAGTTTTGTCATTGTACTTAATGAGTAAACAAAAGTGAATATGTATGCACAGTATTTAAGCTTAACTTAGCATTTCCAAATGAACTAATTCTCATTCTGGTGGAGGGAATGCATGCACTGAAACCTTCAAATGTATTCTTACACCTCATCTTTAGGAACTTAAGCCATCCCAGTGAAGTTAGGAGGCTAGTGCTCTCGCATCCCATGATAGCAGTGGAAAGATAGAGCAATCTGCAGAATTTGGGATCTCCTCTAGAACTATTCAGAGGTGTCTATGGTGTTTGTATATTAATATCTCAGGATTAGAAATACATGATTAGAATACAAGTGAATCTTTCAGTCATTGCCATTTATTGTGCTATCACAAAGTGGTCTCGCAGAGAATTTAATGGAGTCCTTTTAGATGATGGAATGAAGCCAAAACGTGCACCTACACTAATGTTTCCCGTATTGAGTGCCACATTTCCTGAAAGTAATATGGGAAGAGAAACGTGTACTATATGGCAGGATCCACTTGCTACTTGCACCTCTCCTTTATAAACTTCCATGAGATGCAGTATTTGATGCAGAAGCCCAGAATTCTGCTCAGTACCCACTAGATGTCACCATTGACACAGAAAAAATAGGTGACAGTATATTTTTCTGCGTCTCAAAAGCTTGTTTGGTTGTTCTCACCACACCTTAATCCAAGCAGTACTCCAGTCCAAGAAATTCCAAGAAAGTTGTTATGTTCTCTTAAAGCAATGTGTTCTCCGACCTTGTTTATTAACTGGAAAACATTGAAAATACTTTAGAGGAAACCACACCTGGAATATTCTCTTGAGGCTTGGCCCCATGTGGTAGTAGACTTCTCCATTCCTTACCCAAACTTGCTTTCCTCTGCTTCTCTTACATCCAAAGCCATTCAGATTGCCTATTCAGTAAAATAAACTGATAAATCTTGATAGGTACCTTGCTAATTGGAAGTTTAAAATAGACAGTATCCCATTTTCCTGGTTTAGTATTATCTATTATAGCTATCACATCAGAAAAGCCCACTATGACAACTTCCCCTGTGTTTATTATTAACACAGTTACACTAATATTATGGACAACAATGAAGGGAGATAAAAAATATTCAGGCAGCTTTATTTGCCTAGGTTTGGCTGTTCTGTGTTCGAATGTTCTTTAATGGTACCAGAGGTATTCTTTGTCACAATTGTCATAATTTGTAGACCAATTTTCAGTAATTTTGTTTAGGTTGATGTTTCATGTATTACTACATTTTAAAGACAGAAAAGGCACTTGTCATGATCAAGAGGGTAGACTTCTTGATAACTCTAAGTAGCCCTTGGGTGAGCATGTTTCAGCAGTGTACACTAATAACTACGTGTCTTAGTGTGCTGCTTTTGTATTTCCTCAAAGGATCGCCTAAATTACTATCCATTTTGGCTAGAATTGCTGTTGCACATTGCTACAGAAAAAAAAATCATAATGGCTGTGTCTCTGAGAAGTTGTTTGTGAAAGGCCATTGGATTAGAGCACATGTTTCAAAAGATGCTGCCTTGTAGTCCCGAAGAAGGCATATATTACTACTTGTGCAGATACTGCTCCTGCTATGAAAAAGCTGTCTGAACTGGAATGAACTTTGCTGCTTCTATATTTTGTCTCTGTATTTTTCCTTTTTTTCTTCCTAGATTTAAGTTCCCTAATAGCAGTTTTTTCCTGAATTCTACTTCAGACCACAGTCAACTAATCTCTGAACCTTTTATTGAAATAGACTGAATTTAAGTTTATTCCTGTAACACATTTTTCCAATTTATTAAAATGCAGACATAGTAGGGCTTCGTTTAATATTGAATACTTTAAATACAACTATTGACATTCAGGTGTTTAATTCAGAGAAATAAAAATGACAGAGTATAATAATACTTTACATTTAGGTAGCGTATTATACCCCAAATCCATGAGCATCGTGCAAACATTTTCCCAAGCGTTGCATTGTTACTGTAGGTCTTGTCATATTCAGTTTACAGAATAGGCACATGTGGCACAGAGGGACTCTAGTTCAAGATCATTAATCAAGAACATAGAATTCAGAATCTGTCCTCCAACCGTTAAACTACCATTTTTCACTACTGATGTAACAAAGATAGTACACAGAACGTCCCTTCAACTCATCCCACCAAACTCTTGACAGTGCTCAGCTGAAGGAGTTCCAGTTCCATCAGAACTTTGTTGTTAAGCTAACTGAGCAATTTCAGAAGCAAGAAAGCATTCAGGAAGTGGTAAATTCATCAGCACAACAAAATGAATGGGAGGAGATTGTTTTCACATTGATCCTTCAGCATGCCTCTCTAATCATCCTTCCCAAAATGTATGGAAAAGACTTACATAAACTCACCATTACACTTCAATGTGACTTTAGCTGTTGAAGTTATCTGGTGTGCCACAAACAAGGTGGTATCTGGTCTTGAGACATTCAACTAATATAGAGCCTGAGATCTCCTCTGCCTGCATTCTCCTCCCTGCTCCCCAGTCTGTATACTCTTTTTTTTATTTTGGTGTAATCGTTCTGTGAGGTTGTAAGTTTTCTGATAACTTAACTCATGCGACATATGCCAGTATGTACTTTTTTGCTGAGGAACTATGTTTTCTTCCTTTGGGAATAAACGGATACCTGACTGCACTTAAGCAGAGGGGATTGATTCCTGTTGTGTAACAGGCATGTCTGTTTTTCAGAATGAATTAGTACTTAGAAACAGTGAAATCAATGGCTGAGCAAGTGAATGCTCAAAGTTAGTAGAATGAACCTTAGCTGCAAACTTCTCTGTCAAGGCTGCCTCCCGCCTTTTCCAGATGAAGCTGTTTTTACAGATGCTTGTCATTCAGGTGTGGACAAGGCCCTGAGCAACTTGATGTAATGTCAAAGCCAGCCTAGCTTTGAGTTGTAGGTTGTACTTAGATGTCTTCCTGAGATCCCTTACAACCGAGAGTATTCTGTTATTGTGTGTTTCTCCTGAAATATTTTACAGCATTTATAGCATGATTTATAAAATGCAATTAAATATAAAGGATGGAAAAGGTAAACATGCTACATATGTTTTATTTTCTATTTTGCAAGCTTGAGTTGTTGCTCTTGAGTTTGCCTCGATATAGTAGGGTTTGCCTACTACAAGATAAGTATATATGGATTAGTATTGCCACTGCATGCTTAGGTTATTTGCCAACTTGTAGGAAGAAGAAAATATGTGTAGTCTGCAATCAGCTATATTCTGGAAGTCTAGAAAAAACAGTATACCCTTCTCGAATAGATAGTGATAGTATGTCGAGTATGGAAAGTCTTAGCAAAATTTCTGGGACATAAAAATACTGGGTTTTTTCAGTGAAGTTAACATTTATGGGTATAAGTGAAGCAAGCATGATATCAAAGAGATATGGTAAGTTACAATATGACTTGACATTTCAAAAATGTTTATGATTTGGGGGAAACTATAAATAAATAGGGTAGATTTTTTTAAACAGTTCAAGCTTCTTTCTTTGACTATGCAAAGTACCGCCACTTGCAGATCTCACTTCACAAGCAATGTGTTCCTGTGTTTAATGAAGTAGGTTGAAAGCTAAATATATATTTGGCCAGTCACAGAAATGTTATTCTATTTCTTCCTTTTCTGTAGCTGAATAATTTATAATCACTGAAGATCTCTATTTGTATCTCCAGTTTTTGTTCTACATGATGAAAGAGGTAATCTCAAATTGTAAAATGTGTACAGCAGTGTAACAGTTCTGAGATTGCCCCTGAGTTTTTCAGATTCCTGGCTGGAATTAGTTCTTCTTCAAATGTGTTGAAGCTGTGAAATGCATGTTTCCCACTTTTACTAACACTTGTTTATAAACTACAGTTTTCCAAAGACTTCTGCTTTACCCATGGCATTTGTCTTTGAAACTGGAACATTTTGTTTGGTTGAACTCTTGAGCTGCTTTTTAGGTCAACAAAACCAGACCAATATCAGCGAATGTGAAGGATCTTTTTGAATGTCTTCTTGAAATTCTGGTTACAAAGAGGATATAGGAATGGATTTAAGGTGGAGTTCACATAGCCAAGCCATATAGTGAACATGTGTAATTTTGAAAATTGTTCATGGCCATGGAAAGCTATTACCATAAATAATACAAAATAGGGAATCCAGCACAACATAAAGGCTGCCATTATGACCCCTAACTGCTTAGCTGCTTTCCTCTCCCTGTTCACATGCAGTCCTTGACTGCGCCTTTTGGAACGGGTATGCAGACTTTGCCAGGTTTTCCTCAGATAAGTCAGTCCTCTGAAATCCCTGTTCTTGCTCTTTTCCTGAGGACTGCAGGCTATTTGAGGATTAGGACTGGAGTGCTCTCTGCAGGGTACCTCCTCTGTGAATGTCTGGTTGTCTGATGCCTCACTTAAGTCACTGTCTTGTGAGCAAGACTCCTCTTCATTTTCTTTCTCTTTTGCTACATCCACGCACTTCTTTCCTGCTTTATCCAGGCCTGGCTCAGACTGGGCAGTGGTGAGAGGAAAACAGCTCCATTTAAGGACTTTGCTATTACTCTTGCTAACGAATGCTTTTGAAGACTTGTCGGGATTACCGAAATGAAGCTGTTTCTCCATATGTTTGGGCTGAGGGGAGCTTTGCTTCTCTTTGGGAGGGATGTTCTCATCTAAGATTTGCTTTTGGAGGCAAATATTTTGCTCATCCTTCGTCTTACTATGATGTATGGTGTTTTTTTCTGAGTAAGACCGATATGATCCATCGATGAGCTCTCGGTGTTGACAGTGTTTTCGAACAGCCCTGAATATTTTATAGTAGAACCATAACATCATGGTAGAGGGTAGGTAGAAATTGACAATGGCTGTCAATACTTTAAACCAGGTGACTTCAGAGAATTCAGTTTCACACTTTTCCTTTACTTTCCTTTCCCCATTATTAGCAAAAACATGCCATCCTAGGATTGGAATGACCCACATGAAAGACAGCAACCAAACCGCCAAAATTGTTAGCGATGCTCTCATTTTTGTTCTGTACTTGAGATATTTCAGTGGTTGCTGAACTGAACGATAACGGTCAATGCACAATATGAAGAGATTGAAAATGGATGCAGTGCTGGCCACGTAATCCATTGACAGCCAGAACAAACAGGCTGGTAAGCCTAGAGTCCACACAGGACTAGAGGACAGGAGATAAACAATATTCAGGGGCATAACAGCTGCACCAACTATAAGATCTGCAATAGAGAGGCTGACAATGTATAAATTGCCAACTGTTTGCAGCTTCTTTTCAGTTTTTACAGCATATAGTACTAATATATTCATGACAATAGTTACCAGTGAAATGCTTCCCAGGGACAGACCTAGAAGAACTGAGTGAGGGTTAGTTGAGTTCTCTGTTGTGTTTTTTGACATCTTTTGCACAAGAACACAGAATGAAAATCAGAGATGTCAAGGACACTTGGAAATTCAGTCTTGGTTTACACTCCTGGATGAAAACGTGTTGGATTGCTTTGTGATTTTTATTTCCAGAACTACAGAAAAGAAGAGAAATATACTCAGTCACTGTAGTAATAAAATAAAATAATAAAACTAATCTGTGCTTCAGCTTAGCACTGTCCCTTTTAGGACTTGCCTAAATAATGAATTTTTACAACTTTTTACATATGAGTAACTTATGTTCTATGAAAAATACTGGAGCAAGGTCCAAGAGCCAATCCAAAATGGTTTGCAGAGGTTTCATGGGGCTTTGTATAATTCTGACCCCAGAATCTGGAGAAGGAATTTCAGTCCTCACTGTTTTAATTTAGTGTATCTTATTATATAGCTGATCATGAACCATAATATAAACTACATATTGGCAAACCAATTTAAAGTGTGTTAATGTAAAGTAAATTAACATGTTTTGTACTAAATCACAGAATACAGATAGTGATAAAATAGTTTTAAACAAACCAGTGATTGTTTACAATTTAATAGTTTAAGAATACAGAAGTTGGATTTAGTTGTCCACCAATAATAGGGTACCATGTGATGTCAAGTGACAAGGTATTCCAAAAAATAAAAAGACTGCAGCCAGTATACACCTTTAGCTGATACAGAGTCTCAATCCCTGAGGTTGCAACCAATGCCTTTGTTTTCACTGGTAGGCATTTGTTCAAATTGTAGGTAATGAGTAATCTCTTCCTACCCAGTCTAGGCTTACACGGATTTCAAACACGTAAAGATCACAGCCCTACTTTATTTCAAATACAAACTAATAAAATTTCAGGGAAAATAATAGGAGTTTTCAGGATTAATAAGCATCTTGCAAATTCTCAAATGTATACAAATATAGGGTCTTTTAGGCTGAAGTTTACTTGTCATCCAGATGCCTTAGAGCCATACGCAAGAACTGTTCTCCAGTAACTTGGAGAACCCATGTCACTCCTGCATGCTTGCTGTTGCTGTTTGCTGCATTAAGGTAGAACATAAATTGGAAATAAGAGGTGTGGAGACAGAACACATAGCAAACCTTTCGTTTATGCCTAAGAATTTTTTTTTATAATTAATCTTTAAAAAATGAGATATCTTTATTTGCTTAGAACTTTGGCAGGAGCCATGCATAGAGCCTTCAGAATGAAAATTATTTAAAATTGTACATATCCCCATGATTAGAGTGCCTGGGAATTCCTGTACATGCACTGCAGTTAGAAAGGACAAGCTGCTAAATACTGACCATGGCATATACAAAACCTATTTCACAATGGGCCACATTTGCCCAGTTAGGCTTGTTTTCTAGTCACATTCATTTCTATGTACTATTTTGCAGGAGTTATCAAGGAGTGGCAGATTTCATTTGTACAGACACAGTGGTATGTAGCTTTGTGGTGACTTGATCTGCATCAGGAAAGAACTATAGCTGCATACTTCATCTGTGAACGTAGAGGTTATATATCGAGATCATAGGCCTTAATTATAAAATGTGTTATTTTTCCTATTTTCTAACACAAGCATAGTAACTCAAATAATGGCAATGAAAGGGGAAAGGAAGGGAGTGTAGAGGTAAGAAAAGCACCTTTTCAAAGTTGAGTAGATATGCTGTTCCATTATCTAGAAATTCTCTATGCCTTTGGTATCTTTGACTTCCTAACTCATAATTTCATGAGTTGATCTAAAGTCCAAAAAATGATTAATAATATTTTAAGTCTTGGAGCACATGAGAAGTTGGAATATCCAATTAGGAATATAGGATATATAGGAAAAACATCTGTGAGGGTGATACATATTTTCTGCCATTCTTATAGTACTCGCCTGAGTTTATGTGCTGGTATATCTCTTAAAGCAATGAAGATTGAAACTGAGACTGCAGACATATTAGCTCAAAATATTTACACAACTAACACTGAGAGATTGTATGGCATTTCTCATCCTTGTTATTCTAGACATGGTCAGAACAACACAATGCAATAGATTATTCAATATTTCATATTGAAATTCAATAATTCAATATTTTATGCTAACTTTATCTCTTTCTTATTCCAGTAATCAGGGTTGAAGTTAAAATGTTTGTGTGCTTTCTTACAAGAGGTCAAATTCCTTTTTCCTTAAGCTTTACTTAAAAGTGTCTGGTATTATGAAAGAAGATGTGTGCTTGGTAGCAGTAACATCCATAGGCAGAGGAAATACATACACTGTGGGGTGTGATCTCAAGAGCTGTATTCTATGATTCTCTATTCTCTGTAGCCTTCAGGTTCTGACATGTGTAGTTCTTCAGTGACAGCTAGTTACAGGTGTCAGAAGATCAGAGAGGCCTCAAGAATCTCCTGTGTGAGAACAAGAACAGAAATTACTCCACGGATATTCAACCAACATGTCTGGGGATGGGAAATGGTTATATCGCAGTCTGTCATTGTCTTTCTTTCCACAACTATACATTGTAACCTCTCTGCTGGAGTTAAGTATATGGGGCATGGTCAAGTCAAGAAGTTGATGTTCATTGCTTGAGGGATCTAAAAAAGAAATGACTAATCTTCACTCCCACATATTTTCATTTAAATTTATGGCAAAATACAGGGAGAGAAGGCAACTTTGATTGGGTCTTTAACAGAAAGAAGAACAGCAAAGAAAGGTATCTGATTAGACAGCTCTCCTCCATTATTTATGAACTGCATATGGAATAAAACATAGAGCAGGATACAGTAAATGGTGTTGACTGCTTCCCAAACCTTCTTTTTACAACTGCTGTGGTGAGATAGGGTGGCATTTAGGAAGCAGCCTGCGGAACTTGATCTGGAGTACTTCTGCTCCAAAGAAGGCACAAAGCTCTAGTTTTTCAACTCATGCTCCACTTTTTTTAAAATGTCTTTTACTAAATGACAAAGCTTGATTACTTTTCTTTTTCGGAAGAGCTTATACAGGCTATAACAATCCAAGAATGATGTCAGGAGATGCAAATCATTTGAGAACGCTAAGAACAAGAGAAATTCTGGGTAATGCATTTACATTTTAAAAAAAGACACATGCTAACAGGTACTCTGTAGTTATAATAATTCTGTCTTACAATGTAATTTTCATCACAAAGTCATCTGAGCAGTTCATAGTCTCTGACAGATTTTATCTTCTCTGCTTTATAGGGAGCTGGCCATGTGCTATTAAATTTTAAAGTGAAATTGAGGAACAGGTCAAAATGATCTGCTGAACATCATGCAGTAATGTTAGCTCTGAAACCAACAAGGCTCCCTTGCTCTTCAAACAGTGTCCTGACTACTATACTGTTTTTTTCTGTCTAGACTTTGGGTATTCATTCGGACACCCTAGACAAGCAATGTTGATTTAGAAATAAAATTTTGTTGTTGTTTTAAAAACTTTAATGCAATGCAAGCAACTTAGTCAGGTTTTGACCTTCTGACATCTTCCATTGTAATAAGTCCACTTACATGATAGGGTCTAATATGGCTGGAGTGGAACTATGCCCAGTAACAAACATCTACACTATTAATTGCTAGAATGGGCTTGCAAGAACCATTTGCCCTAGTCTAGAGCGAGTAGATCTTGAGACTGGATTAGGATATTACAGAATCAAAGAATGTTAGGGGTTGGAAGGGACCTCTGTGGGTCATCTAGTCCAACCCCCCTGCCAAAGAAGGGTCTCCTACAGCAGGCTGCACAGGACCTTGTCCAGGCGGCTCTGGAATATCTCCAGAGAAGGAGACTCCACAACCTCCCTGGGCAGCCTGTTCCAGTGCTCCATCACACTCACAGTAAAGAAGTTCTTCCTCATGTTCAGACGGAACTTCCTATGCTTCAGTTTGTGCCCGTTGCCCCTTGTCCTGTCGCTGGGCACCACTGGAAAGAGTCTGGCTATATCCTCCTGACTCCCACCCTTCAGATATTTATCAGCATTTCTAAGGTCCCCTCGCAGCCTTCTCTTCTCCAGGCTGAACAAGCCCAGTTCCCTCAGCCTCTCCTCGTAGGAGAGATGTTCCAGTCCCCTCATCAGCCTCGTAGCCCTCCGCTGGACTCTCTCCAGTAGCTCCTCATCCTTCTTGAACTGGGGAGCCCAGAACTGGACACGGTACTCCAGATGGGGCCTCACTAGGGCTGAGTAGAGGGGGAGGAGAACTTCCCTCGACCTGCTGGCCACACTCCTCTTAATGCATCCCAGGATCCCATTGGCCTTCTTGGCAGCCAGGGCACACTGCTGGCTCATGGTTAACCTGTCGCCAACCAGGACACCCAGGTCCCTCTCCACAGAGCTGCTCTCCAGCAGGTCCACCCTGTACTGGTGCATGGGATTGTTCCTCTCCACGTGCAGGACCCTGCACTTACCCTTGTTGAACTTCATCAGGTTCCTCTCTGTCCAACTTTCCAGCCTGTTCAGGTCTCTCTGAATGGCAGCACAGCCTGCTGGTGTATCCACCACTCCTTCCAGTTTAGTATCATCAGCAAACTTGCTGAGGGTGTACTCTGACTCTTCATCCAGGTTATTGATGAAGAAGTTGAACAAGACTGGGCCCAGTACTGACCCCTGGGGGACACCACTAGTTACATATTGAAGCCTTACAGTGACACTACATTTTCCCTGTTGAACAACTTGTGGTTTTCACATACGTATGATCTTTTACAACCCTGACTTTGTGAGTATTCTCCTACCAAAGACAGTATCATAAGGCTCTGGGTATTTTATGGTTTGGAGTGTGTTGATGAGAAAAGAAGCCACTCTAAGAGGTAGCTGGAAGAGTGTCTCCATACCTTCAGCATGAAAGTTGTATACCCAGCACATAATTCCAACCCATCCAGTTTTATTTGAAGCCAAATTGTACCTCTGATTCCATTAAGAAAATGTACCAAGGGATTGAGTTGGCCACAAAATGCTTAGAATAGAGCAGAAATGCAATGTTGCCTTTGTATGATCTAGTCCTTGCAACTGTTCCTTTGCATTCCCTAGCATGTGACACCATGTGCTGCTGCTGTTTCTGCCTGCGATCTTGCAGATCATGCAGATTGCTCCGTAACAAGAAGTTATGGTAGGCATTTGGCAGCATGTCAGACATGCTGCAGTCCCACACTTGTGTGTACAGGAAAGAGAACTTGGTGGCTTTCTTCAGTCTTCTGAGGGCCCAAAGAAGGCTTCCAACACAGGAGCCTGTGTACACCTTGCACCTGTCAGTGTCCATGCTCTTTTGATAAGGAGTAAGTTGCAGAGAGTCTACATCTCTCTCCCCTACACAGGCCAACAGAACGGTACAAGAGAAAACGGTAAGCTTCTCCTAAGAAGCAAACGTGACTGGACACAAAATAGCATGCAGAGAAGTTGCATGTAGTCGCAGAAGTGTTATGTTGTTGGTCACTGCCCTCTAATACTGCTCTGTATTTGGAGCTCTGGCCCTTATACCACAGTCTTGCCCACAAAGCTTACATTGAACTGCTACACGATTGCAACTCTTTACAAGAATTAGCACATTTTGCCACACAACTTTGTCACAGAATCACAGAATCACAGAATAGTAGGGGTTGGAAGGGACCTCTGTGGGTCATCTAGTCCAACCCCCCTGCCGAAGCAGGGTCACCTACAGTAGGCTGCACAGGATCTTGTCCAGGCGG
>Ga0065711_1043956_pt1 | contig 14409 bp, 19 predicted proteins | sample Hoacrofraction12_FD_59098 | JGI IMG/M metagenome (GOLD analysis project Ga0065711, IMG submission 59098) | Hoatzin crop microbial communities from Cojedes, Venezuela - Epithelial fraction 12 v2 (version 2) | ecosystem: Host-associated > Birds > Digestive system > Esophagus > Crop | place...
GGCGGGGAAGGAAGAGCGAGGGTGCATGGAGTGCCAGGCTGGAAGTAACCTGCCCCTGCCCCTGGAATATCAGTTAGCGCCTTGATAATCCCTCTGCCCTCCTAAAGTAGCTGTCGGTTTAGAAAAGGGAAAAAAGAAACCGAAGGAAAAAAAAAAAAGGAAAGCTTTCTGCTAGCAGGGCTGTGCTTCCACAGAAAGGGAAATCCGTAATTTGCAGTGGAGATGGTGTACTGCCTGGTGTCCTGATGTACCTAAAGAAACTGCTGAGGGAAGATACGGCACTTGAGGGCTGAACTTACTAAATACGCTTCGAGGAGCACCCAGGGTCCTGGAAAAAAAGTCCGGGCTTTGAGGCGCTTCTCGTTTGGCTGCTGGCATTCGTGTCCCTGCTCCGTTCCTGATGAAGGGTGGGGAGCGGATGTAAGAGGAGTGCCGGAGGAAAACCTGCCTCCTAGCAGGGGAAACAGGTAGGAAAAGTCCCCCACCCAAAAAGTCAGAAGGGAAAATCCTTCTGTCGAGGTTGGGCCGTGCGGTTTTGTCAGTGAGAACGTGGCCGTTTCCCAGTACGGACTGCTGGGGTCGGAGCACCGCCTGTCTTACCTGAGCCTTAATGCAGGCTGTAAAAGTGAGCTCTGTAGCGGGGTTGTTCCAAATGCTTCCTTCGCCCCTCGGCCACCGTTCTGCCTCTCCTCTCTCGTCTGTCATCGATGTGAATGGAATTCAAGCAGAGATCTTTTCTAGGGCTACAGATCGGGCTCGGATGAAGAGCTTCGGTCTCTGTCTTGCAGCCAGCGAAGCTCGGGCAGGTACCGCTCGCCGTCAGCGAGGCTGTGTGGGTGCCGGCCCGTGGGCATGGGTGGAAACGCTCGCCAAGCTGCAGCTGCCACTGAGGCCCAGGAACGATCGGCATCCTTGGTAGCTGCTCAGCTCGGGCGGCCACAGGGCACGGAGGGCTAGGGCGTACTTGCTCAGCCCGTTACATCCCTGTCCCACAAGCACGTAATAGCACGCGTGCAGACAGCACATCCTCACCTCGGCTTTATCTAGTTTTGTATCTAGCAAGGGAAAATCCCTGTGGAAATTGCAGGCTGTGTGAGTGAAAACGGTAATAATGCTTGCAGCGGTCCCCCAGTGAAACTCCCCACCGCCTCGAGCAGAACACCGGTCAGCCCTTCCAGAGAGGGTAGAAAGAGGAGCGGCGGAGAAACCCTCTCTGGTGGATTTGGACAAAGCGCACTGCGCTGGGTAAGTTTTTCCTCCTCCGCCTGTGAAAGCAGAAGTAAGTGGCGTGATGGAAAGTAAAGCCAGACTCTGATGGAAAAGTGACTCTGTTGAAGCTTTGGGGCACTGCCTTTGAACGGTGCTCGAAGCCTAGCACTCTTTAATGCTAATTCTGTAACATTATATAGATGGGGCTCTTTTTTCACTTACACAAAGGAGGAAAGGGCTCAATTCTTCTGAGCTGGTGTTTTTTTTTTTTTTTCCTTTTTTTCCTCAGTGGAAAGCAATGCTGAGCAGCACAGCCCCAAGCCCCGCTCCAGCTCGCTGACATTTCCATCTGAATCCACTTGAAGGGAGCGAGCTTTTGGGGAAGAAAGAGGCTTCTCTCCTTCTGCAGGCCAGAATCCGATCTCCCGATTAGCCTCCCGGTTATCAATAGAGGCAACAGTCGCGACTGCAACTCAACACTCCTCCAGCCCTGGAACAGCATTGAAGAAAAGGGACTTTTCAATTGTGAGAGCAAGGGGACCGGGACGTCATTCCAGTCATCGGCGATAATTGGCGAAGGAGGACCGGCAGGCATTCTCCATTGACATAGGATTTCTCCCCGGTCTACCGAGATAGGTCTAAAATTTCAGACCCGATTGCTCCTCCGGTCTACAAAACAGGTTCGTAAATTTTTTCCAGACTTTAAAAGTTGTATTTTTGAATGCGATATAGTAGGTCATGTATTCTTTATTTGCTGTCACGTTTCCCAAGCGGTGCCGGTCCCTCTCTTGTTCTTGCGCTGCCATAGTCTCCACCGTAGTCATTGCCTGCCCGGTCTCTGTGAACGAATCCGCAATGACTCAGAGGTATGATCTATATGAAATTCTGTTGTCCTCATTTCATCATTCAAAGATGGGGAATGCGGTAAAACTTTTCCTTGGTGGAATGAGGTTTTCTCCATGCAGAGCGCGGTTGCTGGAAGCGGGCTGTGGCCAGCGTAGATGCCAGTGGCACTCTGATGAGCGGCGAAGTAGCGACTTTCTTTCCACCGCGTTTCGTGCTTTCCAAGCTCCCGGTCATGGAAGTCAGGCAGAAGCGAGGTGGGACAGACGATGGCGCGTTCCCCACTGTAGTCCTGCATTGTATGCGTTGTGTGTGTATGTGGGTGTACTTAGAAAGGAGTAGGATCTGGCGGTCACCGTACTTTATGGAAACAGATCTACAGGGAGAGGAGGAGGAGATGCTGAGTTTCGTAGCCGGTGTGTCCACACAGCTGAAATGTGTGGGACATGGAAAGCTGAGAAGGTAGAGAGGCTGGTATTGAAACTAAGGATGTGTGTAATGCGTAGACATAGTTTGTGTCTGAAGATGATCGCGTACTTGTCTGGCGGGCGCGCGCGCACTGGGAACACACGATACGTTCCTGGGAGCTCTGCGTGAGCCGTGCCTGTGTGTCATGAGCGGAAGCGACGGGCGAAGAAATCAAAGCAGGTGTTTTAGCGATATTTTCTATTGGATTAATAATGACTAACAAATCGCATTAGGCACAGAAGGAATTAAGGCTGGCACAGGATTTCGTTTTCGTTTTCCCAGCCCCGTATCTGCTTCTCTCTCTGTCATTGATTCCTGTACAGCAAGGGGCTGCCCAGCTGTGTAAATGTTTATGCTGCTTCTATGCTCGTCAAAACCGGTAAGCGATCGTTGTGTTAGCAGCCAGCACTAAGGAGCAGTCGAAGCAACGTCTGAAGCCCCTTAACCATGAGAGCACGCCGCAGCTCTGCATCGGCTCTCGCTTTTGGAGCAGTGCGAAGCTGTTTCCCTTGAAGTCAGGCAGAAGCATCCATCCGCACGCTAAGCGGATCAGGCAGTAACTGCTTTTGAACTGTCGGGAGAATAGATGGCCCATGGAGAGCCGAGGCTATGTACGACTTCCAAACGCTGCGCGAAAGCAGCAGCAGCTCTTCCGTGTGGTTATGGTCTGTCTCTGACAGTACCCGCGGGGAGATTTGCCATTGTCACCAGGGAGGTCTCGTTACACCACTGAACAGAGTAGGGTCTGCCCGGCAGGCGAGGGACCTCCATCTCTGAAATGTCCGCGTGTCTGCAGCGGTCGGGCGGCTTTGGGAAGCGAAGGCGCTCGGCCTCACCCGGGTTAGCTTGAGGATGTGGTTTCCTGCCGATGTGATGCATGTCTGGATTCCTTTCCTTCCTGTAGAATGAACAAGCGATCGTTTCTCGGAACCTGGGTGGCCCTTTTGGCGATAACTGCACGGCAGCGAGGTGAGTATCTCCCGCGCGGGTCCCGGGAGGCTGACTGACGCTCATCAGCTGTGCTGGGAAAGCAGTCGCTTCGGAGAGGGGCTGTGCTGAGATCCCCGAAGGACAGCGGCCTTGGAAAACAATGCAGCCCCTTGGCTGGAGCAAGGACAAGAACCAGGGTGAACTTAGCGGAGGGACCGTCGATTTAAAGGGTGAGAGCTAAGCGGGGAGATTGGTGCGCCTTCGTGGGCGAGCACAGGTGCCAATTGTGTATGAGGGACACCCTGCGTCGCGGGAGATGGTTCGACAGCCTGCGCAAACGGCTCTCGCTTCACTCGGAGCACTGAAGCGATGATAGTTTGCACTGAAGGAGAAGCCGGCACGCCATGCGGAACACGAAGCTGGCCAAGCCGGCAGGATACACGGGCCGCAGAAGTTGCCGAGCTCAGTGAGAATTGTTCGTATGTGTGCATATATTGTTTATATGGCGGTTGTGTGCATACGGGGCATTCCAGAGGCTGTGGTGGTTTGGCCAGTTGCTACAAAATAGGAGTTTGAAAAATTTCTTGCGTTAGGAGTGCTGAGCAGGCTGACCAATCGATGTCCAGTGAAGGGCAAACTGGGTGAGCGATAGCAAAGCGTCGGGGTTTATCGGTAGCAAGGTTCCCCTGGGGTGCTTGTGGAGGACCCCTGACAGCAGACACGGAGGCGCCTCTGGCAGGGTCGCAGGGCTGCAGCCTGCAGCGGGAGGCGGTATTTCATAGGGTGCATTTTGTTTTGTGAAGAGGTGGTGTTGCCATCTGGGCTGGATGAGGCCCCGAGCTCCCTACTCGGACTGTGGGGTCAGGCCTGCTTAGAGCAGGACGTGACACTGGCCGGTAGCTGCGGTTTTCTGTGATGTTGACGAGCACAGGAGCAGCTCGCTAGTCTCGTGGAGTAATTAATCTTTGTCATGTTTCAGTTTGAAGAAGGGCAAGCGGGGCTGGTATGGGCAGGAAAAATCTCTATAGCTTGGTAATGTGGCAGATGTGTACCGTGTGGCTGGTACTAGATGTGCGTCTGGCTCGAGGATCTCTAGCGAGGGAGCCTAGAGCTGGGGAGCCGGGAAACCTGGAAGCCGTTTCCCTGGTCAGCTGCAGAGTTGCCGTCAGGCCGAGGACAGCTCAGGCAGAAGCTGTGAGACTCTTTCCTCGTGTGGGAAATGAGGCCACGCGGTCAGCTGTGGGAAATGACACCGGGGCGAAAATCGCAATCGGTGCCGCGCTCCTTGGCTAGGTGACATGCTGCGTGCAAAGGTGCGGTAGTGTTGCACTGGTAGCTGGCGTCAAGAAGATTTTGCTGCGTTCCTTGTGTCAAAAAGAAGTAAAACCCGTGGCTTGTAGCTATGTCTCAGCTGTAATAACTTGTCAGGCGTGTAACAGCTGTGAAATGACTTGTCTGACTACCTGGCAGCCGGGAGTTTGGCTGCGGCCCTTCACATGTAGCTGCGAAACTAGGTCTGCGCCTCGGACACCGTCACGCGCCGCCTCCCTTTATGTCCAGCGGGGCACTCTGGCCACCCACGCGTGTCTTGGGAAGTCAGAGTGCCAGCACGTTTAGGGCGGGCTTCCTCCTGTTTCCTGTCCTCCAAAGAAAGTGGGACTAGGTGAGCCCGTGAAGAAGGGTCAGCCGGTGACTGTCCCTGCTCCCAGGCGGTTTCGGGCAGGGAGCATCCTCAGGGTGGCTAGCAGAGAGCATCCCCCAGCTCGGGCAACACCGAGAGCCCCTCCTGTCTCCGTTGCGGCGGGGCACAGAGCGAGCTGTCCTCGGCTGGAGGCCCCTGAACAGCGCAGGGTAGGGCTTAGGAAACAAAGCCACGTCCCGAATCCAGGTGAACAGAGCTGGCATTGTTCAGAGCCCAGTGGCTCACGTTGGCCGAGATTGAATGTCGTGAGGACAGACCGCTTATTTTCTCCAGGAAAGCAGGGAGGAGGGGGAAGGAAACCCAGCAGAATCCCCGTTTCGTCTGTGAGGAGTCACATCAGTAGCGAACCGCAAGAAACGGGTGATGAGATGACAGCAGAGATCTGGCAGGGACCGGAACGGGAGACGATGTGTGCCCTAGGGCCAGAAGTGCCCGCTGGTGACTCTAGCCGATGGATTGTAATCGGGTGCAAAGTGACAGGCTTGTACTAAAACATGTCCAAACCGTCTTCTGAAATATTTTTAGGAGAGGCAATGATGCTCATCAGCAGTGCCTTTTGGTGGGCAACGTAATTTTGCCAGGAGACGTTGGAGGAGTCGGGACTGCTCGGGCTGCAACCCAGGACCAGGAGCACCCGAGGGCCTGGTGGGGTGGACTGGCCGCAGTGCCCTGGAGGGCTCTGCCGCACAGGGAGGAACGGTGGCCGCTGCCAGGAGCGTGGCTCCGGCGGTCGGCCCTGGTGCTGTTTGCTCCCCAGGCATCTCACCATCTACAACGGCAAATCCCGCCCATCCTGGAGCAGGGCGGGATGGAGCTGATGTCCTTGTTGTCGTGATGTGAAGCGGAGACATAGGTATTAAGACTTAATCGCGGTCATCTGGAAAGTCAAATGGGCGCCTGTGACTCGTATGCACATCCTGCGGTGACTTTGCTGTCGCCCTCAATAACCTTCGGATGATGCCCTCTCCGATGAGCGAGTCCCAGAGCTAGCACCTCTGCCCTCGCTTGAGACAACCTGTAGCTGCTGGTGATGCTGGGGTTTAGCGCTGTTTTCCTCAGCGGCCGCGATGCAGAGTATGGCATCGTGGCCAAGTACCGGTTTGGCTAGTTGCTGTTAGACTGCCAGCTCAAGCGCAGAGCGCAGAGTTCCACCCTCACCACGAAGCCTCACATGGCTTAGGCGCAGGCTGGTGGCCAGCAGACCTTCCGCATCCCTGGCGTGTCTGCACCGGTGAAGGAGGTGAGGGCAAGGCAGCGATTTCGCTCTTCCCGGGACGCCAGCATTTGGGGATAGGCAACCCCGGGGCCCCTGCCGTGGCCTCTCTGAAGTCAGGACCGGTCCTGACACTGCCACGAGGACTCTCTTCTCCCTCTTCTTCCAGCCCACACCGTGGCAAGTCTGTATCCGTTCTGGCCGAACGACACCAAAACGCCCAAAGTTGATGATGGAAGCTCTCCCGAGATCAAGATCTCCATCCCTTTCATCTTTTTTGGCGCCCCATATAGAAGCATTTACGTAAGTGGAAAAGCAGACCTTCCCTTTATTCTTTTCCTTGCCATTAGCAGCTGGATTTTAAACGCGCTCTCCCCATCGTCAGGAATCGGAAGATTTATTAGCACCTACCTGACAAGGTCTTAGATTTCATGAACGGATAGCTTTTAGGATTAAGAAAGTCAAAGGTATATTTAATGGGCTAGTGTTCACGGGGAAGGAATATAAAAGGCAATAAATTTTCTTTGTAGGTGTTTAAATGGTACAGCCAAGCTAAGGCCCTGACACCAGGAGCATTATTCCTGTGACATGACAAGAAACAAGAACATGCAGAGACTGACAGGGAGAAAAAAAAAAAAGGGACAACATTTTGGACCCGTATGTATGTGCCCGAGACAAGGACAGGCTGTCGCCGTTCTCAGATGACGGTGCAGCAAAAGGCTGGCAAAGGGGACGCCGTCTCCTTTGGGCTGGGCTCGGGAGAGGGTTCGCCTGAGCGCCTCCAAACAGTGCCCTGGATAGGGGCCGAAGTCAGCGTGACCGTACGCCGGATCCCAAGCGCGTCCGTGGTTTGTGGCGAGCCGGTCTCTGTGGGTATGCCCGTTCCAAAGCGGGACGTAAACCGGCCAGCCCCACAAATTCCGAAGAGAGGCAAAGACTCATTTGGTCCCTTGCCTGACCGGACCACGTTGGTACACAGCAGTAGCGGGAACGCAGTAAACCCGAGGGGGTTTTGAAACCCTGCGTGCTGGGAGACTTCAGCATCTGGTACAGCAAAGCCATTTTTTAATCTGCTTTGCAGAAATAGCGGTGGTTGTGCAGAGCATCCTCGGCAGACTCTGGGGAGGCTGCCCTTGGCACCGTGTGTCACGCTGCTCTCGGGGAGCCCCAGGATCTGTCGCTGACCACGAAGCCGAAGGCAGCGGGCTCGAAGCTTTAGCTCTTTTGCACCGGAGCCCTCGTGACGTGCAGCCACCTGTGTCATAGGACTGTCTCTCTCAGAGCTGCAGAGCTACTGTCCAAAGGCTGGGTAAACCCAGGCCCCCGAGGCAGGGTCCCGGCCGAGCCGGGCACCATCCCGCTCTGATGGGTGCCTCTCCTGCGTTGACTTGTAGGAGCCCTGTTTTGCGGACTTTTCAGGGTCTTGTCCCGCCTGGGGCTTGCTACACGCAGCCTTTGGCCGCCGCCGGTGCGATGACGTTGAATCTCTGCCTAGAAGGTCAGGCCGTCTCACCGGCTGTCATTATTATAAGCCATCTTCTGCCAGGAGTCGCGCACCCCACAGTTTCTGAATAACCAGCAGCTTTCTGCTGTCTGCAAAGGCTTGCTCCAGTGAAAGCGGGTCTCTCTGTGCAGGTCAACAACAACGGCGTGATTTCCTTCAATGCGCTTGTCAGCCAGTTCACGCCGGAAGCCTTCCCGCTGACGGACGGCCGGGCCTTCGTCGCGCCCTTCTGGGCCGACGTGCACAACGGCATCCGGGGAGAAATCTACTACAGGGAGAGCACGGACCCCGAGCTGCTGAGGAGAGCCTCCAAAGACATCCGCAAGCACTTCAAAGACATGTCCTCTTTCTCCGCCAGCTGGATCTTCATCGTCACCTGGGAGGAAGTCACTTTCTACGGAGGAAGCAGCACGACTCCGGTAAGAGCGATCAGCTGTGCTTTGTGATGGGCGGTGTTTGTGGGTCGCGCGTATGTCTGTATATACTTAATGTCCCGGCCATTGTGCGTAAAATTGAGTGAGTCGCGTTGCGTTCCCGCTCCTCGGTGCCCTTTCGGGCCGAGGAGCACCACGCTCCTTTCGGTCGTTCCCCTGGGAGCCCGCGTGAGCCTCGCTCTCAGCTCTCAGATCTCCAGGGAAAGCGTCGCCTCCTCAGTGTCTGTAGGCAGCGTGCCTAAAGGAGGCTCTGACTCCGGTTAGGAGTTTTCGGCTGGAGTGTCGTGTGGTTGTGGTTTTGTTAGGTACAAATGCAGATTTCATTTTTCCTTCGTGCCCTGGTATACGACCTTCACTTCGCCTGTGCTTCCGCAGTGAAGAAACAGAGCTTTTTGTGCGGGGGCTACGGGAACCGCAGAAGCAAGGCGTTTATAAAAGCGTCAAAGCTTTTGACACTGAACAGTCGCTGTGTCGTGACACAAACCACTGCAGGCTCCCACCCACTCCTGCACGGTCAGCTTATATTGAGTGATGCTGTTTGAAGGCACGTTGCCACGGCGGTAAGGAGGCCAGGGTGTCGGGCAGGACAGCGGCCAGCCCGGTGCCGAAAGCCACCTCGCTCTGTGCGCGGCGTCTGAGGTGCCGAGGTGCGTGTGCTCGGGCTCTGCGCAAGGCGCGGTCTCCTCCTGAGACAGCGATGTGGCGAGCGGTGCCCAGGGATGGAGCGGAGAACACGGGGCGTGTCCAGGCGTTAAGGCGCTTGCATCTTGTCCCGAAGCGGGACCGGAGGGCCGTGCTGACCACCCGTGCTGGACCAGGTCTGTCTGCTGAAGGGGTCCAGGATAAACTGGTCCCACGCTCAGTCCTGGGGAAAAGGAGCGGGGCCTCCTAACGTAGGGAACCGAGAGCACGAGGCAGTGGGGTGATGGAAACCACGGGCTGCGCAGGTGGATGGGAAGCCGTTTGTTGTCTGGCCAGCCGCCATCTTCTGCTCTGTGCTCCTGTCTTCTCCTCGGCGCCCTCCTGAGGCTGCATTTTGTAAGTCGCCCTTCCCTCCCCGCTGCGCGCATCTACCAGGGATTCGATGCGAGTCGGCTGGGTTTTGCACCCTGACCTCGCCTGGCAAGGCCACGGCAGCTTCGAAAGGAATCTAAGGTTGTTATTTGCTCCTTGCCTCTGAGAGGAGGGAGGGCTGTTCCGGCAGAAAAGGACGTAGGTCGGGAATCGGTGGTAAAAGAAGTGTTGGAAGTAAACCGGAAAGAAGACGGGAGCTCTCCTTTGTCACATAAACCTTTTTCTTTCAAATCGCGATGGCTGTGTCTGTGGCAGGAGCTGAAATGCTCTCTCTGCAGCAGTAATCTGAGAGGGTGGCGAGAGCATGCCTTAAAAAAGGGTGGAAGGGCTCTGAAGTCCTATGCGCACATTGAGATAGGAAAGGGAAAGCCCAAGGGAAGACGGAAGAGCGTTGTTGTGATGGTAACTGCCCTGGCTGCACGGGGGGACCGATCCGGACCGACCGGAGAGTCACGAGAGCAACTCGGCTGTGGTAGCTCTGTTGTATTTCCATAAAGGAGCAAGTGGTATCTTGGAGCACGGGGATGCAATGTTTTACAGGGCACGTCGGCGGCCTGGGCAGAAGCTTGGGGCGCCGACAGCGAGCGAGAGATCCCTGCTGTTGTTTGGGGAAAGGGTCGTTTATGACTAGCCTATGTATTGTGAGTGCCGAAAGCTGGCTGCTTCTGTCCCAAGGAGCTGGCTCTGAGAAACAGTTCCGCTCTTTTGCGTTTGTTAGACAGGCTCGAGATGGAATGCGTATTTTGTGCCAGCCCTGGCAGCACTTGCAGGAAAACCCCCCCCCCCATATATATATATATTTGCAGATAGCAAGCGATGTAGAGATTCGTGTATTGCCTGAAGAATTACACCTGCAACACAATGCAACTTATTTTGGTAGAGAGCAGCCTTCCCGTTCGGTAGCGGCCAGGGCTCCGGGTTGGCACGCGGAATAGCACGATGCGACTTAGGCAGGAAAATCATCGCAATGCAGAAGAGCCGCAGGATACGGTTTTGCGAACGCGGCCTAGGGGATGCTGCGGTTACTGTCTCTCGATGACGCCCGAGCAAACGGGTTCAGTTTCCGAGAGCACCGTTTGACAGCCAGGGTGCTCGATGCATGTTTGGCCGTGGGCACCAAACAGGGCAATGGTTGTGGTTCACGTAAGCGCTCCTAAAGAGGAACGCCAGCCGTCTGAAACCTCTCGGTACCAGGTCAGCTCCCGCTGCCCTCCAAGAGCCACAGGACCGGAGCAGGGTTGGTTGCTCCGTCGCAGAGCCGTTGCTGCGCTATCAAAGCGATACTGCCTTTATGCGTCAGTGCCTTCCGACCTCACGGTCACGGGCGAAGACTTGGCCAAGGTGAGCAAGCGTGCCGAGGTGGTGAAGAGGAAACCAGACAGAAGAGGTAGAATCCCAGGGAAAGGGATGGAAGCGGAAACGGTGGTTTCCCATCAGCTCGCTCTCCCGCTTGCCCCAGTGTGAACTGTGCCATTTGCAGCTACCGCACCTCTCGCTCTCCCTGACAGCTCACACAGGCTGCTTCGCCTCTGTTTCCAAGCATTTTCACGGCAGCAGGCTAACGTGCCTTGGAAGCGAATTCCCTCGTGGTGCGTGAGTGGTGAGTGCGGCCTTGGGGTCCCCTCCTTAATTGGCACGTATTTGTGCTCTCCTCAGCGACAATAATCATACGAGCATGTGTGCTGTAAGGCAACGTGAAGCGGCGCAGAGCGACGCCCAGCCCCTCGGTACCCCGATGTCACCCCTTCGTCCAGCAGCACGCGTGAGCTGCTGTTAACGTGGGGCAGCTCAGCTCTCGCTGGCAGGGTCAGGCCTAGCGTTTCCTAGCGTGAGCTGATTCGATCGATGTCCTTTCTCGTGTCACCTGAGAATTGTTTCTGGGGCTGTAGTTTCCTTCGCAGTTTGCAGCACCCAGGAAGCTGGGATCCTAGTATCGCTCCTGATTAATTGAAAGAGGGGCAGGCCGCGCTTGGTCCCCTGCTACAATCCTGCTGGCTCAGGGGCAGGAGGAGCCGCCATTTACCGCAGCACGGTGCTGGTGCAGATCAGCCTAGGATGGGCAGGGATGGGAAGGTCAGGAAAATGCAGAAAGCGGAGAGAAGTGTTTGTTAGTTCCCAGAGATCACCTCTGCCGCTGCATCTGCACGGGTAGAGGGGCTGTTTCAAGGGGAGAGGCCTTTCCTGGCTTTCTGTGCAAGCACGACAAGGAAGAACTCAGGGCTGCACCACGCTCGCCGGCTGGCTAGGCGTGCCCTTCTCGCGTGGGGCCGGGGCTACCTGCCGCATGAAGGTACGTGGAGTTTGGGGGACTGGAAATGCAGAGTCGTGTCAAGCGAAAGGAAGAACGCGAGCAGCGGATTGAGCAGGTAGAGAGGGGATTTGGCAGCCGAGCACGGCACGTACTACGTATGGTTGACGCGGATGTCATTCACCGTTACTGATATTGTAGGATACGAATGCGGAAGGGTAGCGGGTAAGACAATGCGGCGAGGAATACAGCTAAGATAGGGTAATGGAAGAGAACGGGGCACAGCGGCCCGAATCCTGCCGATTGCTTTTTCCCCGCGAGCTTTTTCTCATGCTGCCATCTATTGGCATTGAATTGGGTCGGAGACGGTCTTGTTGTCCTCTCAGGCGGAGGCAGCGGTGGGAACGGGAGCCGGTAGAGTCGCGGCAGCGAGAGCGAGCGTCTTTCAGGCCTCGTGTGGCTTCTGCTGCTCTTCTCCGTGAGGCTCCCGCATCTCGCCCGGGCTGGAGGACAATGTGGCAGAAGAGCAGGCAGGCAGTGCGAGAACAGCGATCTTACCTTGTGAATGCGCTTGTGACTTTCAACAGGTAAACACTTTCCAAGCTGTCCTGATCACAGATGGAGTATCATCTTTTGCCCTCTTTAACTACCACGAAATCCACTGGACCACGGGGACAGCCAGCGGAGGAGACCCCCTGACCGGTCTCGGCGGGGTGATGGCCCAGGTGAGGCTCTGGCTCCCGGATCCCCATCTCTGCCGAGCTCTCGGATGGCTGCTTGTAGCTTTCCCAAGGTATCGGCACCCGCGCATGCCACTCGGTCCCTCCGTGTGCCCAGCGCCGTCCTTGGAAGCCCGCTGCCGGGCGCAGTGGGACGAGCGTCCCAAAATGCGATGTCTGCAGGGGTGCCGCAGCCGGTCCGTCTGCGCGAGGGGTGCGAGGCTGCCGTCTGACGGCGAGCCTCCCTCGTGTCGCTTCCTCGCTTTATCTCGGCCACTCTGTACGTATTCCCATAGATCTGTATGTGCAGACATACGTATGCATATGTCCACGCATAAATGTGTAAACAAGCATCCGTACCGCTAACGGTATCTGCTGAGCTTTTCACTCACATCCAAACGACCTGAAAAGAGACTCGAAAATTAAAGAAAGTATGCTCAGGAGTTATTGCCGGGGGGCAGAGCAACGAGGAAACGCAGCGACGCTTTCCCATAGCGAAGATGTCTGATGAAAGGTGCCCTCTCTCTGTTTTAGGCTGGCTTCAACGGCGGAAATATCACCAACTTCTTTGGCATCCCGGGCTCCAGAACCCCAGACATAGTCAATATCGAAGAAACGACCAACGTTAACATCCCTGGGCGTTGGGCTTTCAAAATAGATGGCAGAGAAATAGATCCGGCTAATGGCTGCAGCTGGAGAGGTAAGGGGGGAAACGGCGTTGGTTGTTTTTTTTCGAGTCTTGGGGCGCAGTGCGGCAAAAGGTAAGGCTGTGGGGAAGCCGGCGGAGAGGTGTCCGGCTGCTCTGGGCTGCTGCCTGAACGGTGGTTTTGCCGAGGCATCCCTTCGAGCTGCAGCTGCGGGGACAGAAACGCGCCAGCGGGGTTCAGGTCCCGCGCGCGCCTCCAAGTGGCTGCACGCAGCGCAAAGTCATCGCCCGACTTCCGGCACGAATTGTCAGTATGCCCACAGCCAAAGGCTGAAGCCCTGAAGAGCGGACAGAGAGGTTGGTTGTTCGTGTTAGAGGGGGGACGTCTCGTTCAGCGGGAGAGTATCGTCGGCAGCGTATGCGAAGAAGCTGTAGTCAGCCGTCGTTTTCCCGTTTGTCGCGGCTGGCGATGCCCCTCCCAGGGGGATGTCGGCACCCTCGTGGATGGCCAGACCTGGCGCACAGGGATGATTTGCAGCAAATTCTCAGCGTAGACGAGGTCTGACTTGGCGGCTCAGAGAAAACTGGGCAGTGCCCAGAAAGACTCGGGAGTCTTCTCTGCTCTCGCCATCGCTTTCGACCACCAGCAAACAAAACTGCCATCGGGGCTAGTTTTTTTTTTATCTCTGCGACTGTGGTAGCATGGTGTTTCCGTAAGACTCTAACTCCAACCCGAAATCGAGGGCGGATGGGACTCGTGTCCTTTGCAGGAATAAAACGCCAGCGAGCCGTCATCTCGATCCTTTTCTGCAGTGCCGATGGTGGCGATGGGAAGGGCCCGGAGGTGACAATTTCCTCTTCCCCTCCCAGAGCGGGAAAGCTGACGGTGTAGTCCCGCGTCCCTTGTTTCTGCAGGAGGAATAGCAGGTTTTCTCAGCAGGACAAACGCCGCGTCCCTGCACCGGTAACAGTGTCTGCGTGTGTGTCACTGACAGCGTGGGGATATAAAGGGAGTAACAGACGCACACGGCGACTGCATAGAGACTCCGCTGCAGGGAGATTAGTGTGTTACCGTTTGACAAATAGAACTGTCTGGAGCGTCCGCTGTGCTCCAGGAGTCTTTCTAGCACGAGAGAATTGTCTCTCGCCGACGGACGCTGGAGATGTCGCTACTCTGAGACATGCGACTTCTTTATGTCCAGGTTTAGGACTGTACCGAAGAAGGCTTACGACCCTCCGAGGCTCCCGCGGCCCCAGCGGAGCTTCCGGGTCCTACCGCTCCAGGCATTTCCAGCTGTCGACCCCAGGAAGAAAGGCTGGACATTGCAAAGGGGCTGCAAGCCCGTTTTGGCTTTGCAGGTGACAAGGGCACCTTGGGTAGATCCCGCCGCTGGACTCGCGTTTCACGGCGGACGGCCG
>Ga0065711_1043958_pt1 | contig 14409 bp, 3 predicted proteins | sample Hoacrofraction12_FD_59098 | JGI IMG/M metagenome (GOLD analysis project Ga0065711, IMG submission 59098) | Hoatzin crop microbial communities from Cojedes, Venezuela - Epithelial fraction 12 v2 (version 2) | ecosystem: Host-associated > Birds > Digestive system > Esophagus > Crop | place...
TGCCTTGCTTCTAGATGCTGAGAAGAGGTTAAGTCTTGAGAGATGAATACCAGGCCCCTGTGATTGTGATAATACTCTGTCATTCAAAGCTAGGAATCCCTTTGTGTGTTCATCTTGGATATCTATGTTTCTTGTTTTGTGTTTTAAGGAAGTAACACACTTGAAATGATCCTTCTTAAGCAGAAAAAAAGACTGATGGTTTCAAAAATTTAAGTAGAGCAGAAAAAAAGATAGTCCAATCCATTTAAAAGTTTTGCCATGAAATTTGATTTTCTTGAAAATAAATTCAAACTGGGAAAAACAGCAAAACAACTATTGAAAACATGTCAAGAATCATTATTTATTTATGCAGAGCTTTCCTCAAGGGCCTGAAGTATACTTCCTTTTCTAAATATGGTTTTTATATTTACTGTGCTCGCTTAAGCCAAGAGCACTGCAAAATTAGCAGGTAACTACCTAGTGCTAGGGCATTTTATGATGAGAGTTTCAGCTGGTTTTATTTTTACATACATTATCTAGAGATTATACTCATTCTGGGTATGAGTCTCTAAGTTCAATGTCAATAACTGTTTGGTAGAATGTTGGGGTGAGAGGGTGTGGTCTTATATAGATGAATGAACAAGTAGCATCCCTAAATATCATTCTGTGTTTAGCAGGGCACAAAACCTCCTATTTTGCTCTTTCCTGGCTTAGCTGTTCTTGTTGTTCGAATAGTGATTTTTAAAACTAAATAGTTCCTTTACCAAGGCCTGAGAGTTATAAAAGCTTTGATTCATTATAAAGGGGAGATAAGATTTAACCTGAAGTGAACAGAGGCTTTGCACAACCAGAAGGGTGTCCCTATAGCTTAAAGCCTGTGGGTTTTCAAATCAAAATCTGATAAGCTCTAAGGGCTTAGATCATCCTCTCCTGAGATCTCAACTGTAGAGGAAAGCCTCAAAGGAAGGCCATTTCTACAAAGATCTTCTTACAAATTTTCTGAGCCTCTCCACCTGCTCTCATTTTTGCTTGCAACCCTCCTTCTGCCAAACACACTAAAGCCAGTTCAGCTTTGCAGCAGCATACTGAGTTTTGAAGAGCATTTCTGTAGTCCTATGCTGTGATGAGTTTGCAGTGTGTCCACACATCTCTTCGTATCCTGCTCAGACTTTATACCCTCCTCCTGCATCAATAACAGATGCCCTAAGCGATTCTACAGAGATTTCCAGTACTGCTGGATGGGAAGTTCTTGCTCATGATGTCAAAATTTACTAGCGCGATTAGGAGAGATCGTGATTCCTGACTCTGTCTTCTAAATGATTGACTTTCTTAGGACCTTCTATTTGTGCCGTTACACTAGGAAGTCAGTTTCAAGCAAATATTCACCTGAAGAGGAAGAGCAACAAGATCAGGTTTAATAGCATGAATATAAGTTTCGTAGTCTAAATGCAAGAGTTCTTTTTAAGCATAAACTTGCATCCATAGAATTCAATAGCGAAACTCTGGGGAAAAGGTATAGGTAACAAAGTCATCTCTTTAGCTGCAACTTTTTCATCTTGAAAATGACTCGGTAACTGGATGAATGTTACCTTTTGATGATATCCATGATTTTCTATTCAAAACTCAAAGCTCCAACCCACACCTCTCCTGCTGGAGTATGAAATGCTTTTATTGGCATATAGCTGCTGCAAGAAATAGTAGGTTGGGGGGCTTTTGGCAGGGATTGTTTCTTTTTGCTGCGTTTTCTTCTTTTGGCAATACAGTTCATTTGTATTGTCTTAAAAAGCCTGTAAGTCCTTATAAAGTTACACCACTTCTTATGGAGTAGTAAACATTGTATTTTTACAGTCCCTCTAGATTAGAAATGTATGCTGTATATTTGTCCTGGTAACACACAAAAAGTCACCTGTGTAGAAGAAAGCCTAAGTCAGAGCACGAGGTGTGCAAGATAAGTGGCCTCTGTAGGTGCCCAGTTACAGAATAGGACTAGCTATTGTCCTAGAGATAACGGTATGGGTGCAAAAGTAAAGAAATCGTGCTTACAGTGAGCTGAGAGAGCAGGATATCACTGACTGGGAAGAAAACTTTAAGTCCAGACAGGGGGATTGAATCCAAGAAATCTTCAGGTGATTGACAGCCTTAATGGGAGCAGGCTGGTTGCTAGAAAATGGTGACTAGAGAGAAAAGAGAAATGGTTTCTGCATGACTAGCGTTTGTCAGTGGGAGGACTGGTCTCACACACGAAGAGTTCAATAGATTGTGAAGTGAAATGAAGTAACAGGAATTGACAGCAGAAACTAAGAAGGAGAAGAATGGTGGTACGAACTGCTGCCTTTATAGTAAAATGAGACTCTGGAGAATAACCTGTTTTCATGGATTTTATACTACAGCTCCTAAAACACAATCAAACACCTGCACCAAGTGAATGGTGCCAGGAGGAAAGGAAAATGCTCTTTGTTGATATCTTCTACTTTAATGTGTTTAATAACTGTGTAGCTGACTCCTGGACAGCTTGGCTGTGGTAGCCAGGATTATTTAATACCATAATAGACAAGTTAATTGACAATTTTGTAGAAAACATTAACATTGCAAATACAGAGATTAACAAGTTTGGTAACTTTGATAGAGGCTGTATCAATCATTTGTATTACTGTTGCACACAAACTTTTCTGCCCTGCGTCCGTGGGTACAGTACAAAGACTTGTAATTGAGCAGTACAAATATTTGAACATGAGCCGATTTAAACAGAGAGAGGTCTTAAATCAAAACCTTCTCAGCAGGTCTTTGTTGTACCAGAAGAGAGTTTTTAAACTTGAAGTAAAAGCTCTTAACCTAAGCAACGTCATACAATCAATTAAGCAGAACTGAAGGCCAACATCGATAGAGAATAAGGCATATCTTATTACAGCATACTCTGCATGAGAAATTCTGAATTCAATTATATGGAGATATCAAGACTTTTAGAGGAACGCAGGTTGTTTCACAGGGAAAGGGTATGAAAAATCAGTCCAAGCAAGAAGGACTGGAGATGTATCTTGGACATGGCACTTAAAGGAACTTTGCAGGCAAAATTTTATACATGATCTAGCTGGGTTTTCAACAATTCTGTAAAGCTAATTAAATTAGATAAATATAATAACAAGTCCCTGAAGTGATCAGAGTAGGAATAATTTTTTAGCACCCAACTGAGGCAGACAGTGTAAAAATTCTAGGAACATAGCTGTTAAAATATCGCAAGCATCTGTCAATCCTGTCTTGTCTGCTGTGTCCACCAACAGCAGAATTGATTTTCCCCTGTCTGCTGAGATACTTTATAGCTATCTCCTCTAATTATATTTGTTGTAGGAAGACAGATGGTCGGACTTTTCAAAAATATGTATTTCCCTTATTATATCACAGTTGGGAAATCTGCTGGTGGAAGGAAGAGTTTGTGTACAAAACAGTCTGGAAGAGATTCATTCCTAAATAAAATCTCTTCTGACAATAGTAACACAAAAGCAGACCTTACCCTTCTGAGCTAGGTAAAACCTTAAACACACTTTGAAACTTGCCAGAGCCCTTCCCATTAAGCTCAACATATGCTAACTTGTCCAGTTAATCAGCAGATACTGCCATCCATTCTCGTTAGACTAATTCAGTTCCCTGGGAGATATTCCAGTAAACTGGTGATCCCAATTATACTCTTTCCAATTAATTTGCACTTCATGGGAGTTTTAGCTTTATTTCACTTAAATCCAGTCTGAGACTTCTGTTATCCTGTGTGTGGCTTCAGCAACATTTTTTCTATAAATGGGGGCTACAGAATGCATTCCAGAGAAGGGATACATCTTATGGAGACGCTAGTTTTCAAAGCACTTCCTAATATTTCAAAATGTGGATGTTGAATTGCAAAGTGCTTAACTGCATCTGAGAATCCACAATCTCACTCCTCAGTTCCAATGCGCGGTTTTCCTGTTGCTTCCATGGACTCCAGGTTTATTTCTGTCAGGCATCTTCCACCTTTCTCCATGTCCATCAGATTTACTTCCCAGAGCAGAACTCTGCAGCAGCTATATGCTCACAAGGAAAAATTACAACTTCTTACTTTTCAATTACAGTTGTAGTTAAGCCTTTTTTAAATGTGTTATATACAAAATCTTCACCCTTTTCTTACAGTGTACAGTAGTGGTTACTCATAAGTGACTGTCTGTATGCTTGCAGCAATCTTTCAGATCTAGGGTTGACACTCAGACACCTGCTGTGCCATAATGAAGAATGAAAAATGTCCATAAGGACAGTTTCTTGCATGTGAAACTGCACAACTCTTAAATTTGTTTTTCAACAATAGCTGACGGATTTAATACACCTTTTTTTTAACAAGTGTAGAAGTCAAATAATTCAAAAGAGTAAGCAGCAAGTATTGAATGATTCAGCTATTACTCCTGACCTGAATGTAGAACCAGCTGCTAGTGAGGTGCTCTTCCCGCTGTTCATTATATGTGGACCCTGTTACATTCAGCTATACCCACAAGCACATGTTTTATTCTGCTATCATCACATACATACACCAACCCAGACAATGTTGAGTATCTCTACCCATAGAAGCAGAATTAGTGAATTTGCAGAACAGAAGACAGTCAATTCAATGAAGAACAGTGAGAATTACAACTGAAATATGTCTGAGATACACATGGCTTTCAGGCATATGATGTACCTTTTCCCCAAGAAAAAGGAGGACAGAATAGGCTTGTGGGGTGACAGATTTGGAATAGGATAGATTTGGTTAGGTTTGGAATTGGGTAGACTTGGAAGGGTAGATACAAAAGTCATTGAAAAAAATGGTTGCATGAAATATAAAGAAGTTAAAACTATTGAAGAGAAGGTTCCAGACATATTCTGCACAGGAAATCAAAGGAAGTTACACATGTGTGCTACTGAAATAAGAAGGAAAAGGCAAATGGACAATGTAAAGATGAATCATCATGATGACTGGAAATTAGTATTACTGACTGCAAAATTAGCAAACCTGAAGTCCTGCTGTCTAGAAAAGTTTTGACGTTTGCTGGCTTAGGAGAGGGGCGCAAACACAGGAAACAAATGAGGACATGGAGGGCACACAATTATGGTATGGCCTGGGTAGGACATGGGACAGTAGTCAATACATCTCTCAAGTAGCCATTATGACCCTGCTGCTCCTTGTAGTACCAGGATCAGAAAGCCTTACTTGTCAGCACTCTCCACGGCTTCCTTTCTCCTCTCCTTCCTGGCTTTTATCTCTCTTCCCTCACAGTAGGCCCTGGCCTTCACCTCCTCCTTGCACCTTTTCTTATTCCAGGAGTTTGCAAAGGAAGGAGGGAGACCAGGGCAGTTCTTGTGGGAAATGGTAGGGATTGTCAGCTACGTGGTGGTGAGGAGACATGAGGTCCTGTGCTTCAGAGGAATCAATCAGGGAAAGAAGGTAGTCACCTGAGACTGTTTTGTCGATCCCTGCTGAAAACCTCCTTACCTGTTTCTACTCCATCATCTACAGTTCTTCCAGAATCCCAATATGACCACTCCAGTGAGATGCTTGGGTTAGTTTTGCCACTCAGATATGAGACTGGTCTCCAGTTCCCAAAGACAAAGGGTGAATAAAAAGACTCCCTCCCTAACAATGTTCTCCTCTCTCCTCCCTGTAATATCTTGGCTGTGAGAAAAAATTGTGTTATCCTGTCAGTCTGGGAGGAGAAGACACCAGCAGAAAAACAGAAACTCAGAGACTGTCACAGGAGAATAAAACTGATGAGAGATGTGGTAGCAGATGGGGGAAAAGTCTGATGACTGACCAGAGATGATGACTAATGCCCCAAATTTTCAGCTACCTTTAAGTTTTGTGTCTGAGATCAATCACCTACCGAGGAGGGGGGTTAGGGTGTGGGATGTGGAACAAAAAAAAAAACAAAAAAAAAAAAAGAAGAAAAAAAGCACACGCAAGAACCCAAGGAATTATTATCACAGGAGGTACAACAAAATTTGCATACATTATAGATGTTCCTCAGCGAACACATATTATTTGTGCTAGTGCAAGACTGGAATTCAATGAAGTGATTTATAGATGACATTATATTCGGTCATTTAACATTACCTTTAAACCCTAAAATCTATGACTCTGTCAGTTTTACATATCCTTCATCCAAAAACAAAATACACATTGGTCAAATATTTGTTTATACTTAAAGCTTTTCTTAATAAGTGGGCTAAGATTGCTCTGTTGTTGTAGTTTACCAGAGAATAGAAACATCCATTCAACAGCCTTCTGATTTTTCTGCCCTTAAAGCACGAGCTTTACTGCAGAAAATATTATAGAATTTCTGCCTGAAATTATCCCCTCAGGCCACCACTAAAGTAAACCTAAATAGATAAATCAGTCACTTTGTGCTTTGGTATTTTAGGATGCACCACAAGAGAAAGAAATAAGCAGTTATTGTGAATTTCAGTAATATGAATAAATCTTTTTTGGGAAACTCTTGCAATATAGTTTTAACTGCTCAATTTTAAAGTAGCAGTAGGGCAAGCAAAGAAAAGATTTCATTACCAAAGAAAAAAGTATTATACAAAATATTAAATTACATACAAGACATTCCCAGTAGCATATTGAATTCTGTTGGGGTTTGCATTTCATTAGATTTGCAGATAATTACCAAGGTAGTGCTGACATTTTTTCAGAAGTCTTTAATTCCCATTATTTTAGATTCACCACCGTTATCTATTGTTTGTAGCATCGCACAGATCAGAATTATTATTATTTTTTGCAGTGCTACTGAGCAGTACTATAAACCTTTGAATGACCTTGGAAACTCTACAGTTTGTCCAGTCATTACTGAAGTGGCTCATTCCATCAAGGACTGAGAAGATGCTCAGACCTATTTTGGTACCAGATATGTCTCTAGGACTGAGGATTTCTACAGTGAAATAGAAACGCTCATATGCTCTATGTGGGAAATAAACTACACAAAAACCTCATGTACAACTTAAGCTCTGCAATGATGATTAAAGTGGCTTGAAGGCAAGAGTAAACAGAGCTTTGTGCAGGCTCTTTGCACCTGCATGAACATTACTCTAATTGCTTAGGCTTATTTACTTTTCCTCTCACAGCCAGAACCTTGAGATAAGCTTCCACTGCAAATCACTTTGAATAAAGCAGTCTGCACCAACAGCAGAAGTGAGCCCATGAATGTGTTCATTTTACTTTGCAGGCATGAACAGTCCATTATTACAGGCAATTATTCCTACTTCTCCTCCAACTAAACACTAAGTAAAACATGAAAATTAAAGCCTTCAAGTTGGCAGTGCATGTACTTATTCAGAATGGGATACCAAACGGAGGTCTGGTGGATCCAGGAGCAATGTCATAGCCTTTGCTTTCCAAGCTGTCTTCCACAGCTAAAGATAAAACTTCTCCAAAATAAAAAAGAAGGGGGTGGGAGAATGAACGATTATATGTCAAACAAACTGGCTAACTCCAGATTCATATCTTCATACCTACTATTTCTAATTGCCTGCAGCAGAAATACATGATGTGGAAGTCAAGGTGTGTCCCTTGTAGTATTTACTGAAATGCTAAGGCACTGAAGTTGTTATCGTTAAACTTGCTGTACCTTAAACACAAGTTCCTAGTAGAAATTGTACAGAAGACTTGAGTGGTTAAATTTAAATTATGGTAGAACTGATAATGCTGGATATAAATTAGTATTTTCCTGTTTTTAAGAGATATTAAAAGGTGGGAAATGAAATGTAAGCAGAAGTGGTCCATTTTGTCAATGAGGAAAAACAAGGGGCAGTTCTGATCTCAGGCCTGTGCATGTTAAGAGACCACCTGTGTAAGGCAGATGACCAGTGCAATGAGAGCATTGCCTGAGGGCTGCGGGGGTAAAAGGAGATTGTGACAATCTGTAGCAGGATTTCTGAGCACAGTGACTGACAGCATAACGGAAACCCAGCTCTAAGCTCACACATGCCCCGAGAGATCCAGAACTAGCTATTGCCACTCAGGATTTTGAGTTATAATAGACACTTCTAATAAAACACCAGTTTAAAAGTATTCTGTATATTATAAAGGATTAAAGAACAGAGTAGAAACATGATTTTGCTGTGGTGAAAGTCAATTGTGTGTCTGTAAGCTGACTATTGTATGCAGCATATGTTTCTCCATCTCATAAAAGATATAGCAGAAACAGAAGAAATACAGCAAAGAGCAATAGGATGAGAAAACTTTGAGTGTATTCCTTGCAAAGCGGAAATCACAAGCAAGAGTCTTCAGCTCTTAGAAGAAATGGCAGAAAGAGGAGGATTCCAGGAAGGACATCTGAAAAGCCTTGGGCAGCAAGGAAAAAGTAAATAGGAATGTTTTCTCATCACACGCCATAAAAGCACCAAGAGGGCATCAAATGACAGTAGCAAGTGACAGATTCAAATAGAAAAAAAGGGGGAGGCATTTTCACACAGCATCTAGTTAAAGATCTTCCTGCCACAGGATATTCTGGATGTTAAAATCACATCTGGATTAAGAAAATGATAAGAAGATACTACTATGGTATAGTATCACCTGTAAGTAAGGAAGACCTTCAATTGCAAGTAACCAGAGGCTGGGAGAATATTCTGGGAAGTCAAGACTCTGTCCTTGTTCTGTTCTTGTACTCTACTCTGGGCACTTCTGCTCTCAAACAGGTATTAGCCTAGGTGCACCTCTGGCCTGACTAGTACAGTTCTTGCCTTGTTTAGACCTTTTATTAGTTACAGTAAAATATTTATTTTGGAAAATTTAAGATGATGCAATCTGTAGACCAGAAAGGTAAACCATGAAAACATAATAAATCTGAGAGAGGAACAGCTTGCTTTTCATTCCTTCCTGGTTCAATACCTTACCAGGATATTTTTATATCCACCTCTTACAGCTTTTCCCGTTCCATCCTCTTCTAACTAGCCCATTAGCAAATCGCTACCCCATTTATATCGAAAGGCTCAGTAGTCAGTTAGGAGCTATCCCCAGCTACTCGTGATGGGGAAACACATGAGTAACAGTATCAGTAAAGATTGATCAGAGTTTAGGTATGATTTAAAAATGTCCGGGACAGAGAGACACCCACAACTCTCTCTGCAGGAGCAGATAACTTTAGCTTAGTAAAAACAGAGAATAAAAGCCTATAAAGCCTTCTTTAAGACTGGTTGAAAATTTTCAACTCTTTTTCATTGGAGAATTACCCAGTCTGATGTTTGATCTCCAAAATTATGATGTTGGAAATTTTTTTCTTTGACTGTCACATTTTTAAGGGCAAACTTCAGCTTTTCATTTAGAAAGTAATTGAAAGGTGTTCAGTTTGTGACTGCAAACTCAACTCCACACTCTGTGTCAGAAATGGCACCAAAGTGTCTCAGGGATTTGTCTTTTGGGTCCTTGTCTCGCTGACTTCTTTGCACCATCTGGCCTGAATGAACAGTAGTTCCCATGAGGTAGAGCAGTGATTCAGAGCAAAAATAGACTACAGAATACATCATCAGCCCAGGGATCCCATTTCACAAAGCAGAAGGATGCGGGAGCTATCTACACTGCAGTTCTCCGGAGGAAACACTTCTGAAATGACATTTTGGGTTAAAAAGATGGATTTCACCTCTCTCCCTCACCCTTCATTTTGCAGAACAAGTCCTGAATCTGTGTGAGCCTAAATGGTTTGCCAGCGCTGCTAGACTTTTCTTTGAAACTTTGAATACAGAGATTGGGTGAAAATCAGTGGCAGACATAGGAAGAGTTAGAAATGTACCTAGCAAGATTTCTCCAGAGTGACTGAGAGTTGCACCACCTAAGCTTTTTAGAGCAGAAGTCGTGTTTCCATGGAGCTTTAACTCTATTACATCTTGCTGTTTTAATGCAACATGAAGTCAACAGATCTGAATCTTGGAAACATCTAACAGCTCAACATGCTGAGACAAACATTTTTGTTCAAGGTATTACTCTTCTCCATATTATCAGGATTTAAATATTGCAACTGCTGTTTCCATACACTGCCCTTCCACTTTGCTTTATTAGTTAACATTTAGGTGCTAAGTAGTAAATAGATTCCAGTCCACTGAGGTTTGTCACACTCTGCAGTTCAGAGCAGAAGTAGCTGAAGCATCGTTCTTTAGTAGTGGCATAAGTCCTTGTACGAGCAATAAAAGCTGCCATTTCCTTTATGAGGCAAGCTAAAGCCTATTAAAATGATGAATGAACTAGTTCCATTTTGTTTGTTCACTTTTCCCAGTGCTATTCCCACAACCCTATTTAAATCACCAGCTTGTATTCTACAACTTCTATAAGTTCTTATGTGCTTGATATGCACAGATGCCTGCATAAAACCCTTCAGAACGGCCGTAATGTTTCATTTTCTTTTCCAGTGAGGAAACAGTTAAAGAATTGAAATGGAGCCGAAATACACAGCCAAAATTAATCCCTGTGCTCTGAGGCAGCTCTTAAGAGAATTTTCTAGGTAGTTTAAGAGATTCCCCTGCTATGCAACCAAGCGCTGCTGGTTATCCATGGGAAGTGGAATCTCAGACTGATCCGTCCCTCCTGACTGCAATACAAAACAATAACGTTCAGATCAAAAGCTTCTTGATTAAATAACCTAATTAGAAGGTACATAGAACTGGTGTTGTAGCAGATTTTTCTCCTCCTGTGAGGATGAAAAATTCTCCAAATTTACCTTCTTTTCAAAATTAAGGGTAAATTTTTGCTTCCAATGACATGTTTATGACCTGTTAATTAGTTCCTACAAGGACAGTTGAAATCCCAGCCCGGCTTTAACATGGTTCAAGGAGCTAAAATTACCTTCAACCAAACATCCCAAGATACAAACTGTGAAAGAAATCAAATACTTCTCACTGAAGTTTGACTGGGTGATCAAACGTGAATCTGCAAGGTGCTAGCTTTCAAGTTTGTGGACAGAAGGAGGGGAAGAAGGGAGAAGAGAAGGAGAGAGACAAAGAACATGCAAGCGAGCACACCAGAGCAATTAAATAAGTGTGTAAACAACGATTTATTTCAAATAAGCACTTGAAATCTAGAGGTAACCATGTGCTGTATGCCACCAGACACATAAGTCTGCTCTGGGCCTTACCTGTACAGGAGGAATTTTAGCTCAAGTCTTGAGTTTTAAAGACCCTCTGCTCAGTCTCTAGTGTGTTAGTACAGACACACATGCCTAAGCAATGGGCCTAATTAGGTAAGAAACAGGAAGATAAAGAGCTGGGATAGTCATTTGCTGTGGATAGCACTGTAAACCTAACAAGTGAATTCCTAAGTTTTCTAAGTTTTTTCCTCTTACGCACCTCATTATTTCAATGCAATCAGTCTAATCTAGCTGAAAGTCACCCAGTCAGATGACTGAGATCTGGGTACATTTATTTCATTCCCTCCCCACAAAGCCAAGAGTTATAACCTTGTCTGAACTGTATTTCTAAACTTAGAGAAAAAGCTGAGAAACTGTTCATCTCATGGTGATGTGAATGGCCTGGAAGAAGAGTTCCCATTATATAAGTGTTTTCTTCCATAATTTTCCCAATAAAATAGAAAAAATAACTAAAATCCAGTAAACAGAATTGTGAGATACTGGGTAGGTTGAAACTAAGGCTACAACCACAGCTAGAAGTGTAACGGAACACAACTTTATTTCTTTTCTTCCTTATTTATTACTAATTTTTATCAAAATATCTACTGAAGACGCTTTCCACACAGAGCACGGAGTGCAATTGAAGGAGATTGCCTGAGTCACTACAACAACACCATGAGATCTGTGCATGGAAAAGGGCCACGCAGTTGTAAATGGGATACGGTCCACACTGAAGAAAGGTAGTTTGAGAAGCTCAACTAGTACTAACTTGCAGAAATGCTCAAATGTTTCTCATTAAAGAATTAAATTAATGCTTGAAAAGACACTCTTTTGAGAGATACCTTAGAGACAAAGTAATGTCAGATTTGTATGTGCAGCTCTGACTTCGGATTTTACAGCAGATTTCAGAGCAATTAAGAGGAATATTTACCTGAACTGATAGAATTCAGAGGAATTAAGAGGACTGTTTAATTTGACTAAAGAATTCCAGAACCTCAAATGCAGAAAAGGCCTGAAAGCTCTTGAAATCAAAGATACAGGATTAAGCACTGCAGATTAGAGGGAAAAATTGTACAGAGCAGTTCTGAGATTAACTGAATGAGGAACTGCTTCCCAGATAATATTTTGAATAAGCAGAGCATCTGAAATGACTTGGAAGGAGAAACATGTACATCATAAAACACAGAAACAAAATTGCCAAAACTCAAGGTGAGCTAGACCTCACAGGGGAGAATAAAACATAGAGCAAAAGGAACTTTGTCTGTGTAAATAGTAGGACAAGAACAAAGAAGTAATCTAAAAAGAGAGTGGAGAAATTGGTATTCAGCATAGCCCCAAAAGAAGTGCAGCAGACACTCACATGGAACAAAGCAAAAATAATAACTTGTACAAATGAAGATACGAAATAGAAAATTACCACATGGAAGTGGGATATAATAATGATAAGGGAAAAGGCAGCTGAACCATCGACATTCTGGGGAACTAAGGATGAAGTTTTATCGTCAGAAAAAGACAATATAAGGCCTTTCTACAATCAGTGATCACTTGTCCTACGTCAGTTCCAGCAAATGTTCTGCTGTGGTGGGAACTGTGCACAGGAGAGAATGGATGCCTCTTGTCATAGGAACAAGAAGAAATTTCGCAGGGTAAAATGTGCAGGTGTGTACTGCATGTCTTTGGCCAGAGTCAGCCCACCTGACCAAGTAATGCAATTTGGGAACGTGAAATTCCCAAGTTCCTTCTATACTCTACAGGGCAAGACAAGCACTTTTAGCGTCAGATAGAACATGAATCAGTCTCTTGGGGTGCCTGGCTGTGCTTCACTGACTACATGAGCAGCAAGCGCCCTGGGCTTCAAACAGCTTGCTCAGATATGTGCCCACCCATAGGCAGGAAAAAGCTATGCCCCAATACTAATGAAAAAAATCTGTTATAAATTAGGGATACCCCACTGGAGGTGCCAGAAAGGAAGAAAAATCTGGCTTGATTAGTCAGTCATAGCTGGAAAAGTCATTTGGTTTCAAATGTCCCTTGTGAGGAATTTTTAGAGAACAAGGCCACGATGAGGCCATCTGGAATACAATATGCAGTCCTGAGCATCCAGATGCAAGGAAGATTAATTCTGTCTGCAGCAAGACTACAATAATCAAGGAAACGAAGAATTTATCTTCTGAAATGAGATTAAAAGATGCTGACTTGTTTAGCCTAAGAGAATAAAGGTTGTGGGGATTCTGACTGCCGTCTATAAACTCATCAGTCTAAGTTTCTATAAACTTAGGAGAGGTTAAGCGCTATTTAGATTAAAAGGCACTGCTGCTACAATAACAAATGGATAGACACCAGACATTAATAAATTTAGCCAGAATGTTAGACAAAGGTTGCAAAGCCCCAGAGGACTAGAACAACTTTTATTAGGGGCAGCTCCACCGCCTAGTTACATTGATGGTGAAGTGTGATCAGTTTATGGTTAGGATTTACAGCACAGCTGCCTGCCAGAGAAGTTGTGGATGCCCCCTCCCTGGCAGTGTTCAAGGCCAGGTTGGATGGGGCTTTGAGCAATCTGGTCTAGTGGAAGGTGTCCCTGCCCATGGCAGGGAGGTTGGAACTAGAAGATTTTTAAGGTCCCTTCCAACCCAAACCATTCTATGATTCTGTGATTGTACAAATAGCAAGGAGTGGAACTCTTTAACTCACAGGGTACAGGGTACATTCTAGTCCAGTGCACCTTTGACTGCAAACATTTCTCTTTGTGAACTGAGCATTTTGTCAGCATTGCTCTTTATTTAATGCATTTATATGTGTAGTGCCAGCTTTTCAAATATCTTCGTGCCTCAGAGAGACAAAGGCCTAATTTTCAGAAGTGGTCTGCAGTCATAGGGCTACTTTCCTTGGATACACATACTTGAGTGTGTTGACTCTTCAGCAGATGATGACTTCTCTTTCTTATATACCCTTTCAGGGACCACGTTCTGTGCCAGAAATGAAAACAAAGGCCTACTGAGGGCTTAAAACAAACACAATCTAAGCCAGAGCAGAGAGGTCCTTGTTTCCTTGATATTTCACAGAAGTCAGGGGGTCAGCTGAAAGCCAGCTGGCTGCAGGCTGAGTCTGGCTAAGGCAAAAGGCACATGGGCTGATTGTGCCTTTCTCTCCTCTTGGGGTGAGAGAAAGCAAAGCAATGACAAAGGCTAAGAGGAGATACTGTGAGTTACCAACACAGAATCACAGAATCACAGAATAGTAGGGGTTGGAAGGGACCTCTGTGGGTCATCTAGTCCAACACCCCTGCCGAAGCAGGGTCACCTACAGCAGGCTGCACAGGACCTTG
>Ga0065711_1043954_pt1 | contig 14408 bp, 12 predicted proteins | sample Hoacrofraction12_FD_59098 | JGI IMG/M metagenome (GOLD analysis project Ga0065711, IMG submission 59098) | Hoatzin crop microbial communities from Cojedes, Venezuela - Epithelial fraction 12 v2 (version 2) | ecosystem: Host-associated > Birds > Digestive system > Esophagus > Crop | place...
CGCCTGGACAAGGTCCTGTGCAGCCTGCTCTGGGTGACCCTGCTTCAGCAGGGGGTTGGACTGGGTGACCCACAGAGGTCCCTTCCAACCCCGAACGTTCTGGGATTCTGTGACACACAGGGACAAGGGGGGGGGCGAGGGGGCGGTGGGAAGCCCAGACAAGGGGACAGATGGGTGAGGGCAGGAGGGAGCTACACCAATGGCAACAGCGAGGGAGGGAGGTGGCCTGGGTGGCTCCAGAAAGGGGCCCTGACTCTGACCCAGCACACCCACTCATCCCCACCCACGTCCCATGTGGATCCGCTTCATCAGGCCGTTGCAGGGACCCACAGCCATAAGGCGGTGGGGCAGGCGGGGTGCCCGATGCCACCGTCCCGCACCGAGCACCCTGCTAGCAGCACCCTCTTGCACCGCAGAGCTGATGGGGCTCTGGGGCTGCCTTTCCGAAGGTGATAACCTTCGGGCTCAGTTTCGCTTGGCAATGCTGGCGAGAAACCTAAATCTCTCTAAAAATACAAGTTTTAGGACACAAAACGCTGGCATGTTCACAAAATGAAAGGATGAGTACTGTGCAAACTGACTGCTGAGACAATAACACAACGACGACCCTTTCCAGACTCGGGGAAGGGGGGATACATTATCCATCTTCTCTACAGCCGATTTAATTTACGTGTTTGGTTTTACAGGGGGATGTTCCTCATAATCCAGCATGGACATGTGCTAAAAGCCTCATGTTCTTTTTATAATAGTATTTTTTTTTTAATTAAGATTCTCCCCAGTGGGACTATGCACAGTAGTAAAGTTAAACACCCACATAAGTGATAGCAGGATCAAAGACCGTGAATCACATAGGTTTCCTTACAAGAACACTTTGTGAGATGAATAATTTTATATATACTTCATCCTAAAAGAAAAAAAAAATCAATAAAGATACACTCCTTTAAAGAAAAAAATCTAGCAGTAATAAAGGGCAGAGATCACCCATAAAAAGCAGTCTGTACAGCGACAATGAAGAAACAAAAAAAGTGAATGATTATGTTGTGCAGATGGAAAATGCTAACTGCTAAGCCAAATTAAATAAGATCTGGAAAACCAGTTACACCATCTCTTGCAATTTAATTTACTCCTCTTTAAATAGAAGGCAAGATAATGACCATTTGGGAGAGCTTGGAATCTAAAAATTCATTGGTGAGCCCACTCCAAGCTTTCTCTCTCTATATTAATGGTGAGCCCACCAAAAACATTAAGCCTGAAAAAAACCCACAATAAATGGTTGTATTTGGGCACAGATTTTCTCAGAAGAGCTGGAGAAGAGAGGAGGAGAGCGCTAATTTCTTACGACCCTAAAGGGCCCCATCTTGCCTCAGCGACTGCCGGTGAGAGCCTCCGCACCTATTACACTTTTGGCGTCCTTCTGCCGAGGCTGCCAGCAAAGCGCTCATTTTTGGGTAGGCAGCAACAGCACTCTGGAAAGAAGGCCAGACCCACCAGAGTATATTACAAAAACCAACTCTGAATTCAGCGCTTGCCTCTGATGGGAACCACACGCTTCAGTGAAAGCCTCCAGATTCCATTATCAGAGAGCTGCTCATCATTTAAAACATTATGGCTCAGGTTGAAAACAAATTATTCTGTTATAAACAATCTGAGCTGCAAGGAGCAATATAGAAGTACAACCCCCACACCTCCGAGACACGGAGCGAGTACCAGGCAGCAGAGCCTGTATCATTATTCCAAATGAGACAAGCAAAGCCTCCGTTTATTTCTTGTTTACATCAGAAAATGCCAGGCTTCGCAGTGGCACAAGGTGTGTTGTGGGAATCTCAACTAACAGTAAATTAGTCTGGTTGTGGAGGAAGGGCACTCACAGGATGCATTGAATTAGCACATCCTTTGCCTACAGAGATTTCTAAGAAGTCGTGACACAGAGGCAAAAACGAGTCTCCCGAGATGGATCTGACAAGGAAAAACGGTCGTGAGAACAGCATCCCAACTCTGCCTACCCACCTCGCGCTGCCAGCACACCTTGAACAAAATCAGTTCAGAGATTAAAAGATTATTAGCACTTTCAGAGAGATATTTATAGGGCTTTAATTAAGAAGGTATTTCACTGATATTTGCCATATATCTAGAAGGTTCATTTTTAAAGAAACCCCGGTAACGCCATCTCCTGTGCTTCCGTACCTTCTCAAGCAGGTTTGTCAGAAACAAACTGTGTTCTGGTGCAGTCCTGTGTGACAAGATGGTGCAAAGGTGAGATGAACTGCTTAAAGCTCACCACCACGGAAAGGTCACCTGGCTCCATTCCTTGTGCCTTCTCTCAGCCATGTCCTCCTTTTACTTGCCTTCTCCCAGCCACATCCTCCTTTTACTTGCAGAGTTCTCCAGGTAAACAGGTAATTTTCTGCTAAAGGCTTATAAAGCAGGACGGTGTAGCCAAGGGCAGGAGTCAGCCGGTAGATTAGCTCAGCTGGTTTCAGATAGGTAACAGCTGAAATTTTCCCAGCTAACAACTGGAGGGAAAAAGAAAGTGAAGTGGGAAATACTGTTCTTCCCCGTTCTGTGTGCTCCTCATGCTGCATTTCTGCACCTGCTCACAGGCACCTGAACCTCTTTGCCACAGCAAAGGCCCAAGGTGCTCCACGCTGGGGCTAATTAGAGCCAAGTAAGGCCCACTATAGCCAGAAGAAACAATGAATACTTCATAACTCATTCCATGGCTTTACCTGAGATTCAAATCCCTACTCTTATAATCCTGGCTGATCCCAAAATCTTGACAGCTATGGGTATGTTACGTGTGCTTGAGACGTTATTTGCCTGTTCCAGCGGCTTTTCCCACAGCCCCCGCTCCCAGCTAGTGCAGGGAATCCCCGCGATACAAAGCAGGGGTGGTTCGAAGGGGCAGGCTGCATCTTCAGACTCAGGGCCATCCTCTCTGCCGCTGACAGCCGTGTGCCATCACTGTGGCAACTGCAATGCCTGCGTACACCAGAAATATTAGGAAAGCATTAGGCTTATTTCAGCTATATTCTAATGCAATGTAGCACCTGGAAGGGAGGAAGCGAACAAGCAGTCCATTTAATTCCACGCTGGAAGTGTTCCACAGCTATTTCCGAGGCGATAGGTACGACACCTTAGGAAACATCGAACAGATAACTGGGTTTTGTTTGTTCAGTGCTCCTGATACAAAATGAGCTGCGGGAAGCGCTGCGCTAGACCCCTCTGTAGCCAAAGCTCCTCTTTTCTACTCCGAGGCAGAGCTAGTTGGAGCATAAACCGTCACGGACTTGAGAGATGGCTCGAGCACAAGGCTTGGCTGCTGCGCCCAGCTGCTGCCCCGCTGCCTCGCAGGCTGAGCCAACAGCCGTGAAACGTGATTTCTCTACCAAGCGCTGGTGTCACGATCACTTGCTCTTGAAACACTGCCTGGGACTTCAGAAGCATATTAAGTAACACAAGAGCTGCTTCTGAGAGGTTCCCGGGAAGATAAACTGATCAACCGAGAGCCGAAGCAGAGGTGAGGATGAAGGGGATTTTACTTGATATTTGCTTCCGGAGGCTTAAATAAACGTTTTTTAAAACCTAAAACATGATATTAGAGTGTTGAATCCCAATGCTTTTGGCAAAAGCTCCCTCATCTAGGAATGACTTCATATCAGCCAAGCTGTTAAGCGGAGGTTGTCATGGAAACAAGTTATATTCAAATGATATGACCAGAGATATACTGTATTTAGTGAGTTCTTCATTTGCTGCATATTGGGAACATGTCAGAGCTAAATGATATTGCGTAACTTTGTTTTGTTAAAAAAAACCTGGCTCGCTGCCCCTGTTTATCTGGCCGGCTTGTGGCCAGTCCTGCCTGGGACAGAAGGTCTCCCGCACGGTGCCGAGCCCCGCTCCGTGGCAGAGGCTCCTCACACGTCTGGTTCCTGCTAGCTCCCGTTTGCAGATGTCCTCCTTCAAGTGCATGAACCTACCAAAGTCAAACAACAAGCAGAGGAACTTTTGCTTAGCTTGTACAATCCGCATAACCATTCACTGGTCCAAAAAGAAGTGCAGTTCGACTGGATCCTCTCCTTCCTTTCCAAAAAAGTTCCTATATGTACATTGTGCAAACCTAAACATAAATCTTCACAATTACGTAAAAGTAAAGCCAGTTCATGCATTCATGGGTGTCCCGTAAGTGTCCATGACCTCCTTGTAAACATATAACTCCTATTCACTTCTTGTCTCTGAGGGATGCTAGAATAAATCTCAGAGAGGACCGCATGCATACTGAATTTGTATGTCTGCTTTTTTAGCTGTGGAGCTGTTAAAAAGTGAAAGAATTTTATTCGACATGCTTGGAGTAAATGCATATTTTTTTTACATACACAAAATTAATGGAATAGTTCTTGCTCAAGTTATCAACCAAAATCAAATCACCTTTGGCCAGGACACTGTGTGGAAACTCCAGCCTGAAAAGTGAAAACAAAAATGAAAAGACAAAACTGGCTCCAAAATCACTATCACGGGAACCGCTGAGCAGCTTTTACGGAGCAGCGTCCAAAGCAAAGTGTTTTAAGCAGTCTCCCAAGGGAGCAAGATTCCTGATTGCCCAACAGAAGCTGAGCATTAAGTAAAAGTCAGACAACAGTAAAAGCTTGCCCTGAAAGTTGTTACATTACTGAACATATGTAAAACGCTTCACGGGATGGTGATGGCATCTCATAACCTCCAGGTCCAGGGGCCTGTGAAAAACAGAACAGGAGCTTGCTCATTTCTGGGTAATCCTAAACTTCTCCAAGCTTGCTCTCTTTACAGTTTATAATGGAAAAAGCAGGGCCAGGTAGCGCCTCTGGTATGTGAAAAAGCAAACCCCAGGATAGACTTCTGCCAGATGAAGAAGGCAGTACCAGACCCCTACCTACCTCAGATTAGTTGGCTAGCTGGTAAGACATCAGTCTTTGCAGGATCCTTGGTGCACTGCAGAATCACAGCTCTTTTTGGTTCCCATTGCTTGCAAGGGAAGGCTGAGCCTCATCCAAAGCCCTTTACAGTTAAGTAAAGGTATGTGTTGACTTCAACATGCTTTAGATTAGTTCTTTACTCTTTACACAGCCATCTTTGGGGAGCTGAAATGAATCACAGAATCATAGAATGCTTTGGGTTGGAAGGGACCTTTAGAGGTCATCTAGTCCAACCCCCCTGCAGCGAGCAGGGACATCTTCACCCAGATCAGGTTGCTCAGAGCCCCGTCCAACCTGACTTTGAACGTTTCCAGGGATGTGGCATCTCCCATCTCTCTGGGCAACCTGTGCCAGGGTTTCACCACCCTCAGTGTAAAAAATTTCTTTCTTAAATCTGCACTCTTTCAGTTTAAAATGACTTAACTCCGTATCCAATCCATGCATCGGGTATTAGGAGACTCGAATTTCTTACTTAGCTTTGGACAGCAGGCTCCTGCTTCCGTCCTTCCACCTTCCCATTCCCCATGCTTGTAAGGCACTGGAGCTATCTTAGGTGCTAAAGAAAGAGATGCCCAGCAAAGGCGAGGTCAGAGGCATAAATGCAAGAAACCTGACAGACCTCAAGTCTATGTCTCAGAAACTAACTCCAAACAGCTTGCTTTGTAGAATCTCTGCAGAGTGTTTCGCTTAGATATCGCTTCCTCAAACATGGGGATCCCAAAATAGCATCATCCACAATGCTATTCTTTGTTATACTAAATCAAAAAGAATGTTACTGGCACCACATCTGGCATTGGCTTTGATGTGGAACACGAGCTTAAATACTGATCTTCTTTTCACAGGCGTCTCAGTACACAGCTGAAGGAAACCATATGCAAGAGTCGCATCCTACACACCGAGCAAACCACGTTAGCCTGTACCGCGGGGTAAGCCTGGGATGGAAAGCCTCATCTACTACTGATATTGTAAAAAAACCTCACTAAAATATAAAAAAAACCCACAGAAAATAATATTTTTATAGGTTTTACGCTCACGTCTTGCAAATTATGAGTTGAACGCTGCTCTGCGGTCCAGCTCATAGGGGTCATTCAATTTTCTGCATCACACTATCGAATCCGGTACCCGCCCAAGCCAGTAGAGCCGAGGGCCCCTCTGGAAAGAAACCACTAGAGGGAGACTGACTTCAGCAATGTGACACCCACAGGGAGAAAACCCTGCTCCTCATTTGAAAAAAAATCAAGATTCAGATAAAATGTGCTCCCTGTAGCTCAGGTCAAAATTACTCTGTGTGTTTCTTCTCCACAAACAAAAGTGGCTGGAACTAACGGGTCAAGTTCAGCTTCGTTACGGTAAATTGAGGGAGCGTCGTGTAAATGGGATGAGGCAGTCACGTATTCGTCTACTGTTTGTAAGAGAGGTTAGGCTGACTCCATTAAAAAAAAAAAACACACCAAAAAAAATACCCCAGCCACTGAAAATACTAATAGCTGTATCCTAGCAACATCACGGATTCCATGTGGACTTTGTTCTGGAGTCTACAGTCTTATTTCATCAAATTTATTGACTTTCTCAAAGTTTCTAAATGACCATCAAAACCCAGTTAGTGCTTAAAAAATACAAACATTTAATTAGTCACATTAATAGGAAAAAAAGAAAAGCAGCATCGCACGCTAGCGCTCCCTTTTCACGGAGCCTAGTTTAGCTCCCTTGGAAATCAATGTCAAAATTCCCACTTTATTTATTGGCAGCACAGCCGGGTCCCTCCCTGAAGAATAAAAGCTGCAAATGGCTCTGCAGGACTTGGCAGATGAGGATTGTTTCCCAGGCTGGACTCATGTGTTCCACGGATGAAACTCATACAGCTCTCCACGGTGCTCCAAATCATCATGTCCTTATTGTAAAGGTAATTCCACTGCCATCCAAATGATACACAGACACTTTCTACAAGACTTCTGCACTATGCACATAACCAATGTCTTTTTTTTTCCCCTAAGCTTTGTTTTCGTTTAACCACAAAAATTTTTTTGAGATCACAAAAAATGTGAAATCCTCTTGGATCTTCCCAAAAGCCCATACCCTGCTCCTCTCAGGTATGAAAACTTCAGGTTGAACACAGCTCCGGGAGATTTTTTTCCCTCAGCAGCCCTGCATCAGTGAAGTGAACTTTATTAGATAAAACACAAAAGCAAAAGGCCAAATAAATAAAAAATGAAACCACCCAACCCTCCCAAAGAAAAATCCTTCACACAAAACGAACAACTAAGAAAAAACCCCGACCCAACCCCCCAAAAATAAGCTGCTTGTAATCCTTAACAGCTAACATGATGATCCAATGAATCCCGGGGCATTCTGGCATTTAACTCAGGGTTTGGGTAGGCTCAGATTCTGGTCACAATTTTCACTCAGCTCCAAAATACATCACTGCTTTCCTGATGGTTTTTATCTGTTATTTCAAGCCCTGCTTCAGTAAGTTAGCAAGACCTTTTGCCAGAGAGAAAGCACTATTAAAATAATAGATTCCTTTTCATCAGCCTGCCTTAAAAGCTCGGTGGATAGGTTAGTATGGTAAAAAAATGTTCCTCATGCTTTACTTAGCCCACAAAGTTGGTTGAGACCCACGAACACTTTTAAACTGCAAAACCTTTTTATGTGCCATTTCTACAGTTCACAATTAAATGACGAGAGAACGCCTTTCTTGAAGAAGTAATTTGAATACTGAAGGGTTAGTTTGTGACTTTCAGCCCTTGAACATGAAGCCGGTGATGGCCTGATTTGAATTCCAGACGTAACGCTGAACTCTCTGTACCGCTTTGGCGGCGGTGGTGGAGAGCCTTGGGCTGACCTCCCAGCCGCTGCTCTCGGTCACGGGAACAGGCTGCTGGATTATCATCCCGCCCCAAGCCCCTGGCAAGGGCTTTATCCAAACAGACAACACCCCTTTAACAAAGAATTTAGCATTCAACTAGTGTTCGCAGACTCTCTGATATTTTTAAATCTCACAGCTTCAGTCACACAGGAGGTTTTTGCACCGCTCGTCCTTTCATTTCAACCAGCTGCCAAGAGGGGAAGGAGCCCGTGGCGAGGAGGGGACATCCATTTGCACAGAGTGCCAAAATGAGAAAGAGTATTTCTGGCTCCAGTCTCAGCTGTGCACAGGTATAAACCAACAGAAAAGGTAACATATAAGGACAATATAGCAGCAGAGAAATCAGCTTTCAGATTTCATTTGCTCAAGTCAAACGATGGCATCAGAAGGTACCTCCAGCACCTCAAATAACTCTCCCTGATGATCAGATTCATTCCAAAACTGCTCCAAGGACAGCAACTGAACAAAAATTTGAGAGTTGCATACCAAATCATGTTCCTAGTTACACCTGAAAGAGTGCTGTTGGGCTAATTTATACCTGGGTAACATGTAACAGGGGAGGAAAAATAAAATACCCAACAAAGGTGAAGATGCTTCGACTAGCAGATTTTATTTGAAGGCTCTCTCTAGCATTTCGTGAGAGCAGCAACCGCAGCCTGCTGACCAGCTGCACCAGGATCGCTTTCGATGGCAGACAGCGTAGACAGCGAGCAGAGAACAGCAAGGGCTAAGTTCACACTAAGGAAGTAAAAACCTGCTTTCACAGTGACTTTGGAAATGAACTTTCAGTTGTACATTACCTTTTTTTGGTTTTCCCCAGTGAATTTTCTAGACAGGCGTTCATAGCAGGACTATCTGAAAGCAGAGCAAGGGAAGTGATGGAAATAAGTCGCTCTATAATCAAACCAGCCACCTTTTGTTCTGAAGCCGCCCATGCTGCCTGCGGCGAATTTGCTGTTGGGTGCCAAAGGCCATCGCACCGTGACGAGGGTGGTGAATTCATCCCGTACCGACGAGACGGCACAGCCCCTGGGCCGGGAAGGCACTCCGCCAGGGCTGAAGTCAGTCGTGAAGGGAGACTTGACAACACTGTGTAAAGGCTGTGGTCGCCTGTTTGTCCTGCTGCCAGGTGTTACCTCAGCCCTTCGAGATGGCTGCAGTGCATGCATGTACGTACGCATATAAATAGGAATACACTTATTTACTGCAAGATGTTACAACCCTTCCTGCTAACGAAGAGTAATTCGGGGCCTGAGAAGCACCACAGCAGCAGAGCCAAGGGCTGGCAGCACTCCTAAAGACATTAAGCTGCTTATCTCCAGCCTAAGGAGTTTATAGCACCCATGTATCTCCAAAAGCTCATTAGCTCCTCAGTAAGCAGCTGAGACACGAGATGCACAAGCAGAACTGCAGTGGCCTGAGGTTGCTAGAGCACAGATAAAACTTCTGGGGTTGGCTAGTCCGCAGCATGCTGGTTCAATAGCCCGAAGCAATCCCACTTACACATAGCCTAGAGAATGCCTGATCTTGTGAAATGCTCCTTAGTATCTGGCTTTGCTAGGGGGAGAGCATGTAGCTAAAACTCAGCCCTGAGGATGGGGAGCACCCGCCCCCCAGTACCCCCCGAGAGGCGGCACCGGCAGGGCACGGTGTCCCGCAGCATCACCCACGCCACGCGGCCCGACACGGCCCCACGCCGCAGCCGCTTCTCCCTCACCCTGCACTGCTCCAGGGCCGGGGGGTGGGAATGCAACCCAAGCAGCTGGGCCACATCCCCGCAGAGAGATCTGCCCAGAGAGGAGGAGATGGGACAGCAAAACCTGTGCCTGGGGAGGTTCCCTTCGAGATTTTTGGGGAACGGCTTTTCCTGACTTTCTCAGCATGTCCGTGGGACAGGAATCGCAGCTACAAGCTCCTGCAGAAAGCCGTCATGTCAGGGATATTGCCCGTCTCGCTGCGGCTATTCCGCGTGTCACAGGGGAGCTCTTCCACAATAGAGCTGCTTCTGAAGAACAGCGTGTCACCAACAATTCAGTGGGTTAAGTTTAGCAGAGCCAGCGACAGAAGCGAGAGGGAAGGAGCTATTCTTCCCCTCGGCTTTTCTTCCCTCTCCATTGAGCAGAGTCTTTAAAGACCAGCTCCCTTTGCAGAAGGCTACAGAACTTTTAGCAAGTGGCATGCACGGAGGCATTCACAGCCATGATACCTGTGTCTGGTTATTTCCAGTCAAAATAATCTCCTACTCAATTATGGAGAAGAATAGAGAGGCTCAGCCTGACTCACAATCACATGGGGGGGAAAAAATGAGAGGAGTTGTTCAAGTTCAAAACGTTCAGCTCGCTGTGGAGGAGGATTAGTACCGCTGTGGAAGGAGGCTTTCTCTCCCTCCGCAACAGCACAGCACTAAGGGATGGAAAAGACCCGAGTCCACTTCCCTGCTGTGCCAAATATACTCCTCCGTTCTTCTCTCCTCCCTCCCCAAGAGAGCATATGAAGTATTAAACAGCTAGGAACAAGCCCTTGAAATATGTGATAGCTAGCTGTCAGATGCCTCCCTGCCAGATAGCTGCAGCTATGTGACTGTTCGCCTGCACATCCTCCGCTGCCATCCAGTAAATCGGGACTCAGCAGTGCCATTAGCACTCTCACCCGCTTCGGTGCCACCTGCACCTCTCACACGACCCTGCTAACACTTCTGCGAACAAAACCACGTCCAAAATGCTCCCTCAGTGTTCTGCCGAGCACAGATCCGGCCTCTGCTTGCCCGCGCTCTTCCCAGCCGGACGGCAGCCCCCAGCGCCCCATCCCCGACCCGGCGTCTGGACCAGAGGTGGGGGGGGGTTCTCCAGCGTTGGTTTAAATCTATCCTCATTTACCTGGCACCTACCACGGGTAGGGCAAGCACGACTCCTGTGCAGGGAGGTTATTTTGGGTAGCACAGTAAATTCTGCAGACTTCAAACTTCTCACACTGTTTTCACGTTAGCCGGTGCCCAAACATTACCTTAATGTGTCATCTTCTGCTCTGCCGTTGTCACAAAGTATTATCATGAGCCTTGCAAACACCCACAAGCCTACCTCATTATCCCCTGCACTCTCTCCTCCCTTTGCCGGGATGAGTGATGGCCACGGTTACGCCGACGCCATTTGCCAGGACGCAGCCTCACTGTTCGCTCATCCTCCCCCCTTCTCTAAGGTTCATATCAGCTCTCTTCCCATCTCACGGTCGGATTTTAAGTTCCCTTGGAAAAGGGACAGCTTTTTGTTTTGCTTATGTAGCACCCTGGTCCCTGACTCACTCCGTTAGGTGCAAAGATAACACAAATAATGAACGTCATCCGGAGAGCTGTCTGGGAATTACGGGAAACTGGAAAGGAGGATCCAAATCTTTCTTCTGCCAGCATCCAACTCAAGCCTCTGTCATCCCTTTCTGCTCCAGACTGACCTTTGCATCTCCTTGGTTGCTAAGCCTGAAAACTTTTCCTTGCCTGAATTATCTGTGACGGCAAAATCGTTTTGGCTGACTGCTCTCACCTGTCCTGTCTCCCGATGGCATCTCTGCCATGGAGGGGCTCTGGGTTTGTCCTTCAGGCACATCCAGCCATCCCTACTCCTTCCCTTATGTCACACCAGGAACAACACTGATTTCTACTACAGCAGTACCAAGGATACAGGACACTTCTCCTCCCAGAAACGTTCTGCAGAGCTCCCAGACAGAAGAACACAAATAACACCACCAACAATAAATAGCTGTGGCGTCGGGAAGAACACCAGCGACTGGTGGAAAGAAGGCGACACGCCACAGTATTTGCTGTAAGAGTCGGCATTTCAGCCGCCTCACCCGTGCGAGGCAGCGAGCAGAGAACATGAAGAGGCAGCCATTCAAGTAAAGCACATTGAAAGGTCAGAGGAACCCATCTAGCTTGTGCAGCACCATTCTGTAAGCAGAGAATAGCTCTTCATTAAACTCATTTTGTGAAAGTGATTGAAGTGAGAAAGGGAAATAGCTTAACACACTCATTACATCTCTGGAAATTACCTGTTCCCCACGACTGCTGCAGTCGATCTGGCTTTTGTCTGGCCGTGCCCAAATCAACACCCAGCCAGTGTTTTCGGCCCCTGCCTTGGCACTAGAGGTAGGACCCTGGTATTCCAGTGCCGTGCCGTGCCCAGGGGTACACCCGTGCCCAAAGGTGCTCCTGCTTGGCCGGGGCTGGATGCCCGGCAGCACGCCGCAGAGCTGAGCAGCACAAAATGTGACGGCTTTGCTGTGGGGATGTCGGGGCAGTCCCTGCTGCTCCTTTTGCCTCTTCATGGTGGACACCTCCCCAGGCATCGCAGTCCCCACGGGCTGGAAGAGCTCCTCGAGCAGCTCCGCAGCACCAGAGGGGTTACTAAATACCCTATTTCTCATTTTTCAGTCAAATATTGCAAATGCGGTACTGTCCTAATGTCCACACTGAGACCGAGCCTGGGCGAGGAACTTGGTTGAACCTGATGGGTCTGGATGCAAAGCGGAGGAGAAGCACCCCAAGGTGCAGGCACACCCTGCCTGTGCAGGCACCCGGCTGGGGCAGGCAGGGAGATGAGAACAAGGGCTGGGCTGTAACTAACAGGCAGAGTCATCCTGGCGGGTCTAACCCCACGTCAGCCTCTTTGGGAGTAGAGGAGCCTGCTGGTATGAAGCCTCTTAACCCCCCATCTGCCCCTTATTTTCCTGGTCCCTTTAGCTTCACGCCTTTCAGCCAGCCCCACAAGGAAGGTGACCCCAAATTCCTGGCTCACACTGCCTACAGCACTATCTAGCAGCCCCATCGGGGGAGCAGGCCTGGGAAGAGGGATGAAGCACCATTCCCCACCGGCTCTCCCCTCGCCACAGGTGGGAGAAAGACGAGCTACCAATTCGCTGCTGGCCTGGCACCATAGCAGTGAATTATGGTGGCTCCTGAGCCAGCTCAGCTGCGCTGGCGAGCGTTCAGGGAGAGGAGAAACCCTGCCCGCGGGCGCGGAGGAGGGAAGCAGGTGTGCTATTCCCTTTTGCTCACTTGATGGCACAGACCACAGAGCCAACACGGGCCATAAGGTCTCCTCCGAAAAGCCACGTGCCCCCAAGGACAACCGATCCCCGTGCTCGTGCTTGGCAAAGCGCTTTGGCTGCTGGCACCCTGCGTGGGAGAGCCCGTTAACGCGGTCCCGTGTCACCCTGGGGACAAGCGAGGTACATGGTGTCCCCGGCTCCTCCAGACCCAATGCTGGTGCCGGGGCTGCCGAAGTCACCGCGCAAATGTGAGAAACGCCTCGAAAATTGCACAACGCACTGAACAACCCGTGGGCAATTCCCTGTCACAGTGAAGCTTCGGTGCAAACGAGAAACCTAACAACTGAAAACAGCTCAGACGTGCTGGTAGGAAGCAAAAAGCAGCCTCAATTATCTGCCTCTTTTTTTTTTTTCTTCACCCCCTCTCTGGATTTCTTTGCTCTCCTAACGCTAGCAATAAATAAGAGATACAAACCAGATCCACGAACAAATAAAGTCCTGCGTGTGATACAGATCGCCCTCAACACATCTTTGGGCCAAAGTCTGGGTTTGGTTTCGCCACTGTTTAAATGCCAAGACCTGAGCAGAGCTGCTCTGGACGTCTGGCGGCACGGTCGAGGTCGGTGCCTGGCCCCCACCAGATGCAACGAGACTTTCTGAAACCAGCCAGAAAGATCTGCTCGAAAGCTGCTCCACCGACACCAGCTTTTCGGGCTGATGTAGATGATTTAATTGCTGTCATTTCTGGAATAACGCGGGATTTACTGACAGCTTTTAATAGAATGCTTAAAAAGGATTTCAGACGTGTCCTTCACAAGAGGCCATGAAGGAAACTCAGTAATATTGTGATAATTGCATTAGCATCTCCAGCGAGCCCAGGGCCGCGCAGTCGTGCTTGGCTTACAAGGCACACAGAGAGGCCTTGCCCTGCACACACAAGGATGGCAAAGTGGGAGAGAGAGGACAAGGATCCGCATCTCACTGGCCCACATGAATTAAACCGCCCGTTACAAACCCGCACCAACAGCACGGACCCATCAGCAGAAGCTCTGCACTCGTTAGGCCAAAGGTGTTTTACCCAGCTCACGGGAACATGCCCAGCTCCACGGGCCCTGTGTAACCGAGCCCGGGAGCGGGGAAGCCCCTGCGCAAGGCGGGAACATCGAAAGCATCTGTGTGGGTTAGGGACATCTCACCATCTCCCCTCCCCTTCTGTCTTCTTCGGAACCCCACGTCAGACCCCAGATCTCAGGCTCCTGGCTTGCAGAGGCAGCCTTCCCTCGATGTTCACCACGTCAGCTTGCTGCAAACCTCCCTGCCCAGCGAGGGACTGCGCGCCCGGATGCCCCGCTGCAACAGGCGCTGCGGGACTGGCCTCCCCTGCGTGCAGAAGGAGAGAGGAAAGGATGATTTAGTACGGCTAAACCTAGCGAAAGCACGCCGGTGAACGTGACACAGGCGTATCACTCAGGTGCAGCTACGTTGGGTGGACACATATATGTGGTAGATATCGAGATGTGTGTATATGGGCACATACACACCTGTGTCACGCACAC
>Ga0065711_1043959_pt1 | contig 14408 bp, 7 predicted proteins | sample Hoacrofraction12_FD_59098 | JGI IMG/M metagenome (GOLD analysis project Ga0065711, IMG submission 59098) | Hoatzin crop microbial communities from Cojedes, Venezuela - Epithelial fraction 12 v2 (version 2) | ecosystem: Host-associated > Birds > Digestive system > Esophagus > Crop | place...
CTTTTGTCTGATAAGATAAGCACCAGTTATTTACTTCCTTTGTTAGCTCTTTGGCTCTTGACAACCTCAGTCCCTTTGTCTTTTGTCTTGCATTCGACAAGTCCAGCAAGGCCATCGATTACACCAGGAAACCAACATGTCAGAAGAATTTGTTAACTAAACAATTTAACAAAATCCAAGTATGTTCTTCTGTGTAAAAGGCAAACTATTTCTAATCCTATATCCAGCCAACTAAGCAAATTTCCATCCTTTCTCAGAAGAGCATCATGTGAGAGGACAGGCACCTTGCACTGGAACTCAATCATCTATAATAGGTAAACACTGAAATTATTTTAACGCAGGCCAACCAACACTTTCAAATAACAGGTGTCTTTGAGGATGTAGCCTGGGCCAGGAATCATTCTCATTAGACACTTTGCCTGTGGCCACTCTATTTAAGAGGCTAAGAGAGATTAGTCAAATGAATGTGCTGCGATTTTGTCATTTGGCTTTAAGGCCAGAAAGAAAGTCTTGGCACTATTTGGTAATTGAAATAAACACAGCCACAAGACATAACAATTTCTATTTATACTCCCACTGTTTTCACTATTGCAAACGTATCAGCATCTATGGATATGTTTTTTTTTGATCTAAAGACTGTTCGCCTCATTAGGTCTAGATGATAGAACAGCTCCTTGTTAGAGAAGATGGTTTTGAAATTTTTCAAGGCACTCTGATGAGTAAAAAGATATGGCATGCGTCATCTTTTCTTGACATCAACCATCCAATAATTTCAGAAAGGAAAGAAATCTATTATGAAACATATATACACATTATAAATAGTGGGCTTGAATCTGATCTAACCCAGAGAAGGATTTAATAGCAGTCTCTCTTAAGAGAGAGTCAAGCAATTGTACAAGTAGCAAGAGGTTGAGTATATACATATATATATATATACACACATATCTGGGAAAACTCAAAGCCAGTCTTAAAAGCATTACATGGCTCCTCAGAGAGTTAACATCTGTTCTGTCATTAGGAGATCCAAAGGCTTAAGAGGCGATAGAAGGGTGTACTTCATTATACAACCTGGGAACATATAATCAATCTTCTTCTGTATCTTTGACTGCAATGATAAAATGCCTTCAAGTTGCCTTGATTTGCTGAGGCGTAAAAGAACAATACACTGGTATTTGTATACCATGGGAAAATATTCTTATGGGTATGCAAGCTGATTTTTCTCAAAACAAGAATTTAAAGGTTACTGTTACAGCAGTTTGTAAGTTTTAATTAGTCTTTTTTGACACAAATCCATGCATGAACTTCTGCTTGTAAGAAGAACTCCTTTTCAAATAACATACATTTCCCACCTCACATACTACCGCCAAGAGAGCAAAAGAGAAACCAGCACACTAAGAAGCAAATTCATGTGTGTACTGACTCTGAGACAAATCTCCAGCTAAGACTAAAGTTAGGTTACTGCAGACAAAATTAATGCAACAAAAATACTATCTACCTACTAAAGATTCACCTTGCCATAAGAATAAAAATAGGAGCAAGTAAAAAGCTGTGGTAACTGAAATAACATCATAAAAGCTTTTGTAACAACATTGAGGACTAGTTGAAATGTCTGATTTGACCTTAAGACTTCTTGAGGGACTCTATTAACTAAAGTCACAGAAGCATAGTATCAGTCAGAGAATCCTGATGGAATTGTCTCCTCTGGTGAGAAAAGTGAAAAGATTTATTCAGGAGTTCTGGAGATGCTACTTATATTTTTATATACCCAGAATTAAATTTGATTTCTTTCTAACTTTTTAAATAAAATTCAGTTTTTGATCCACTGTAGTCCCCAAATCCATTTTGTTATTTCAGTCAGTTCTCCCCCATTCACTATTTGTACGCTAGATTTTTCTCACTTGAGAATAACATCTTGCACTTGTTCCTACTAAATGGCGTCTTTTTTTCTGAGAGTCATCTCTCTCATGTATTAAGATTATTTTGAAATTTATTTGTGTATCCCAACACAGTGACAATCCCTTTGACCTCAGCTATTGGCAGATTTAATACATCTACTCTTTATTCTAATGTTTATTCATAAAAATACTGACATGTATCACACAAGATGGATCTTGGCAGTAACCAACTTGGTACAACCTTCTATTCTGAATATGAGCTATTTAAAACTGCTTTTTATATTCAGCTTTCAAACACTTTTGCACCTGTGCTATACTAATACTATGCAAATGATGTTTCCATAGAAAACTTTTAAGAGTGCTACATGAAACAAAACAAACAAAAACCACTCAAAAAAGCAAAGATATATGGCAATAGATTCATATGAAAACAGAAGGAATATGACTGCTTCTCCTCTTCCCAATAAAGCCTGCTACCCTGCTATAAAAAAGAAACTAGATTGGTTTGATACAAATCACGTGGGAGAAGTCCACACTTGTTGCTATTCACCATTTTGTTATCTTCCAGGTACCTACAAATTGTCTCATTATCCTTTTACAGTATTTTTCTAGGATATTAACAAAGCTGATCGATTGACCTGCATTTCCACAGCTCTTCTTTATCTTCTTTGTCAAACATAGGCACTCTATATGTTTTTTTCAAGCCCCATTATCCAGCAGAACTCCATGGGCTTCCCAAAATAACTGCTCAGAGCTCTAAAATCTCACCACTCTTTTCTTCATCTGACATGGCATTGTTATCTCAGAAAAGTAAACAAATAGTAAGCTCATGTAAGTCAAATCACGCTTTAGACAGATGCATGCTATGAATCCAGAGCATTACATTCATCAAGAGGAAAGAAAGAGAAAAAAAGAGATTTTCACCAGATTCAGACATTTGTGTTATACATTGAAGAATATTTCAAGTGTGTCAGACAAGTTATACATACATTTTGCAATTTTTAAGTTACAAGGACACTCAGAGGACTACTGGCTCCCGCTATTTTGTCATAACAGAGTATGAAGATCCAGGAGATTATAACACTGGATGTTTTATTAAATGGATTGAAGAAACTCTTCAGCTAGCTCAATAAGAGGTAAAGAGAGAAAGCCAGGAATACTGGGCTTAACAACAACAACAAAAAAATCTGAAAACTGCAATAGAGATGCAAAAGTTTTAATATACATTTGACTATGGAGTTCCAAGCAAGAGAGTTTCCAAAGTGAATTTTAATATATACACGCATACATATATATCGTTACACACGTACTTCTACACAGTTTTTAAATCATATCAGTTATCCTCTGAATAAAGCAAGAAAATACATTCAAGTTTGTGAAGAAGTGAGATTAAAATTCAGGCAAAGGAGTCCTTAGTGTAGACTCATTTTTTTTTAATATTTTGAATAGATTGAAAATCCTTCAAGTACTTGCAGTCCTATTATTGTTGTTGCTATTTTTTATCCCTGTAAAATCTGGAATTCACAGTCAAAATTAGACCTCATTGTAGAAGGTGTTTTCTATACACTCGGTGATAGACAATATCCTTTTCAAGCAATCTATAGTCTAAGCATATGAGACAGAAGAAGAATGGGAGGGGAAGCTGACATAGAAATGTAAAGTGACTCTCTTCACATCACCTAGAAGATTGACTGTAACATTGGAACTTCAGTCCGAATTTCCTGAATCCTGATGCAATTCATTTTTCCATGGTACCACAATGGTATGTAAGAAAAGTTCTAAACATATCAACTATGTGAATCTTCATGCAGAATAAATTTAATTAGCCTTTAACGTCTATTGTTATTTGATATCCAGAAAGGTTTTATAGTGTTAAATCTTATTTGACAATTAGAAATAAACATCACAATCATCAGAACACAGCTCAAATTTAAACGAAACAAGGAAAGTAGTTGAAATACTTTTGTAGTCCAATTTGTATTACATGTAATTGCCATTTTCTGGCTAGAATGCTTCAGGACAACTTAAAAGACTTCCCTAAGAGCAAAGATCATGAAGACTGGTAACACATTTTTGAGGGTGCTGCATAAGGCAACACACTAACTTGAATCAACAGAAAAAACCTTAGGATAAAGAACCAGAAGAATTTTTATCCTTGAAAATTTCCTCATTGCACATCATAAGGAAAATTTCATTGCACTGTTCATTACTATTCAAGCTAAGCAAAAAATAAATCAGAAATTCATTGAAGGTCTTCGGCCACACCTGGCTGCAAGTGAATGTTTAGGCAACTTACAGGCTTTATAATGGAATGACCAAATGACAGAAAATTGGTTATAATTTGAGTTTGGTTTTCTGCTGCCATATATTAGAGCTATGAATTAAATGAATGCAGTTCCAAATATTTCAGAAATTTTAACATCTACACAGTCCTCTGAGTGTTCTGAGGTGAAGTGAACCACAGGAACAATCTTTTCTATGGAATCAGATATTGCCTTTGAAAAGAGCTATAAGTTGTTACATGACTTTGTTGTGCACTTTGGGAGGTGACTTGTCAATAGCACCTGCTTTCTTTTCCATGTGGTGTATTCTTTGAGAGTGGGACAGTAAAAGGAGGTCTCTAACACTTGGGCAGGTGTGTCTACATAAAAAGAAATACTTCATACTTATTATCACCTCCTTTACTTTTGTCTTGTCCCGTTTGCTTTTACTCTTCTCTCCTTTTCATCTCATTCAGAAAACAAGGACTTCCTCAACTTCTTGAGAACAAGAGCAGCATGCAGATAGAAACCTATCTGATGGGATAAGTATTTGACTGAAGAAAAGCCAATTTGGTGTCCTGAAGGAGACTTTTAAAAGATGAACAATCTCAGTAAGGTAAAAGTCTAAGAACAGAACGAATAAGAGGGTCATTTCTGGAGTCAGTAAGACTTTTTTTCTGTTTTCTACAGGAAGGTAAAGTTGGCTGGTTACCTGAAGAAAATGTCTTGGGCATAAATGCCGTTAAGGCAGCTCTTGCCTTGATATGCTTACTAATGGTGCTTGTCCTCTGTCACTGCACTGCCAACTCCAAAAGCTCCAAAATAAGACAATTTTTCCAGTTTGCTTTGCCTTTGGAGAAGACTTTGGGTTTATTCCTAAAAGATACTATGAAATTTCACCTTCCCCTCATTATAAACTCACCCTGAAAACCCTGTGTGTCAGAATTTGAAAGGGTGAATTAAAGTCTGGCTAATTATCCCAAATGGAGGAGGCAAGAAGAGATTCATATCAGCTACACTCACCGTGGAACTTCTCTCTTCTCAAATTTTCGTGAATCCACCAATAGTTCTCTCCTGGCCCACGTTTACCCCTACCCTAAGCTTGCTAATGACATTTTCCCTGTACTCACTTCACGTACTCCCTCGTCCACATGACATATCCCCTCTATCAGCTCCAAAAGATGATTAGTTGTCATCAAACTTTCTTTTGTCATTTCTCCGTCTTGGGAGACAATGCCAAGAGTGACAACCACTTTTCTTTCGCAGACTGAAGTATCAGGAGTTGAAAGGGAAGGGAGTTAGAACACGATAACACTTCTATGAAATAATGGTATATGCCAAAGGTCACAGCGGGAAAATATTGCTCTGAAAGCAGCTGGTTCGTAATTTCAGAACATCTGAAAAAACTATCGTAGAATTTAACTGCAGTTCTAACAAGGAGTCTGGAAAAGCATAATAACTCTGCCCTAAAGGAACATCATCCAAGATGTGTTAAAGATTTACTTAATAAGACATTAGGTAGTTTTAGTTTAGTACCTGTCTTTCAGTATTAAAGGACAAAATTGATTTAGAACATGTAGAAGCACACACAAGTATATGTGTGTACATATGTGTATATGTACACATAAATATACATATATTTATCTGACATGTGTGCCTCTAATATTCCTTCTCTAAGCTGTTCCTATTCTCAGTCATATTACTGAATTAATATAAAAACAAACTTTAGACCATAGGTTCCCCAGATGAATTACCTATGAAGCTGGTTATGCACAATCTTTAATGAAAAATGTCTCTGCTTCAGGGAAGCTGAGATTCAAATGAATGATAAAATATTTTCAATAATATAAGAATGACACTAAAAACTTGGAAAGACCATGAGCAACTAAAATAGTTAAATGTTATCTGACTACAGGGAAAGAGAGAACATGCTGAATTCTATTTAGAGTTTTATGTGGGCGTCAGGAGTCTTGTTCTGTTCTTATTTGTTGAAACTACATATTTACATCGCTATATAATTAGTGTTCTCCCTTGGGATACTGTGAGTAGGTTATTTGGATCAACTGAGCAAACTCTTTACAAAATGAAAGCGATTCTTCTTGCCATTGTAACTACTGGCGAAAACACTCTGTAAGGAAGTACTTCTGATCTTTAACTGTAAACTTTTGTGCCAATCTAGAAGAATTTACTCTTCTAAGTAGCCTTCAGGAAGTGCTAACTATCTGAAAGATGTTACTTTTATTCTCTTGTAAGGCAATACTTTTCCTGGAAAAATACATAATTTGGGAAAAAAAGACCTACAGTAAATCTATAGTCTTATTACAGTTTAACAGCAAAGTGAAATTCATATTATGAAATTAAGTTTTGAGGATATTTAAACTCTCAGTTTTTATATGAAAACAATTTCTGCATAGAATATCCTTAGGACTCAACACGCCCTTTAAAGTTTTTCTTTCTTTTAAGCCTCAGATAACAAATACCATTGGCTGTCTGACTACAAAGAGCTATCTTGACATATATTTTAGAGCATTTGTTTGGGCCAAGCCATAGAAGAACCGAAAAAGGAAACTGCATTTTCAGCCATGAAAATATGATGTTTTTCTGGATGTGGCAGAGATTGATTTCTAGAGAAGATAATTATACTATACTGGAAGTCAGATAACAGTATAAAAGTGAAGAATGCAAGGCTCTAACCAGTCCCCATCTTTACATTTCCATTGGATAAGTGCTTTAGCTGGTTCTTTCTCAGCTTCCTCTCTATTTCCCTAGAATATCCAAAGGTCAGATGTACACTTACATAGTGTTTTTAACCACTTTGTGGAAAATACTATGAATTTTCATTGGCTATAAAACCAGAAATGCCAAAAATACTCTCATCCGGGGCTTCAGAATGCTCACGAGATCATCCAGACCACGTAAGTACAGATGCACTAGCATAACACTTTGGCAACACCTTTTCTCTAACAGCAACGTATATATTTGTTATCTGGGTTAAGCTAAAACAGTTCCTTTGGCATTGGAACCTACAGGTTGCCAGTTCAGTGTCCCTTGCATGTATCTGCCGTGGGTGGAGAGTAAGATCTGTAACACACACTGATGCTGTATTCACTATAAATTTGGGAAAGGAAGCAAGAATCTAACTCCTATCTCTATCTGTCTGTCTATCTATGTATCTATCTGTCTGTCTGTCTATCTATCTGTCTGCCTAACTTTATTATCTATAATGTTAAAAAGGTGTCTTTTGTTCGCTGAATCCTCTGATTGTTCCTAATGTGTGACCTACACCTTGACACTATGATAGGGCAGGAGTACTTTTCAACTCATCCTTGTTATTGTTACTCTATGTTAAAAGTAATTGCGCATATAATTACACATTTTACTATTTTTTCATATATGCTTATGTTATTATAAAATCCAATAAAAAATGGGTGAACTGAAAAGGAAAGAGAAACCAATTTAAATTAAATTTCTAAACCAGATATCTAAATACTGATAGAGTCAGTTCCTTTCAAATATAACACTCAACAAAAGGAGCAGTAAAAATGCAAATATTATTTCTCTTTATAATGAGATTTCATTGCACACTAGTTCTTTGCCTAACCCTGGAACTGCCATAGGCATTGCAGTTGCTTATTTGCTCTCCTTCTTTCTTTCTTGTTATTGTTTTCTTTATTAAGCAATACTAAGTGCTTTTGAATACTTAATGTTAAAACATTTAAGTTATTTACCTCATTAGATTTCACGAGAATGAGACATTTGTTTCGTATAGTAGTGATTTTCCATTTTACAGGGCTATGTCCAAAGTTCTCAAAGCACTTTAGTAAATTGTACACCTTTGCTATCTTTCCATCTTCATTAAACACTCTTACTTGAATTTATACATTAGGTGAACAAGAACAATGAAGCCAGCTGAAGCCATATTGGATACAGAAAGGATATGCTTGTGTTAGGAAGTAATTCAGAGTAATCCAAGGGTGTGCTTTAGACAGATTTACTCTGGTCCCTTGGACCAAACATACCCACTGTATATTTCAAAGCTGTCTCAATGATTGGTCATTATTTCTTACCCCTAGGTCTGCATTAGGGGGCAGCAAGCATTAATTGCCCACATAGAGAGGAATCTCTCATTTAGTTGCTTCTGACATGAGTCTGCTTCCTGTAAACCAAAATCGCTTTGCTGACCAAACCAAAGCAGAGAAATGGAGGCAGTTGAGATACTTCAAAACTGTGCCACTGCTCCAAAGCAAGTCTCTAATGAAGGTATGCATGCAGCTGGAAGGCATGTCCAAACCAGGGTGCAATTGAAACACATCTGACTGAGGCTCAGACAGAAGCCAGTGATTCCCAGTTTGTGATTGCTGAATAGTAACACGGCAATGGGGCATGGACTATGATTACAGGTTAGGATTGCTGTGAATCAGCCAGTGACTTGAACTGCTAAAGCAACTGAAGTTACCATTAAGCACCTCTTCCTATTCCGCATGTAAACTTCTGTTGAAAAAATAAAACACTTCTGAGGTAAAGTGTCCATCTGATATTTCTATGAAATCATCTACTGCTGCTTCTTTTCTCCTTAATCTTTCTTTTTTTACCAGCCTGACCTAGACTAACTCCTTTAAATAAGATTTTCCTCTGTCCTTCTTGAAAGCTAAGCACTTAACACATACGGCTTGCAACCACAAAGAAAATAACAAAGTAGATGACATTTTGGATCTAGAGCCAGATATGGATGTTGCCATCCATTCCACAGTCTGATTTATCACTGCAATCTTTGTATTACACAGTGCCATCGATGTTTTTTCATATACAGAGTTGGCTGAGTAGTTTCAGAAAGGACTTTTATTAATAATTGTATCAAGATTGGTTTGCTGTATTGCATAAGGTCAGATGTTTGATTAACATATGGACAGCAGCTGAATAGGGGAAACATTTTCAAAACTTCCAAACGTTTTCTCTGTAAATAATTTCTTTGCTGCTCTCAAATTACGGAAGTTTCTGTCACCTACTTAGTAAGCAGAAGCAGTAAAATGGTATTTAGATGATCCAGCTATACCATAAATGCCATTTAGAGGAAGCAATCAATTTACAGTTAGTTCAGCATCTGAAAATAGTTTATCCAACTTTCTGATGAAGGTAAGGAGTGCAAAGAAATAAATGCTTGACAGAGCAAAAAGGAGATGTACCTCAGCTAAATGGGGAGGAAGAATTCAGTCAGCTCTTAACGTATTACTTGCTATCTAATTTGTTTTTCAAATAAGTACTGTTTATTTAACACAGTAGCATTTTACTACATGCAGTGCTAATGGAGGTTAAACAAAAGACACAAGGGCAGCAAAATCCCTCACTTTTCACACAAGGACAAAACTGCTACGTGAGAGAAATGCAGATTAATTTCTCAATCCTCACAGCACTTTTTGACACCACTGGCTATGGGTTATCTCTTAAGTATTTGAAGATTTCACTAGGGCTGAATGATTTAGATTTGGATAGCTTTAAATCATACTTGTCAGTGTGCTATTAATTTTTAACCACAGTCATTTTTTCCCTAGACCTGTTAATATGCTAGGCAGTCCCAGAAAGCATGAAATTTTGACCCATGTTCTCCAGTATTTGCATATAGCACTTTCTGTAGGTGCTTTATTCTGTAATCAAAATTCTATCTCCTCAAAAGCATATACATACAGGAATCCACAGACCCAGATAAAAGGGCCTTCAAACTGGCCATATGATCGTCAGACATACATTCTTTTATGTTAACTGGTCTTTTCCTACTCAATTCAGATGAAATAAATAACTTCAGCTGACTACTAAACTCTCCAGAAAACACTCTTTCTCTGGAGGTGCAGTGTGCTGGAATACGATTTTTCCTCACAACCCACCAATTATTTCCACATCTTTTCTGGACCTTGAGATTTCTTTGGGAGCCACTTTAGTCGGAGAAATACAGAAGGCTAAGATTGCCATTGCCTCAGCACAATGCAAAACTTTGTTGCAGGCTTTCTGACAACACATTTGGGAATGAATGCAGCCCCATCTTTTTAGAATTTCAGAACAGATGACTGCGCAACTCCAAACTGTCTCAAGTTTTCAGGCTGAGACAACTCTGTAGAAATAATAGAAGCATTTCATTATCATTGGTCTAACTGAATGTACTTTTTAAAAGCTTTGTAGAATATACTTTCAGACTTCAAAACTGTCAGACTTTCATTTGAAAATTCCTGCGTCTACATGATTTCCTCTAGAAATACTAAACTTTTAGCCCCTGTAGTTATGACTCACATGAGCTAATCAGTGATATAAAGTCTATTGAAGACACCTGGTCTGAGCTCTGCAAAGGCGGAGGAGACTTCTGTGGATGTGTGGTCAGCTGACCTTGGGTGGACACCAGGTGCCCACCAAATCACTCTGTCACTCCCCCTCCTCAACTGGACAAAGGGAGAAGAATATGATGAAAGGCTTGTCAGTCTAGATAAGGACAAGAAGACTATTTATGCATTACTGTCACAGGTAAAACAGACTCATCTTGAGGAAATTAATTTATTGCCAATCAAAGGTCAGAGCAGGATAACTAGAAATGAAACAAAATCTTAAAACACCTTTGCCTCACCCCTCCCTTCTTACTGGGCTCAACTTCACTCCCAATTTCTGTACCTCCTTCCCCCAAGTAGCACGGGAGGACAGGGAATGGTGGTTATGGTCAGTTCATCACACATTGTTTCTGCTGGTCTTTCCTCTTCACTCTTTTCTCCTGCTCCAGCGTGGGCTCCTCTCTCTCCACAGGTCCACAGGTCCTGCCAGCAGCCTGCTCCAGCACGGGCTTCCCACTGGGTCACAGCCACCTTCAGGCATCCACCTGCTTCGGCGTGGGGTCCTGCACGGTCTGCAGGTGGTGATCAGCTCCATTATGGACCTCCATGGGCTACAGGGGAATCTCTGCTCCAGCGCCTGGAGCACATCCTCCCTCTTGTCCTCCATTTACCTTGGTGTCTGCAGAGTTGTTTCTCTCACGTTTTCTCACTGCTTTCTTCTGACTGTTGCTGTGCAGCAGTTCTTTTGCCCTTTTAAATATGCTATCTCAGAGGCTCTACCACCATCGCTTATGGGCTCAGTCTTGGCCAGCAGTGGGTCCATCTTGGAGCCAGCTAGTATTTGCTCTGTTGGACATAGGGGAAGCTTCCGGCATTTTCTCACAGAAGCCACCCTGTAGCTTCCCCTGGCTACCAAAACCTTGCCACACAAACCAAATGCAGAATGCCAGTCCTACATCTACATTGGTCAGACTTACAGAGAAGTGAAGCAAATGATGGTGACTCTGGGCATATCATAATATGTATTTTGCTGAGACTTGTAAGAGCAAACTGCAGCTCAGGCAAGCCATTTGCCATTGATTTTCATAGTCACTGGGGACACTATTATATAAAAAGCAGGCAAGCAAGTTACCTTCATGGAAACCATGAACTAAGCATTTATCCTGGGATATCTGATCAGCATTTAGACTCTGTATTAAGCCTTCCTGCTACCACCATCCTCAGTATTTCCTTTCTTCCCAGAGTTCCTTTCTCTGACAATGAAATAGAATCAGAGGGCTGTGAAGAACTCCAGTCAATAACTTTTTTCAGACAGTGTCAATAATACCCTCACCATCCAGACAGATGCTTCGTTAACTTTGTCTTTAAAAACATGTCTTAACACAAATTCTGTATCATTCTTATGCAGTCTGATCCAATGCTTGACCATATTCTTTCTACATTAAACAGATTTTTTTCCTCTCCTTGAACCTTGGAAAACAAGCAGTCATTTTCCTCTTCATAAAAATGAGATTTTTTTGATTGAAGAACTGCCAATCCATTAATGTTCTCTTTTCCAGACTAAACAAACCACATTTTCTAAAACACTTGTGATATTTTCCTTACTCTCCCAGCATCTTTTCAATAAAAAAAAGAAGGAACTGGATTCAAAAAGGGATTTTTTTCCCTTATCTTACATAATTTCTTTTCCATTTACTACCATTACCTCCTTTATTCTTTCTTTTTTTCTGTGACATTTATAATTTTCTACTTCCCTATCCAAATCAGGCTTGAATCCTCCTCCATAGCTTATACCTCACACTTCTGAAACAAAATAAATTAAAAAAAAGAATGTCAAGCTGACCTTATTGCTCTTCTAAGCACCAAACACATTCAAGTAATTATTTAAATGAGTAATAATTTCAATTATTAGTACAAGTTATTACTTCCACCTTGAAAACTCACTTTTAATTTTTTTATACCACCATTATAATGTTCCACATTAGTATCTTTACAATAAAAATTTAACATTTTGCCACCCAAACCTGTGTAATGCATTATCAAACGTTTTATCTTTTTAAAAATCTCAGTTAAGTTTTGACTTTTCTGCCACATAGCTACCTGTTATTAAAATTAGAGCACCTTGCTTTAATTTCTTTCATTCTTTGCCTTGGTTTTGTTTTTGTTTTGTTTTTTTCTTAATTGGAAACTCTTTGGTGCAAAAGTGGTCTCTTACTATGTTTGTAATGTACATAACAGAATGAGGCATTAATCCCATGTGAGGATTCTCATGTTGTGTTGTCAGGCAAAATATTTTAGCTCTAAAATCTCCAGTAAAAATATTTCTCTTGCTACTGTCACCAATAGCTATTTCAGGAAAGAAAGAGAACTAAAAATCCAACAAAAAACAAAAGTAACTTGATAACACATTCAATCTTTCATCTCAATTGTCAAAAATCAGAAGATTTAATCCGATAGAAGACAAATGGTTTGGGAAAACAGCAAATGTGTGTGAAATATGGCTTGAAATTTCTCCTGTGAGAGGCTAGAGAGGACACAAAGCTCTTTAAGTGTGGGGGGGGAGCACTTTCAGTGCCATTAGTGCTTGATTAGATAGTATAACAGACAATGTAAGAGAAAATTAGACTCTGACAAGAAGCAATTGAACCTTGAGTTTTGACAGTCATCTGTTGGACACCTTATCACTTTTATCCTTAGGGCCTCTTAGATGACACATAAGGACTTTGTTCCAGTGGATAATTATCACAAGTGCATAGTGAAATGTTATGGCTTTTTCCAAAGATGCATTGGCTAGCCCCAAGCACTGACACGGCGGAGTGTTTTGGGGGGGCCTGATTTTGTGTGTTGTACAATAGAGTAACTGTGGTCTTCGCTGGGCTGTAGAAAAATACAAAGGTCATAAAATCAAGAGTTCAAAAAGCAGAATAGCGTTGAAGTGTTGACTTGCTTGATTGGTAGACAGTGCTAAACTTTCTAGCATAGATTAGAAAGAATAGCTATTAGGTTAGTCTTGTCTTCTACATGCAATCATTTTTTTGAGTTATATCAATGTCATGAGTCAAGCAGTGTCTTACCATGAAGTCCTTAGAAGAAGCAAAGAGGATTCACCTCAAAGTTTAAAAAACAAAAATAAACCCACTTTTGAGATGATACTAAATTTGCTATAGCTCCTGTGAAAAGCAGAAATTTACCACTTTGCTTCAAGAAGGTAAAAGCAATGGGCTGTGGTTGTAGTCTCAAGCTAACCTTTCACCCAGGTGTACACCACAATTGCACATGAAGCTGTTAACATTCTGCCTGTGACTACCACTTCCAAATATTCCAGTGAGGTTGCACAAATCTCTTTCTGTAGCGATGTATTCAGATACCAGGCTTTCTGAAACAAACGGATCAAAGAGGATGCAGGTGTTTATCACAATCTTGTATATGAGTGGTGCTTAGTTTTCATACTTCCAGGTTCAGAGCCCAGAAGGTGTCTAAAAGCATAGTTCAATCTAGGTAGTCAGCAGCAACTATCCAAAACAGCTTGCCATTAAATGTTTGCATTTCAGAGAATTAACTGACTTTATGTTATTACTGTAATTTGGGAGATTTAATGTCATTGATACTACAGTAATAAGTCTAAATCTTAGGAAAACTTCAGTTTCGCTTAGTGAATTTAAGGCTAAATTTAATCTCTATGTACATACAATTGTTGCTTTTCTCTGTTGTCACTAAAACAAAGGATAACTATACAAAATTAACAAAATAATGAATTGTTTCAAAATTACACGTTCCAAGGACAAGAGTTCAACAGACTAATGTGATATTCACTGGCTATAGCAAAATAGTTACAAATACTGTAAATTAGCCACCCAGTAGTTTATTATTGTAAACAGTATTATCTTAAAAGTGGTTAAAGTGGTTCAGAATAATGTTTTGGTGGTTGGGTTTTCGGGGGGGGG